>Ga0164293_10001654_pt1 | contig 18693 bp, 16 predicted proteins | sample GEODES118metaG_FD_111487 | JGI IMG/M metagenome (GOLD analysis project Ga0164293, IMG submission 111487) | Eutrophic lake water microbial communities from Lake Mendota, Wisconsin, USA - GEODES118 metaG | ecosystem: Environmental > Aquatic > Freshwater > Lake | place: USA: Lake Mendota...
GGCCGAATTCACTGGCGCCGGAGCCAATCCCTTCAACAAGAAGGCGACCGTCGGCTTCGAGGCCGAAACCAGCATCAAGCGGTCGGACTTCGGGGTCAATGCCTTCATCCCATTCGTCAGCGATGAGGTGGAACTCGACATCAGCGTCGCCTTCGAAAAGCAGTAACGCCCCCTCGACTCTGTCCCGGCAATCGGGCAGGCCGCGAGCGTCATGCGCCTGTCCGATTGCCACAATATCGATGATTTCCGCCGGCTGGCGAAGGCGCGCCTGCCTTTCCCCGTGTTCGACTATATCGACGGAGCGGCCGATGACGAGCTGACCAAGGCGCGCAACACCGCCGCCTTTTCCGGTGTTGACCTGGTGCCTGACGTGCTCGCTGGCGTGGCGACCATCGACACATCCTGCACCATCCTCGGGCGCAAGTCGGCACTGCCGCTGATGCTCTCGCCCACCGCGGTGCAGCGCGCCTTTCATTGGCAAGGCGAAACGGCTGTGGCGAAGGCCGCCGAGAAATTCGGGCTGTGGTTCGGCATTTCCAGCCTTGCCACCCGCTCGATCGAGGAGATCGCGGCGCTAACCAGCGGGCCCAAGCTGTTCCAGCTCTATGTCCACAAGGACAAGGGGCTGAACACCCACATGATCGAGCGCTGTCAGGCAGCCAAGTTCGATGCGCTGGCGCTGACGGTCGACACGATCGTTTCGGGCAAGCGCGAACGCTGCCTGCGGAGCGGTTTCACCACCCCGCCGCGCTTCACGCCCGCCAGCATCTGGAGCTATGCCACCCGCCCGCGCTGGACGATGGATTATGTGCTGCGCGAGAAATTCCGCCTGCCCAATCTCGACACCCATGTCAGCGAGGGGACCAACAGGGCGGTCAGCATCGCGGAATATTTCAACACCATGCTCGATACCTCGATGACGTGGGACACCGCGGCGGCGATCCGCCAGCAATGGGGCGGCACCTTTGTATTGAAGGGCGTGATGAGCGCCGCCGACGCGCGCCGCGCGGTCGACATCGGGGCCGACGCGATCATGATCTCGAACCATGGCGGCCGGCAATTGGACGGCAGCCGCGCGCCGTTCGACCAGCTGCCCGAGATCGTCGATGCGGTCGGCGGCGAGATCGAGATCATCTGCGATGGCGGCATCCGGCGTGGCACACATGTGCTTAAGGCACTGTGCAGCGGCGCCACCGCAGCTTCGGGCGGGCGGCTCTACCTCTATGCGCTGGCAGCGGCCGGGCAGGACGGGGTCGAACGCGCGCTCGGCATTCTCAAGGACGAGATCGAGCGCGGAATGCGGCTGATGGGGGTGACGCGGGTGGATCAACTAACAGGGGATCGGCTCAGACATCGCTAACCGCCCTCAAGCAGCAAAGCGTTAGGGCAGACAAGAATGTCATAATCCGGTAACGCAAAGCGCGCTTGAGACGGCGTAACTCATCCGCAACGGACAGCTACCATGATCGCTCGCACCAAGTTTTTTGTCGCCCTGCCCCTCGCCTTCGCCGCGTTGACGCTCGCAGCCTGTGGCTCCGAGCCGGATAAGGCCGCCAATGATGCCGACAGCTTCGCTGCGCGCATCAACCAGAACGCAACTCCCGGCGCGACCCCCGCGCCCGAGGCGACCGCCACGCCCAAGATCGCCGAGCCGCTCCCCGGTGCCGCACCCGGCGCCTTTGCTGCCGGCACCCAGACCGATCCCGCCGCAAAAACCTGCGGCGCCAACCTGATGGGCCCGTTCATCGGCAAGCCCGCCGATCAGGCCACCCGCGCCGCGATCGCCGCCGCGCTTGGCCGCACCGACAACCTGCGCTTTGTCGCCTATGGCAGCGCCGGCTTCATCAACCCCGATCCCACCAACCCGCGCCTCAGCCTGATGCTCGATGATCAGAACGTGATCCGCGACGCGCGTTGCGGGTAATCAGTCGGGTAACGGCGTGGCAGGCGGGCACATTCCCCGCTTGCGCGCTCAGGGATAATCGGCAAAGACTGGCGCCCATGACGCGGACCGGACTCCTGCTGCTTCGACTTATGCGCCCTTGGGCGTAGGCTCGCGCGCGCGACGGTCAGCGCGGCGCCGCTCCCAAGGGTAACCCGCCGCAGCTTCCCATCCCTTACCGCGACGAGCCTCATTCCATGTCCATGCTCAAGCATCCTGCCGCCAAATACCGCCCGTTCGGCCAGATCAACCTGCCCGACCGCCAATGGCCTTCGCGCCTGATCGAAACCGCGCCGCGCTGGCTTTCGACCGATCTGCGCGATGGCAACCAGTCGATCATCGATCCGATGGATGCGGTGAAAAAGCGCCGCTTCTTCGATCTGCTGGTGGAAATCGGGGTCAAGGAAATCGAAGTCGGCTTTCCCAGCGCAGGCGCAACCGAATTTGATTTCATCTCGGGCTTGGTGCGTTCGGGCGACATTCCTGACGACGTCACCGTGCAGGTGCTGACCCAGAGCCGCGAGGATCTGATCCGCACCAGCTTCGACAGTCTCGAAGGCGCGCGCGCAGCCATCGTCCACCTCTACAACGCGGTCAGCCCGGCGTGGCGGGACATCGTGTTCCGCATGAGCAAGGACGAGGTCAAAGCCATCGCGGTCACGGGCGCCGAGGTGATGCGCGACGAGGCCGCCAAGCGCCCCGGCACCGACTGGCACTTCCAGTATTCGCCCGAGACCTTCTCCACCGCCGAGCTCGATTTCTCGATCGAGGTCTGCGCGGCGGTAATGGAGGTGCTCGCCCCCACGCCCGAACATCCGATCATCCTCAATCTGCCCGCCACGGTCGAGGCGGCAACGCCCAATATCTATGCCGACCAGATCGAGTATTTCACCCGCCACCTGCCGAACCGGACAAGCGCAGTGATCAGCTTGCACACGCACAATGATCGCGGCACCGGCGTGGCGGCGGCGGAACTGGGGCTGATGGCGGGCGCGGACCGGGTCGAAGGCTGCCTGTTCGGCAATGGCGAGCGCACCGGCAATTGCTGCCTCGTGACGATGGCTCTCAATCTCTACACGCAGGGCGTCGATCCTGATCTGGATTTCTCCGACATCGACCGGGTGATCGAGACGGTCGAATATTGCAACGACATCCCCGTCCACCAGCGCCATCCTTATGGCGGCGAGCTGGTCTACACGGCGTTCTCCGGCAGCCATCAGGACGCGATCAAGAAGGGCTTCGAAGCGCGCGAGACGCAGAATGACGAAGCCTGGCGCGTGCCCTATCTGCCGATCGATCCCGCTGACCTTGGGCGCAGCTATGAAGCCGTGATCCGCGTCAATTCGCAATCCGGCAAAGGCGGGTTCGCCTGGGTGCTGGAGAAGGATCAGGGCCTCAAGCTGCCCAAGCGGATGCAGGCCGATTTCTCGCGCCATGTGCAGCACCTTGCCGACGCGCTGGGCCGCGAATTGAACGCCGCCGATATCTGGGAGGCGTTCAAGGGCGCCTATCATGTCCAGACCTATCCCAAGCATTTCCAGCTGGTGCGCTACGAGGAAAGCCGTGCGTCCGATGGCACCCGCATCTTTGCCGGCACCATCGCGGTGCAGGGGCAGGAACAGAGCGTCTCGGGCCGCGGCAATGGCCTGATCTCCAGCGTGATGGGCACGCTGCGCGGCGCCTTCGGGGTAGAACTCGAGGTGATCGACTATTCCGAACACGCGCTCGGCCAAGGCACCGATGCCCGCGCGGCGGCCTATCTCGAATGCCGCACGCCTGACGGCAGCACCGTGTGGGGCTGCGGGATCGACGAGGACATCGCCACCGCCAGCGTTCGCGCTGTGCTCTCGGCGGCCAATGTCGCGGTCGGGAAAAGCGCAGGGTAAGCCCCCTCCCTTCCCACGCTTGCCTGACGCAGGATTTCGGCGCAGTGTCGCGGCGGAGAGAGATGTGTCACCAATGAGCGTGCTCGATCATGATCCCGTGCTGCCGCAGCCGCCGCTGCCCCCGCCGCTGCCAACCCCGCAGGTTGCCGACGACCTCACCTTCGCCGATCTCGGCGCGGCGCTGAAGGCGGGCTGGCGCGACTTTCGCAGTGTCCCGCAATTCGGGATCTTCTTCGGGGGCTTCTATGTGCTGGCGGGCCTGGCGATCGGCTGGGCGGCCGTTTACGCCAGCGAGCCGACCTGGCTGATCCCGGCGATGGCAGGTTTCCCCCTGGTCGCGCCCTTCGTCGCCGTCGGGCTCTACGAGGCCAGCCGCCGCCGCGAGGCGGGCGAGGCGCCATCATGGCGCGCAGTGCTGGGCGCCTTGAAGGGCCACGGCGATGACCAGATTCTGTCGATGGGCGTGATCGTGTTCGTCGCTTTCTCGTTCTGGATGATCGTCGCCCACGCGATTTTTGCAATCTTCATGGCCGAAAGCGGCATGAGCGGCGATTCCCTCGCTGCGCTGCTCACGCCAGCCGGTCTTGCGATGCTGGCGGTCGGCAGCGCGGTCGGCGCGGTGATGGCCTTTGCCTTCTACGCCATGACGGTGATCAGCCTGCCGATGCTGGTCGAGCGCAAGGTCGATTTCCTCACCGCGATCATCGCCAGTTTCAAGGTGGTGCGCCGCAATCTCGCGGTCATGCTCGGCTGGGCGGCGATCATCGCGGCACTGCTGTTTGTCGCGATGCTGCCGGGCTTTCTCGGCCTGATGGTTGCGCTGCCGGTGCTCGGCCATGCGACCTGGCATCTGTATCGGCGGGCGGCGGGCTGAGGCCGCCATTTGCCTGCCGCACAAGCCGCAATCCCGTCTGGCACCGGAACGCCATAATGCTATGGTGGCTGCGGGTCTGCATGACTTTTGCATGGGCTCGCCAGCCGGCGCAGTGACCGGGCGGGGCCTTAGGGGGAACCTTATGCGTTGGATGATTACCACCGCTCTGCTGCTGGCAGGCTCGCCGCTGGCAGCGCAGATTGCGACGCCCGAGCGGCCGGTGACCGATCCGCAAAGCCTGAATTCGCCGGTCAACCCCGAAGCGCGCGCGGTGCCGCTCGAAGACATCGGCAATTCGCGCAATGTAGGCAGCGTCACATGGAGCGCGGACAGCAAATATGTGTTCCTCTCCACCAATCTGACCGGGCGCTACAACATCTGGCGCACCGATGCGGATGGCAGCTGGCCGCTGCAGATGACGCAATCGGACGATGCCCAAGGCGGCCTCGCTGCCTCGCGTGACGGCAAATGGCTCTACTTCACGCAGGATAATGGCGGCGACGAGTATTACGATCTCTACCGTGTGCCCACCAGCGGCGGCGCGGTCGAGCGGGTGACCAATACCCCCGATCTCAGCGAGCGGGGCTTGGTGCCGGGCGGCATGAATGGTCTCATCGCCCTGTCGGTGAAAAAGCAGAGCGAGGCGCAGTCGAACCTCGCCGTGCTGGGCGCGGATGGAACGATCCGCGTGCTGACGGCCGAGACCGATCCCGAGTTCGATTGGTCTCCCAGGGTCTGGGCCGATGGCGGCAAGACGCTCTACGCCAATCGCGAAAAAATCGATTCAACCGCAACCGAGATCTGGCGCGTCGATGTCGCCAGCGGCGCGGTCACCCAGGTGCTTGGCGCCAAGGACACGATCTACCGCGTGGCGGACCTCAGCCCTGATGGCGCGTGGCTCGCCGTTACCAGCGATGTCGAGATCGGCCGCCCGCGTGCCGGGCTCTACAATCTTGGCACGCAGCAGTGGAAATGGCTCAAGCCGATCATCTGGGACCAGTCCGCGATCCGCTTCACCCGCGATGGCAAGTCGCTGCTGGTCGAAAGCAGCGACGACTTGCGCACCACGCTGGTGCGCTACGACATTGCCACGGGCACAGAATCGCCGCTGAAAATGCCCGCCGGGCTGAACTACACCACGGGCAACGATGCGCGCTCCCCGGACGGGCGCTCGCTGCTGGTGGTGAACATGGCGGCCAATGTCGCGGGCGAACTCACGCGCTATGAGCTGGCCGACGACAGCGTCACGCCGATTACCCGGCTTGCGCTTGCCAGCCTGCGGCCCGAGGCGCTCGCTGCCTCGCAGATGGTGACCTACACCAGCTTCGATGGCACCCGCATCAGCGCGCTGGTGACGATGCCCGCCAATCTCAAGCGTGACGGCTCCAACCCCGCGATCGTGCTGCCCCACGGCGGGCCGACCGGAAAGTCGGACGACTATTTCGACGACATCGCCGCCGCGCTCGCCAGCCGGGGCTATATCATCATTGCCCCCAATTTCCGCGGCTCGACCGGATACGGCAAGGACTTCCAGGCCGCGAATTACAACGACATGGGTGGCGGCGATCTCAAGGATGTCATCGCCGCCAAGCAGTTTCTGGTCCGGAGCGGCTATGCCGATCCCAAGCGGGTGGGCATCTTCGGTGGCTCCTACGGCGGGTTCATGTCGCTGATGGCGATCGGCAAGGCGCCCGACGAATTCGCCGCCGCGGTGCAGCTGTTCGGGATCATCAACTGGCGCACCATGTACCGCGACATGGACGAGGTGCTCAAAGCCTATCTGCGCAGCCTGATGGGCACGCCCGAGGACAACCCCGAAGGCTATGACCGCGCCTCGCCGCTGACCTATATCGCCAATGCCAAGGCGCCGCTGCTATCGCTCCAGGGCGAGAAGGACATCCGCGTGCCGCGTGGTCAGGCGCAGGAGGTGAACGACATCCTCAAGGCCAAGGGCAATATCGTCGAGACGGTCTTCTACCCGGCCGAGGGGCATGGCTTCAGGAAGCGCGAGAACCAGTTCGATTCATTGAAGCGCACGGTCGGATGGTTCGACCGCTATCTCAAGCCGAAGCAAGCGCAGTAAGGATCACCGCAAGGCCGTCATGGGCGCCTTGTCAAAGCCGGTAACCCCTGCCCGCGCTCAGTCGCCGGTTGACAGGCTGCGCAGCCGCTCTTCTGCCTCGGGCATGCCGACCGCCCGGCGCCGCGCATAGATCGTTTGTCCACCGATGCCCGAGACCGAGAAGCCTGCCGGCTCGGCACCCACGACGGGTGACCCGCGCCGCGCATCCCGGGCCGCCATGCGGTACCAGCGCCGCGCCATAGCGTAATCCTGCTGTACGCCGCGCCCCTTCTCGAAGCGCTTGGCAAGTTCGAACTGGGCATGCTTGTTCAAGACATTGCCCGCCATGTCGGCGAGAACCGGCAAGGGGACGACTTCGCACGGTATCCCTGTCGGTCCCTCGGTCACAGGGTGAACCCAGTCACACTGGCCTGAGCCCAGATCGCCGCGGGCATTAGCATTCGCAAGTTCGCGCAATTCGGAATCGCTCACAGGCCGGTCAAGATCGCTGTCGGTGGCCTGAGCGGCGGATGCGACCCCGGCCGACAACATCACAGCAGCGACAATTCCAAAACTCTTGCCGACAAACGCCATCACCTCACTCTCCCGATTAAGCATTGTTATCACAAAGGAATTATAGCTCAATTCTCGCTTAATCGGCGATGAATGGAGCAGCCCAGGAAAGCCGGAAGGCGACGTGACCGGCCTGCTTCGGAGCCCACCTGCCATTCCCGGGGCCACTCCCCCAAATTGACGATGACGACCGGCATCCGCGCCATTACACCAGCCGCTGAGACCAGGGGAAAAGGCCATGACCGAAGACATCATCGAACCCGATCTGCCGATCATCGATCCGCATCATCACCTGTGGGATCTGCGCCCGCTGATGCCGATGTTCCCCGAGCCGCGGCACCACTTCATCGCCGGGCTGGTCGACAATGCCTATTACACCTTCGACCAGCTCCACGCCCATGTGACCAGCGGCCACAACATCATCGGCACGGTCTTCATGGAATGCGGGGCATTCTACAATGGCTCCTATGGTGAAGCGCTGAAGCCCGTGGGCGAGGTGGAGTTCGTGAACGGCGTGGCGGCGCAATCGGCGAGCGGGCTCTATGGAGCAGGCCGCGCCTGTGCGGGGATCATCGGCCACGCCAATCTGATGCTGGGGAGCGGTGCGGGCGCGGTGCTCGACGCGCTCACCGTCGCAGCGCCCTCGCGGTTCAAGGGCATCCGGCACGCAGGGGCTTGGGATGCCGATCCGGATGTCCTCGGCCCGGCTTTCCACCATCCCGAAGGCCTCTATCGCGACGCGACCTTCCGCGCCGGCTTCGCCGAACTCGGCAAGCGCGGGCTGACCTTCGATGCGTGGATCCTCGAGCCGCAATTGCCCGACGTGATCGATCTGGCGCGCGCTTTCCCCGATCAGCCGATCTGCCTAGATCACTGCGGCACCCCAGTCGGGGTCGCCGGCTACAAGGGCCGCTTGCACGAACGGTTCGATGTGTGGCGCCGCAACATCCACGAACTGGCGGCTTGCGAGAACGTGGTGGTGAAGCTGGGCGGCCTTGCCATGGCGTTCTGTGCCCTGCCCGAGGATGGCCCCGCCGCCGGACACGGATCGGAGCATCTTGCCGCGCTGTGGCGGCCCTATATCGAAACCTGCATCGAAGCTTTCGGGCCGGAGCGCGCGATGTTCGAGAGCAATTACCCGGTCGATTACTGGGGCGCGGATTACGCGGTGCTGTGGAACGCCTTCAAGCGCCTCACCCGCGCCGCAAGTGCGGAGGAGAAAGCCGCGCTCTATGCCGCCACTGCGGCGCGCTTCTACGGGATCGAGCACCTGCTCGGCTGAAGCCGCCAATTACCAAAATCGCGCTTGGCACATGCGGAACCCGCGTTAGAGACGCGGGTTAAGCCAGAAGCGTTTTGAGGAGAAACCGATGCCCCTTCCCGCCCCGTTCGATCGTCTGCGCCTGCCGCTGATCGGATCGCCGCTGTTCATCGTCTCGGGCCCCGAGCTGGTGATCGCGCAGTGCAAGGCAGGGATCATCGGCAGCTTTCCGGCGCTCAATGCGCGTCCGCAGTCGCAGCTCGATGAATGGCTCCACCAGATCACTGAGGAGCTGGCCGCACACAACCGCGCGCATCCCGATCGTCCGGCCGCGCCCTATGCGGTCAACCAGATCGTCCACAAGACCAACGACCGCGTCGATGCCGACATGGCGTCCTGCGAGAAATGGCAGGTGCCGATGGTGATCACCTCGCTCGGCGCGCGCGAGGATATCTATACCGCGGTGCGCAACTGGGGCGGGGTCACGATGCATGACGTGATCAACAACCGCTTTGCCCACAAGGCGATCGAAAAGGGCGCGACGGGCCTCATTCCGGTGGCAGCCGGCGCTGGCGGGCATGCGGGCGCGCTCTCGCCCTTTGCGCTGATGCAGGAAATCCGCGAGTGGTTTGACGGGCTTGTCGCGCTTTCGGGCTCGGTAGGCCACGGCGCGACCATCCTTGCAGCCCAGGCCCTGCGCGCCGATTTCGCCTATGCCGGCAGCGCCTTCATCGCCACCAAGGAAGCCAACGCCACCGATGGCTACAAGAACGGGATCGTCGAAGGCTCCTCGGAAGGCATCGTCTACACCAACCTTTTCACCGGCGTGCACGGTAATTACCTGCGCTCCTCGATCGAAGCGGCGGGGCTAGATCCCGACGACCTGCCGGTCAGCGATCCCAGCAAGATGAACTTCGGCAGCGGCGGCAATACCAAGGCCAAGGCGTGGAAGGACATCTGGGGCTCGGGTCAGGGCATCGGCCCGATCAAGGAAGTCGGCACGGTCGAGGATCTTATCGCACGGTTCGAGCGCGAGTATCACGCCGCCAAGGCGCAGCTTTTGGCCAATTCGGGCTACACCGCTTGGGGCGCGATGGCCGAAGCGGCCGAGTAACGCCTACTCAGCCGCCCACAGGGCTTCGGCCATCGCGTCGAGCTTGCTAAAGTCGAAGCCGGTGCCGAGCGGATCCTTGCGATTGAGCAGCATCCGCCGGCGTTCGGCCAGCAATTGCCGCCTGAGCGCGCCTTGCAGCAAGTGCAGCCGCATCAATGCTTCGGCCACCGCCGCCTCCGGATCGTGGATGCGGACGTGCGACCAGCTGGCCTCGATCCGCCCGACCCGCGCGATCACCACCTCGTTATAGCGATGGTGCAGTCCGCGATGGAGCGGCATCCCGGTGCGCAAAGTTACGTCCTCGTTGGCGGGCAACAGCAACCCGTTGACGCGGAAATCGTCAAACCCGACCTGCTCGCGGCCAAGGGCGGCGAACATCGGCCCGAAGCAGCGCTCCAAGAGCAGTTGGCGCGGGAGCAGGTGATGGCGCTGGAACGCGGGATCGTAGCCGGGGTGGCCGCTGCGGTTGACCGCGCGGAAGGCGGTGACAGTGCGGATGGCGGAGCGACCCCTCGGCGGCATCTATTCGCGCCACACCCTGATGAAGTTCCGGTTGCGTGATGGGCGCATGACCAGCCTGGTGCCGTCGGGCGCGATGATCCGCTCGCTCTCGTCGAGCCCGCCGACGATCACGAGCTGGTTGACCAGCCGCACTCCGAGCCGCGTTGCAGCGACCTTGTCGGCCGTGAGCGGCGGCTCGATCCTGAGTTCCTGACCGATCCAGAACGCCAGACCAACACTCTGCAACGCGCCGTCGGCCACCTCGTTGAAGGCGGTCAGGCCAAGCGCGGGGAAGGCGCCGCCTTCGAGCCAGGCGGTGATCACGGGTTCGAAGAACCGCCGTCCGATCGCGCTGCCCGAAGGCTGCCAGTAGACCGCCTGCAAGTCCTCGAAATGCTGGGTCAGATCGCGCGCAAGGCCAAGGATGCCCTTGAGCACCGGCATGCTCCGCTCACCGCCTGCAAGGTGCCGGCCGGGGGTGATCGAAAGCGCCTCCAATTCGGCCATCGCCGCCGCAGAGGAGAAATCGAAGCGATGCGCGATGTCCGGCACCGGGCGGGACGCGCCGTCTGCCAGGCCGCGCAGATCGAAGGTCAGCCCTTCGCGTAGCAGCTCCACCCAAGCCTCGTCCTGTGCATCTGCGCCGCTTCCGGCGGCAGGCACCGGCTCGCCCTGCGCGACAAGCAACCCCGCCGCAGCGTCGGCGGCAGGATCATGGCTGAGCGAGACAGCATGCTGGCGCGATACAAAAGCCAGTATCGCAGCGCGCGTAGGCCTTTTGCCCGGCGCGAACAGCAAGTGCAGCCCTGCGGCATCAGCGTGCTGCGGCGGTAGAATTGTTGAGCCCCCCTTCGAATTGCGCCAGACCGAGCCACATTCGGGACTCAAACATTTGGCGTGATTGACCTTTGTCGTCGATTCCCGAATAGACCGCCCTGTCCCGATCCGGATCATACCCTAGAAGATCCCTTGGCATAGTCCCTCTGCCAATGCTGATCCCAGTTCCCGGCATTGTTTCAGCACCTTGTCCGGAACCTGCTTGGACGCAGCAATCGCCTCGGGCGATTGGGCGGCAAAGTTGACGATCAGCGGATCGGCCACCCGCCGCAGCCGCCATCCGGTCGCGATCCGGTCGATCTGGCGCTGCGCCCCCGCGCCGTCCGAGCCGGCTGCAATGATCGTGGCATAGGGACGCCCTTCGATCCGACCGAGCACCGCATAATAGTTGGAATCGAACATCTCCTTCATCAGTCCGCTCATGCTGGCGAGATTTTCAGGGCAGACGAACAGATAGCCGGCGGCCGCGAGCAAATCCGCGCCGGTCACGCCATCGGCCTGTATCAGCCGCGCATTCTGCGCGCCCGCGGCGGCAGCCTCGGCCATCGCCGCGCTCGCGCCAGTGCGGCTGTGCCAGGCGATCAGCAGGTGCGGTGCGGGAGGGTATTTTTCCATGGCCGCTGGGTGGCCTGCGATCCTGTCGATTGTCAATCGCTTGCGCCTGTCCGGCTTGTGCCATTTGCGGTAAGAGGTCGTCATGGCCTCTGTTTCCACCCCGCTTGCGCCTCATGCCCACGTGCTGGGCGTCTCCTCCTCGCTGTCGGGCAAGGCGTGGCGCTGGCGCGGGGGCAATATGGAACTCGGGGCCGAGGCCATCCAAGGCCTCGACCATACGATCCTCGATCAGCTGCTGCTGACGCGCGGGGTGGCCGAGGACGATCTGGCCCGCCATGCCAAGCCGACCTTGCGCGACTTCCTGCCCGACCCTTCGGTGTTCCGCGATATGGACGCCGCTGCCGAACGGCTCGGCGCAGCAGTGATGAGCGGCGAACAGGTGACGATCTACGGCGACTATGATGTCGACGGGGCGACCAGCGCGGCCTTGATGGTCGAACTGCTGCGCTCGCTCGGGCATGATGCGGGCTACTACATCCCCGACCGGCTGCTCGAAGGCTACGGCCCGAGCGGCGAGGCTTTGGTGAAACTGGCCGAGGCCGGCTCGCAGCTGATCGTGACAGTCGATTGCGGCGCTATGGCGCACGAGGCGCTACTGATGGCCAAGCAGGCCGGAGTCGATGTCATCGTGGTCGATCACCACAAGTGCTCGCCCGAGCTTCCGGTGACGGCGGCGCTGGTCAATCCCAACCGGCTCGACGAGAGCGATCTTGGCGCAGCGCACAGACACCTTGCTGCGGTGGGGGTCGCCTTCCTGCTCGGCATCGCGCTGGTGCGGACCCTGCGCGGCAAGGGCTGGTTTGCGGAGCGACGCGAGCCCGATCTGATCGGGTTGCTCGATCTGGTTGCGCTCGGCACGGTGGCCGATGTTGCGGCACTCCACGGCCTCAACCGCGCCTTCGTGGCGCAGGGCCTCAAGGTGCTCGCCCGGCGCGAGCGCACCGGCATGGCCGCGCTCATCGATGCGAGCCGCCTGACCCGCGCGCCGCAATGCAGCGATCTCGGCTTTGCACTCGGCCCGCGGATCAATGCAGGCGGGCGGATCGGAGAATCGACCCTCGGGGTGCGGCTGCTGACCACCAGGGATGCCGAGGAAGCCCGCGCCATCGCGATCCAGCTGTCGCACCTCAACGAAGAACGCCGCGCGATCGAGGCCGAGGTGCAGGAGGCTGCCGAGGCCCAGCTCGCAGGCCAGCACAATATGGCCGTGCAGGTGCTCTCGGGCCATGGCTGGCATCCGGGCGTGATCGGCATTGTGGCGGGGCGCATCAAGGAGAAGACCGGCAAGCCTGCCATCGTCATCGCGCTTGATGAGGCGCAGGGTAAAGGCTCGGGGCGTTCGATCAGCGGGGTCGATCTGGGAGCCGCGATCATTGCCGCGCGCGAGGCCGGGCTGCTGGTGGCAGGCGGCGGACACGCGATGGCCGCGGGACTCACCATCGATCCCGTCCGGCTTGCCGATTTCACCGGCTTTCTCGATGAGCGCCTCGCCCGCGATGTCGAGCGGGCGCGGGCGGGCGCGGCGATGCTGCTCGACCTGGCGCTGGCTCCGGGCGGGCTCACGCCTGAACTGGTCGAGACGCTTGAGGCCGCTGGCCCTTACGGCGTCGGCTGGCCCGCCCCGCGTATCGCGGTAGGCCCGGTGCGGATTATCAAGGCGGACATTGTCGGCAAGGATCACCTGCGGCTGGTCGCCAGCGGCAACGACGGACGCAGCTTCAAGGCCATCGCCTTTCGTGCAGCCGAAACCGAGATGGCGCAGACCCTGCTCCACCGCAGCAGCGGGCGGCGTTTTCACCTTGCGGGCCGGGCGCGGATCGATGACTGGGGCAACCGTCCGGCCGCCGAATTGCAGCTGGAAGACGCCGCTTTCGCCGATTGAAGTAGCCCCTCCCATGTTTTTGCCGAGCCTGCACAAACGGGGCTTGACCGATCCGATTCACGCCCCTAGTTGCGCGCTCTCGCAATCGCGACGGCCCCTTCGTCTAGCGGTTAGGACGCGGCCCTTTCACGGCTGAAACACGGGTTCGATTCCCGTAGGGGTCACCACCTCACGATTGCGTAAAACAGAATGGGCGGCAGGCTACGGCGTTGCCGCCCTTTTCATTTGGGCCGCTCTTTTCATTTGCGCTGCGCTCTGTCCCCGCTTTCCAGCCCCCGCCCTTGGCGGTAAGGCCGTGCGCGATGGGCATGGATCAGAACTTTCCGGTCGCAGGCATCCTGCTGGCAGCGTTGACCTTTGGGGCGATGATGCTGCTCGGGGTCGATGCGGTGATCGCCCTATCGGTGCTGCTGGTGTGGGTCGGCTCGCTGCTGGTCGCCGCCGGTCGCCCGCCCGAGCTGCCCAAGGCGGTCGTGCGCCAGACGCTCAATCTCGATTCGATCCGTGATCTGATCGAGAACTTCTCCACCCCGCTGATGATCACCGAGCGCAACACCATCGCGCTCGCCAACCGTGCGGCGCGGACCATGCTGGGCCAGCATGTGGTCGGCCAGGACGCGCGCGTGGCCTTGCGCCAGCCCGAGGCGATCTCGCTGCTCAACGACAACCGCAGCGGCGTGGCGATCGTGCGCGGGCTCGTGCGGCGGCAGGATATCTGGCAAATCAACCGGCAGGCGATCGACGAGCGGGTCGCCATGCTTGAACTCACGAACCAGACCGCAGAGGCCGATATCAGCCGCGCACATACTGATTTCGTCGCCAATGCCAGCCACGAATTGCGCACGCCGCTGGCCGCGATCCTCGGCTATGTCGAGACGCTGCGCGAGGATGGAGGCCGGGTCGACACGCCGACCGCGCAGAAATTCCTCGGCATCATCGAGCGCGAGGCGCACCGGCTGCAGGCGCTGGTCAGCGATCTGATGAGCCTTTCGCAGGTCGAGGCGGAAAAGCACGAGCTGCCGACCGAACGCATCGCGCTTGCCGAACTGGTCGAGCGGGCCGCCAGCGACGCCGCCGGTTCGACACGGATGGAGCGGCTCGATCTCGACCTTACCGCCGCGCCGTATGTGCTGGGCGACCTGCACCAGCTTGAACAGGTGGTGCGCAATCTGGTCGACAACGCGCTGAAATATGGCGCGCATGATCGCCCGGTGCATGTTGTGCTCGATCTGGCGCCCGGCGATCAGGCACGGATTTCCGTGACCGACGAAGGCGAAGGCATTGCGCCCGAACAGATCCCGCACCTCACCCGCCGATTCTATCGCACCGATCCGGGCCGCAGCCGCGCTTCGGGCGGCACAGGACTCGGGCTTGCGATCGTTAAGCATATCGTAGAGCGCCATCGCGGGCGGCTCGACATTTCCAGCGAAGTGGGCAAAGGCACCCGCGTCGTGGTGCGTATCCCTTTGGCAGAGAATGAAAATCTGCCTGAACTTCCAGAGCCGGCGCAGAGCAATACAGAGCCGCCAAAGGTCGAAACCCGACAACCGTCATGATAACCGTCATAGTCGTGTCTTATTTCTTCAACATGCGCCCGTCATGGCATGACAGCGGGTTCTTCTCGTGCATTCAAGCATGACGGTTCAGGCGCGTCTCCTTCGGGGAAAACAGGTTCACTAGATGTCGCCGATCACGCTCATCCTGATTGCCATCGGGCTTGGCCTCGCCGGATGGCTTGCGGGCCGCGCCAAGGCATGGAGCTTCCAGAGCACCGAGCCGGGGGTGCGCCCGGTTTCGCGCCCGATTTACCATGCCTGGTATGTCGCGCTGTGGGTGGTGCTGCCGGTGTTCGCCTTTGTCATCCTATGGTCGGTCATCGCGCCGCAACTGGTGACGCAGACCGTGTTAGCCTCGCCGGCCGCAGCCGAACTGCCGTCCTTCGGGTTCGAGCGCGACGCCTTTCTGGGCGAGGCCCGCGCTGTGGCACAAGGCAATGCGCCGGGCGTCTTCAACGACGAGGCCGAGCCGCTGATCGCGCCGTTCCGTGAGGCCCTGTCGCGCTACAACATCATCGGCATTGTGGTGACCCTCTTGATCGCTGTTGGCGGCGGGGGCCTTGCCTTTCTGCGGCTGCGCCCCGATTTCCGCGCCCGCACGCGGGTGGAGCGGAGCATCATGGGGATCCTGCTGCTGGCCTCGCTGGTCGCGATCCTCACCACCTTCGGCATCTTCGCCAGCCTCGTGTTCGAAACCATCCGCTTCTTCGGAATGGTCTCGCCGATCGATTTCCTGTTCGGCACCAAGTGGGGGCCGGACACGATGGTCAGCCCCGATGCGGTGGACCCGAGCCGCTATGGTGCGGTGCCCTTGTTCTGGGGCACCATCTTCATCGGCGCGATCATCGCCATGATCGTGGCTATCCCGCTCGGCCTGATGAGCGCGATCTACCTTACCCAATATGCCGATCCGCGGGTGCGCACCTGGGTCAAGCCGCTGCTGGAGATCCTCGCGGGTGTGCCGACGGTGGTTTATGGCTATTTTGCCGCGCTCACCATTGCGCCGGCAATCCGCGATGCGGCGGTGGCGATCGGCATCACCAGCGCCTCGACCGAGAGCGCGCTTGCGGCGGGCATTGTGATGGGGGTGATGATCATTCCCTTCGTCTCCTCGATGGCGGACGATTCGATGGCTGCCGTGCCGGGCGCCATGCGCGACGGCAGTCTGGCGATGGGGGCGACCAAGTCGGAAACCATCCGCCGCGTGCTGTTCCCCGCCGCCCTGCCCGGCATCGTGGCGGGCGTCATGCTTGCCGTCAGCCGCGCGATCGGCGAGACGATGATCGTGGTGATGGCCGCCTCGCCAGCCGCCAATCTCACCGCCAATCCGCTCGAACCGATGTCGACCGTGACAGTGCAGATCGTCAAGCTGCTGACCGGCGAGCAAAGCACCGATCACCCCGCCACCCTCAGCGCCTTTGCGCTGGGCTTCGTGCTGTTCATGGTGACGCTGGTGCTCAACTACATCGCCCTGCGCGTCGTCAAACGCTTCCGGGAGGCCTATGAATGAGTAGCTCCGCCATCCCCTATGGTGGCCAGACGCCCGCTACGACCGGCGCCAATGCCCTCGGCCCGACCCGCACCCCGGCCTTCGAGAAGCGGCTCGCCCAGCGTTACCGTGCCGAGCGCAATTTCCGCCTGCTCGGCCTGTCGGCTGTGGTATTCTCGGTCGCTATGCTGGTGTTCCTGCTCGGCAATATGCTGATCAACGGCATCGGCGGGTTCCAGCGCGCCGAACTGACCGTCACCATCAACTTTCCCGAAAGCGGGGTGACAGGCGATGCCGTGTCGCTCACCGCACCCAGCGCGAGCCAGACGCTCGAGATGCAGGGCCTGCCCGATATCGTGACCTTCTACGCCGAGCGCGACCTTGGCGCCGCGGCCGCCAAGCAGCTCTCGCCCGATGCCTGGCGCGATGTGGCGACCGCGCTGGCCGAGGATCCGGCCCTGATCACCCGCAACAAGACCTTCGCCCTGCCCGCCTCCTCGGCGCTGGCAAGCGGGCTTGAAGGCGAAGGCGCACCCGAAATGCAGGCGCTCGCCGCGCAGCTGGCCAAGGACGGCAAGCTGGCAAAGCGCTGGGACTGGGGCTTCCTTGCCCGCTCGGATGCCACCAGTCCGCAGGCGGTCGGCATCTGGGGCGCGCTCAAGGGGTCGATCCTGACGATGCTGGTGACGCTGGCGCTGGCCTTCCCGATCGGGGTGCTTTCGGCGCTCTATCTGGAGGAATATGCCCCGCGCAATCGATGGACCGACCTGATCGAAGTCTCGATCAACAATCTTGCGGCTGTGCCTTCGATCATTTTCGGCCTGCTGGGTCTGGCGATCTTCCTCACGCTGTTTCCCAACCTGCGTTCCGCCCCGCTGATCGGCGGGATGACTCTGGCGCTGATGACCATGCCGGTGATCGTGATTTCCGGGCGCAACGCGATCAAGGCGGTTCCGCCTTCGATCCGCGACGGCGCGCTCGCCATCGGTGCCTCGCCGGTGCAGGTGGTGTTCCACCACGTGCTGCCGCTGGCGCTGCCGGGGATGCTGACCGGCACCATCATCGGCATGGCGCGCGCGCTGGGCGAAACCGCGCCCTTGCTGCTGATCGGAATGCGCGCCTTTGTCGCCACCCCGCCTGACGGTTTCACCTCCCCTGCCACAGTTCTGCCGATGCAGATCTTCCTGTGGTCGGACGAGATCGACCGCGGCTTTGTCGAGCGCACCAGCGCGGCCATTATCGTGCTGCTGGTGTTTCTGCTCGCCATGAACGGTCTTGCTATCTACCTCCGCAACAAGTTCGAGAAACGCTGGTGACTGTGATCCATCCCAATATGGCCGACGAAACCGCGAAGATTCGCGCCCGCGACGTCTGCGTCTACTACGGCGACAAGAAGGCGCTCGACGATGTCTCGATCGACATCTCGCCCGATTACGTCACCGCCTTCATCGGCCCCTCGGGCTGCGGGAAATCGACCTTCCTGCGGTGCTTCAATCGCATGAACGACACCATCGGTGCCGCCCGCGTCACGGGTCTGATCGAGCTTGAAGGCGAGGACATCCACAGCGACAAGATGGACGTGGTGCAACTGCGCGCCCGCGTCGGCATGGTGTTCCAGAAGCCCAACCCCTTTCCCAAATCGATCTACGAGAACATCGCCTACGGCCCCAAGATCCACGGCCTCGCTGAAAAGAAGGCCGATTTCGATGTGATCGTCGAACGCTCGCTCACCCGCGCGGGGCTGTGGGACGAGGTCAAGGACCGGCTCGACGATTCTGGCACCGCGCTTTCGGGCGGCCAACAGCAGCGCCTTTGCATCGCCCGCGCGATCGCGGTCGATCCCGAAGTGATCCTGATGGACGAGCCGGCCTCCGCGCTCGATCCGATTGCCACCGCCAAGATCGAGGAATTGATCGACGAGCTTTCAGGTGGCTATGCGATCGTGATCGTCACGCACTCGATGCAGCAGGCCGCGCGAGTAAGCCAGCGCACCGCATTCTTCCACCTCGGCAAAATGGTCGAGTATGGTCCCACATCCGAGATCTTCACCAATCCGATCGAGGAGCGGACGAAGGACTATATTACAGGCAGGTACGGCTGA
>Ga0164293_10001655_pt1 | contig 18687 bp, 17 predicted proteins | sample GEODES118metaG_FD_111487 | JGI IMG/M metagenome (GOLD analysis project Ga0164293, IMG submission 111487) | Eutrophic lake water microbial communities from Lake Mendota, Wisconsin, USA - GEODES118 metaG | ecosystem: Environmental > Aquatic > Freshwater > Lake | place: USA: Lake Mendota...
GCAAACTCCATGGGGTAAAGCTGTTAGCAAGAAAGCACAAGAAGGCGGAGGCTGGCTCACTTGGGTTTTTGCAACTGAAGATATTTCAAAGGTTGAAGAGAAGTTCGGACGCAGCGCAATCGAAGGTCACCGCACACGCCCAGACGGCACTGATCTTAAGTGGAAGCAAATCGGAGTTAATGAGATTACCGATTCTCGGGAACTTCCATTCTTTATCCAATGGTTAACCGCTGACCACCCATCACAAGATGGAAAGGCAGTAGCTGCGATTGAGAAGATTACGATTGCAGATACAGATCACTTAGCTGATTCTTGGTTCAAAACAGAAATTCTTGATGGATTAAAGGGCGCGGATATTGAGTTTATTGACCCATCTACAAATGATGGTGAATATGGAATTGTTGCGGTCCATTTAATGACGCCTGGTGGTGTTGTCAGGCTAGATTGAGAATAGTAGTAATCAATTCTTCGATAAAATTGACAGATATATGAAATTGCTAAATGGATATCTAGCAAGTTAGAAATTGTGTATGCATCTTTTATTCAAATTGCTTACCAAGATCGCTATCAAAATGCCATTGACAAGTTTACAACTGAATTTCCCTGAGTTCTGAAATAGTTGCTAAATGAGATCTTCGGAATTATCCATATCTAGTAACCCAAAATCAGCTTTAACCGTCCGAAGAGAGGAAACAAAATCTTTCATACCGCAATCCAACATTTCAATTGAAATCCAGCCACTAAAAGAAGATTGTAAAAGAAGATCACTTATTTTTGGAAACTCTAAACGTTTTGTTATTGGCACTAGTCCTGGTTCGCTAATTTGTATATGACTTGCTAAATTCAAGAAACCTAACGAAATCGCTTGATTCTCATTATTTGCAAAAAGAGTACCAGTATCATAATTTAGGGCAATATATGGAGAACCAACTGAAGATATAAAATTTTTGGCATCCTCAAAAGTTGTCAAGAATTCATTTCCATAACTCTTAGGTATTGGTTCTAAACCGACTGTAAGTTGATATTCTTTTGCTAAATCTGCACAAACTAGAAAAAAATCTCCAGCATCGTCAGGGACTATCCCTCGCGGGAGGCGTCTATTCTTTGGATTCCCAAACACAATGTGCGAACAATTAATCGACGCTGCAAATTCAAAGGCTTTCTCAGAGTAATCGATTAGTCGTGCACGTTCCAATCTTGAACCAAAAATTTGTTCGGTTCGCCCAAACCAAATCGATTGCATAGAGGCAATTGACAGACCCCATTTCTCTTTTACTAAATTTGCTTTTGCAACTGCTCTTTTTCTATTTGACTCTTCATACGGGTTGGATCCAATGAACTTTGTAGGCGCTATCTCTAATCCAGAAAATCCATTAGATACAAGACAGCGGAAGTAATCTTCTTCTTCATTTGAATCCCAAGCTAAGTTTGATGCTGAAAACTTCACGGCGTAATCAAATCGAGTGACTCTAACTTCTCCCAGAATTCGTTTGGAATATCAATCGAGAAAGATTCAAGATTTTCTTCAATTTGTGAAACTCTACTCGCCCCAAAAACAGGAATTACTTGTTGTCTTTTTACCCAATTTAAAGCAACACCAACAAAGTCAAGTCCAAATTCTTGCACCAAGTTTGCAAATTTGTCTAATTCCGAATTTTTCTCCTTCAACATATCCGCTGTTTTGAAATAATTCAACTGTTTTGATTTACCTATTCGCGAGTCAAGCGTGATACCACCTTGATATTTTCCCGTGAGCAAACCTTGAGCTAGAGGAGAGTAACCAATGAATCCCATATTGTTTTTCAAAGAAAAGTCCAATACACCATCATAAAGTGATGGATGCCGCAGGAGCGAAAAAACATTTTGTTGGCAAATGGGCATTTCCATTCCGAATCTTTCGCAAACATCTAAACACTCTTGTAACGCAGCTAAAGGCCATTCAGAAACGCCCCAATATCGGATTTTTCCAGAATTAATCAACTGGTTGAAAGTCGAAACTATGTGGCGCATAGAGACATTTGGATCATACCTATGTGCATAATAAACATCGAGATAATCAAGTTCTAAACGAAATAAGGACTTCTCTAAGGCATCAAAGATGTGTTTTCGACCAAGTCCAGAATTGTTAAATCCTGGGCCTAATGGCCACGAACCTTTGGAACAAACAACTATCTGGTTTCTAGGTAGATGTGCTAAGGATTTCCCCAGGAGCTCTTCGGCCCGCCCGTTGCCATAATTATTTGCCACGTCAAATGTATTTACTCCAAGTTGCCATAATTTTTGAATCATTTGGTTTGAGAAATCCTGAGAATCACTCTCTGTACCAATAGTTAAAGCGGTACCAAAAAACATTGGCGAAACTTCGAGACCGGATGACCCCAGAAACACGTTCAACTTGAACCCCCTTCAAAGCCTTCAAGTAACTTTTGACTCAATGATTTGGTCAATGACAAATTGCGGCCTCTCCTCAGTTATTGCGGCAATCAGATTTCGCCGCTTGAAGAAATAGTACAGCTGCAATGACAAAAGAATAGCCAGTAACCCACCGTAACAGATGGACGCACTGCTTACACTGATTCCATTTGAAAACAATTGAAAGATCACAAGAAAATCCGATATGCAAGAAAGCATAAAAATCAGGACAAACGGTACCTTACGCGAATCTGTAGTCGACGAGATCAAAATCTCCCCTAAAAACTTAAGAGTCTTAACAAAATTAAATTTTGTCTTCCCTGAGTTCCTTTTGTACCTATTGTATCTAACCGTGGTCGAAGGAAATGGTAAGCCTGGAATCGCTATTCTGAAAATTCCGTAAAACTTAGGAGAGGTAATATATGTGTCAATCACTTGGCGGGTAAGGAGTTTGAAGTTAGCAGCACCTTCTAATTGGTTTAACTCTGAAAAAAATACAGACTGGATACTGTAATAAATTTTTGCGAAAAATCTTTTTGCCAGTGAGTCATGCATTCGCGTTGCTCGAACAGCATGAACAATTTGAGATCCTTTCCTCCACTCCGCGAGTAGACTTAAAATCACTTCTGGGGGGTCTTGAAGATCGGCGTCCATAACCACCGCTGCATCATCAAAAGTGGTCGTTAGGCCTGCTTTAATAGCAGACTCCAACCCGAAGTTTTTGGAAAGCTTCACAAGGGTAATTCGGGTATTGCAACTAGATTGGGCCGATAGCATACGTGTCCATGTGTCGTCAGTAGACCCATCATCCACGAGGATAATTCTGAGTTCGACATCAGGGGGAAATTGAGTCTGCAGGACAGTTTCTACGAAATCATCAACATTTTTACCCTCATTATACATTGGTCCGATAATGCTAAGTTTCATCTAAAGTTCCAAACAATCAAACCGATTGGCGTACAACTGCTGAGATTTTCTTCAGCACATCAAAAACATTGTCCAATTTTGAACCTAAAACATAATAAAAATTTCGTAACTTTGTATCCTCTTCAAACAGAATTGGACGCCCATCATCATTTTCATTGACTACTAAAAGTACTTTTGTCTCATAAAATGACTCAACATAGATTGAAGCGGTCAAGTTTGGGACATACTTTTGCGAGTCTCGAATCATGAGATCATAACTTGAATTAATGTCTGGATATGATTTATTACTGTTGTACTTTTTGATCCGCGGTAGCTCATCATTCCACGTTAATCTTGGTGTGTATTTCACATGAGTAAGGGAGTGAAGCTGCTTGCTTGGAAACGGAATAAATGAAAAAAAGTTACCGTCCATGACGGTAATTCCGAAGTCTTCTAATTCTTTTGGGGGAACAAATAGAGCTACTTCAGCAAGCTCATACTTAAGTTTGGTTTGAATGCCGGCTAGGTCACCCTCCAGGGTGTCGATTTCAGAATACGTGCAGTTAAACACAAATTTAGAGGTAATTTCGATTAAGTTTTCAGATTTGTCGACACAAGAAACCACGACGCAATCACTATTGTCTTTTCTAAGTCTCTTTGCAGATAACCCAAGCATGACTTCTACACCATTCTTCTTCATTTGTCCAGCTACCAATCTCGAAAGCTCCTCCGCGTTAAAGACTGGTTCTTTAACAACAAAAACCTCTTCAATGGTGTCTGAGTTAAAAAGTGCTCGTTGGGAATCGCTGGCATTCTTTAACTCAATTTCAGCATTCTCGCAAAATTTGCGGAACTGAGTGCTACTGACTTTTGACGATAGTCTTGCAAGAGCGTACAAATGTGTAAATTCAGAATAGATACTAGTGTTAAATTTCTCTAAAAATTGCGGTTGATTACTCCGACTACTCATGGCTGTCTTTAGGTCACGCGGGTAATGAGTTCCTAAGTGAACTCGTGCCTGATTATTTGCTGATGCCCGGAGCATTAAGTGATGTTCTTTTTCAACGAGAATTACTCTCTTAAAACCTAATTCTTCAACTAAGTGATTTGCAATGACAGCTCCGTAGAACCCCCCGCCTATTATTAAAGCCTCGTAGTTCCCCTGATCACTATTCATTAGTAAGCCTGGGATCATCAGGGTCCAGAACATTAAGTGAATGATTTGGATTTTTAATTCCAAAAGATTTACTGGAAAAGAGTTGAGGTTTTCGTTCGATTGTCCGGATGAGACTTAGTATATATTCAGAAACTAAATTGAATGTAAGCGAAAAAAGAAAAAAAATTAAGATAAAGGCAAAGTAAAAAGAATCTGCTTGAGTTAAAATACCCGAGAATGCAGAATTGATTAAATTTATTGTAGAAAATAATAAAAGGACACTTGTCACGACTAGATGACTCACATTTACAATTCTCAGTGGAAAATGAGAAGTTTCAATTGCAAGCGAAAGTCCGTACTTAATTGATTTCATTAAACTTTTTCTATTGCCGCCAATCACCTTAGATTCATACCTGATTGATTTTGTAACAAATCCTGTTGTGTTAGGAAGACTGCGATAAGTGCCTATTGGATTTGCTTGTCTTAAGATGTGATTCACAACGACTCTCTTCATTACTCTAAATCTAGTTGCATCTTCGCCGATTTTAATTGAAGTTAATTGATAGTATAAATACTCATAAATCTTTTCAGCGAACCTATAAACATGACTCGGATGTCGTCGCGAAACGTCGACCGCATAAATTGCATCGGTGTTCTCATCTAACTCCAACCTCATTTGATCAATTACTTCGAATGAATCGATACTTGGATCGAATACGACCACATAGTCTCCGATTGATTGCTCGAGACCTAGAACCGTTACCGCATCTATTTCAGAAACTTGCTTTAGATTTATCACTTCTATATTTCTAAGATATTGATTATTTATTGGAGTAATTGGCCTAACTTCAATACTACTTTTTGTGTAGTTGTTTATTATCAGAATCTCATGGGGGATGGATTTAGATTCTAGAAAAGAACTGAATCGGATAACATCCACCTCAGCTTGAGAAGATTCCGTAACAACTATAAGAACAGACATCAGCGAACTTTGACTTGTCATATCAAGATCCACCACCTTTCATAATTGCCGTATCAGCGGAAGGGGAATAGCTTGCTGGAATCAAGATTCTAATCGTTGATAGATTAACGCCATTGGGGGCAATTTCATAGACTTGAACGTACTTATCAGACAGGAAATTATCCTGTATTTTCCGATATGTGCTGATCTGATCCTTGCGCCAAATCTTTTCATTTTCAGTTATGAATTGGTCCCCAAGATCAAACAAAACGACGATGTCAGGTGGCATGGCGGCCATGTTCCTTAAATCATTTTCTGCCGCACGGTCTGGACAAATGTCAAAGTGCAATATTGGACAATTGAGCACGTAGTTATCCAGTACTTGTAATTGATTCACAACCGGTTGCATCGGGAACGACATAATTTTTGGATTAATATTTTGGGACCCTATCTCTTTGCGGGCAATCGAAATACCTCTTGAGATAGCTGAATAGAAGTCATATTGAGGTGTGGTTAGAACGAAGTTCCGAAACAATATTGAATCTTCAACCTTCTTAGTAGTGTGAGTAGTGAGAGTTTCATTCCATCCAAACCACGAGTACACATTCGTGGTGATTGAAAAGCTAGAAAGTAGCAATAACAAAGCAAATGCCGGCTTTAAAATTTGCCCCAAGTGACTACTCAAGATCCGCTCAAAAATAAGAGAAATTCCAAGAGTTCCGATAATAAGATTTGAAAGAAAGTCAGCACCCCCGTTGAAGGCATTCAAGACGCCCGACAGCGCAAGACCGATCAATATCATAAATTTTAAGGAATAACTAGAGAATGACTTAGTCGCACCGAGTTTTAACTTCGGTTTAAGGAGCAGCACAAGTCCAGTAATCCCCAAGGGCCATGACAGAGCAGTAATCTTTGTAGAAAGCTGAGAACTCAATTTCATTAAGTCTTCAAAATATACGAAACTCGAAGGATGACGTACCAACAATGCTTGACTAGCCAAGAGTAAAAAGGCTGGAGCTACACAGATCAGAGCCAACTTACCTGCAGAAATTCTATTTGCAGTTCTCATTCCTAATGAACTAAGGAGAAAAAAGATGAAGAAAGCTAGAAGTGCGCCACGCCCTTTGATTAGCTCGTTAAATGTTGAAGACCCAAAGTAAGTCGTCAATAGAACCGATGTCATCGTCACTAAGGCGAGCTTTTTAGTTTTAGAAATCTCAAAATCCGAAAACTTGTACACCGATAAAAGGGAAATAACCAAAAAGATTGGCGCTGGATCCGAAATCGGAATGACTAAATTACGAAATAACCTCAAAACATTTGGTGACTTCCCCCCACCCTCTGTCATTGATTGGATAAAGGGCATTAATGCATCAATTAGAAATAAATAAGTAGAGAATAAAGCAAATAGAGATGTCGCTCCGAAGGCTATTATGATAACCCTTTCTTTCTCTTTACTCTTTTTCACAAACATCAAACCGATCAGGATCGTAAGATAAATTGGGAGCCAATTCTGTTTTGTTAGAATTCCTAAAGCGAAAAGAATGCCGCCCGAAAAATTATAAATCTTTCCAGACTTCAGAGCAAAAACTGCACCCCAAACCACCAGGGCCAGAGAAAGTTCAAAATATCCAGAAATAGTGTTGGTTGCAGAAAATTGAAATACCGTGGTTCCACAAATAGACCCAAGAAACGCAAATTTTTTCTCGGTAAAGGAAGAAATGAAGTAATACAAACCAATAACCAATAGTGTCCAAACGAGGACATCGCCAAGGCGTTGAGCAATAAGCGGATCCGCGAACATCAGCCAAAACCGATTCAAAAAAACATTAACTGGCCCAAATGGTACATAAAAGTCTTTATATATGTGTGAGTTTTTTAAGTATAACGCCCATTCTAGATACCATCCTTGGGTAGGCGTCCACAGAGTATTGATAAAAGGCGCATTGAGTAAAAAAGAATATACAGTTAGAAGAATTGGGTAATTAGTTCTGAGCTTTGACTGCATTATTATTCGACCTCATCAAAGTTGACAGAAAAATGACAAAGAGCACTGGAATGAAAAGTTCCATTAAACCCGTTGCGACTCGAGTACTCCCTCTCCAAAGAAAAGGCATTGGAACAATTAATCCTGAGAAAGAAGCAATAAAGAAGTAATTGATTTTGCTTTCAAATTTTGCAAAAACTCCCGTATAGGTGATTGGGTTCTTACATAAATAAATTACGAAAAATGAAATCCAAATTGCGTTATACCCCCATGACACGGGGACGAGAAATGTTGGCATTGCAAGAACAATAATATTTCTTAAATGGTCGGGAAATCGAGATCTACTTTGGAAGTAGAAAATAGTGATTAAAATACCAGTAATTCCAATAAGTATTCCTACGATTGAAAATCTTCGGTCATATCCAGCAATTGGGTCAAAAATTCCTAAAGCTTCACCAAAACGAGCCAAGCTTGAAGCAAAAGACAAGCCGCTTGTGGAATAGCCTGATTGAACAGCAACTCCCTTTAGCAAACCCAAGGGAAATTCTAAAACCTTGGAAGGGCTTAAAATCAATAAAGATATTATCGATATGATTCCGCTGCTAAGAATTGCGAAAAGTGCCATTCGGAATTTTTTCTCGCGCAGAAGAATTATGAGTAAAAAGATGGGGTATCCCTTTAGAGAAATTGCGATAACCAAGAAACCGATAGCTAACTTCGTTTTGTCCTCTTGCCAAAAAATTACGAAGAGAATGGAGAGCCCAACCACGATTGCCTGAATGTTTCCTCGGTCGAGAGAAAGCATGAATGGTCTGGTCAAGAGAGTGCAAATAAAGAGGAAAGTGATTTGATAAAAAAGCGAAAAGCCTCTTAATACTCTCAGAATTGAATACCCTATAGCGAAAAAAGATAGGGAGACAATCAAGAGCATAAGAATAGCTGGGTTTAGACTTACAAATGGTTTGAAAATGAGAATGCTAAGGGGTAAGTATGGTGCGGGGAATGAAAGATCCGTGCTGTACGGATTTTCGATACTCGCATAACTCAAGATTTGAAGAAAGTCTCCAAAATAATGGACTCCAAAAATTGGTGAGCTTAGATCCGGTGAAGCAACATAACCAGGGTCATTGGGTGCATAAAGTAGTGCGCTCCCTGTATTCTTCTCGAAGTAGAAAGTTAAAATGTAACTCAGGATAATAGAAAAAAATCCAACGACGGTAGCTGTCCCAATGGCCAACTCAATTCGACTTTTTGAACTGTAACTTTTCATTAAGCGCCTTTACCTTAACTTCAAGATAGTAGAAATCAACTGACAAGGGTAGAGTGTAAGGGTAGTGTTGAATTTCGCGCGCGAGGACAAATTAAATGAGGTTTCGTAGTCACAGTATTTGACCACATCTTATCAGTAGTTTGCACCCTCACAATTTGAGAATTTCATCTTTAACTGGTCACTTTTTCAAATTTCTGGTTAAACTTATGGGAGAATCGACGAATGAAATGCGTGTTGTTAGCCGGTGGCCTTGGCGCGAGGTTGCGTGAAGAAACTGAATTTCGGCCAAAGCCTATTGTGCCCGTAAGCAGCGAACCCAATTTGTCCTTCATGAGCTACCAGGACTTCATTGTTCACACCGGATACCGTGGAGAGAACATTCGCCAATGCTTTCACAATTTTGAATCCATGAATTCTAACTTTAGAGTCGCGATTGGATCACGGTAGGGAATTACCCGACAATTAGAATGATGAGCCGCGTCTATTACGTATATGCGCCAGCGTGGGTTGACTGGTCTGCTGGGACTAAGGTTCTCCATTATTTTTGTGATTACCTAAACAAAATAGGAGAGGATTCTTATCTTGCTATCCATGGACCAAAATCAAAAAAGGATGAGACAAATAGAGAGCTCAACACTCCGGTACTAGATAGAAAAATACTTAAACGACACCAGAGAGAAAATAGGCAAGTTGTTGTCATTTATCCGGAAGGTGTATCTGGCAACCCTTTGGGCGGGCAAGTAGTTATTCGTTGGCTTTTGAACTATGCATCTCTATTAGGTGGTCAAATAGACTTTTCTCCAGAGGAGTATATCTGGGCCTACTCCAGGAATATATCTGAAAGTTACTATTCAGAAACTGGCAAAAGAATACCTGTGTTTTTTATTCCAGCAGTTAATGTTTCTGAAGTTGAATCCGTGCCAGATAGCCCATTGATACATGGTAGTTATGAAATCCTATATGCTCAGAAATTTCGGGCGCTAGGTGGTAAGCCTGAGGTGCGGTCAGTAAATAAAATAATCGAGATAACGAGATTCAATTCAAATTCAACCACCAGAGTAGAAACATTGAATTTACTAAAATTCGCACAGGCGGTGCACATTTTTGAGAACACCTCAATTGCGACGGAAGCAGCACTCTTCGGTGTACCCGTTATCTGTCACAAAAATGAACTTTTTGACACCTTAATAGCAGAGCATGAACTTGGTGTTGACGGTTTCTCCTGGTTTCCACATTCTGGATCTATTGTCGATTCTACAAATGCTAGAGACATGCTTCAATCAGCATGGAGTTCGTTGAGTGAAAATCTATCTTCCGTATTGGGACAAATTGACATTACACCAAAGAATTTAACCCATGCAGATAAGGTGCGCCTTCCTAACAGAACGGTGTTCTCAAAGCATGCTTTTGCTCGAGCGAGCTTATTGATTAGACAAAAAGGACTGGTTGTTTTTGGTCGTTTTTTGCTTAACTATGTTCGCCGAATCATTAACCAAGTATGATTGACTCGTGAAAACGATCCTTTTGGCTGGCGGTTTAGGCACGCGTCTCAGAGAAGAGACAGAGTTCCGCCCCAAACCAATGGTCCCAGTTGGCGGCAAACCTATTCTTTGGCACATTATGAAGACTTTTGCATATTTTGGACATCAAGATTTTGTTGTATGTACAGGATATCGGGGAGATTACATTCGGCAGTACTTTCATGAGTTTGAAGCAATGAATTCGGATTTCACAGTCAAGATCGGTTCCAAGGAGCGAATCAGTACGCATGGATCTCTCGAAGAATCAGGCTGGGAAGTAACGGTAGCCGACACCGGAGCGGAAACAATGACTGGTGGAAGAGTTTTTCGGGTACGTGACTATGTTGGAAAAGAAACTTTTATGTGTACATATGGTGACGGCCTGGCAGATGTGAATATTCAGGAATTATTGAATTTCCATAAGTCGCACGGAAAGTTGGCTACGGTAACGGCCGTCCGTCCAGTTTCTCGTTTTGGAGTTCTCGAAATGGATGAGAAGGGAAATGTTGAAAGTTTTCAAGAGAAACCTCAGTCGGAAGGCTGGATCAATGCTGGGTATTTTGTTTTTGAACCAAAGATTTTCGAATATCTTGACGGCAATTCGATTTTAGAGCGTGAACCGATGGCTAATTTAGCTAACGACGGACAATTGGTAGCGTTCAAGCATGGTGGATTCTTTCAACCAATGGATACATACCGAGAGATGTCCTTATTGAATGAATTATGGGATAAGGGTCAAGCACCTTGGAAGGTTTGGAAATGAGTTTTTGGAATGATAAAAGCGTTTTGGTAACTGGTGCCACAGGCTTAGTGGGTTCCTGGCTTGTTAGGGACCTACTAGAAAAGGGTGCAAGAGTCACAGCACTTGCTTTAGATAATGATCCTAGTTCGCAGCTAATTCGTAGCGGTGATTACAATCTGATTTCAATCGTAAATGGTGATTTACGGTGTTACAAAGATGTTTCACGTGCTGTTTTCAACAACGAATGCACAGATATTTTTCACTTAGGCGCACAAACAATAGTAGGTACTGCATTACAAGATCCAATTTCAACCTTTGAATCAAATATTCAAGGCACTTGGAATGTTTTGGAGGCTGCTCGCCAATCAAATGGTGCGGTTAAGTCTGTCGTTGTCGCTTCAAGTGATAAAGCTTATGGTTCATCTGTCCAACTGCCGTACTTGGAGAATTTTCCTCTACATGGAGATGGCCCCTACGATGTTTCAAAATCATGTACTGACCTAATTGCGCAGTCATATGGCTCTACATATGGTGCGCCCGTAACGATCGCTCGCTGCGGAAATATTTACGGCGGGGGTGATTTGAACTGGAGTCGAATAGTTCCAGGGACTATTCGTGACTTATTAAATAATAAGAGACCAGTACTTAGAAGTGACGGAACATTTGTGAGGGATTACGTTCATGTTGATGACGTTGTTTCGGCATATTTGCGTTTATCTGAGGTAAGTCAATCCAAGAATTTGAATGGAGAAGCATTTAACTTTTCAAGAGATGAACCTTTGTCCGTACTCGATCTATATCGCGAAATTTCAATGACAGTACTTGGCAAATATGTCGAACCGGATATTCAAAATATGGCTAAGTCAGAAATTAAAGATCAACATTTGAATAGCGGGAAAGCTCATTCAGTTTTGGCGTGGAAGTCTTCCATGAACTTGCAGAATGGTTTAGAAAAAACATTTAACTGGTACAAGACTTATTTGGCGGGTAGATAAAATGCCCAAAAAGTTAATTAGCTTAATTATTCCAGCTTACAATGAAGAAGAATGTGTCGAAGAGTTAGCCAGTAGACTTTCACAGGTATTTAACTCAGAAAGTGAATACGATTTTGAAGCAATAATTGTTGAAAATGGCTCTATAGATTCCACATGGGAAAAACTACAGGCAATATCTGGCGCTGATAGTAGATTTAAAATCCTGAAGTTATCTAGAAACTTTAGAATGGATGGCGGTCTTACCGCAGGCCTTGATTACGTAACCGGCGATGCATGCATCCTCATGACAGCTGACTTACAAGACCCTCCTGAGTTAATCCCGACATTCCTGCGGAAGTGGGAAGAAGGATTTGAAAATGTTTATGGAGTAGTCACTAAGCGCGAAGGTACTGGCCCGATTCGTACAATGAACTCCAAAATGTTCTATTGGCTAGCTGGGAATCTAACAGATGGTCGAATTCCTAGAAATGCCTCAGATTTTCGCCTTGTAGACCGCAAGGTTTATATTGCCGTGAAGGGTATGACTGAGAGAAATAGATTTGTTCGGGGTTTATTTGCATGGGCTGGTTTCAACGCAATAGGTATTCCGATGGAACGGCCGCCTAGGTTCGGCGGTGTTTCCAATGCACACACATTCAAAGTTCTTGATTTAGCCTTTAAGGGTATCTTTGCGCATTCGTATAAGCCTCTTCGATTGATTACTGTTTTTGGTTTTTTAGTATCAGCGATTTCATTTGTCTCAATAGTTCCACTTTTCTTTTTGTGGGTTTTTGTCGGTGTGCCATTTGCCGGATTTGGAACTTTGGTCGGTTTATTTTTACTCGTCTTTGGAATCGTTTCTCTAATGCTTGGAATTTTGAGCGAATATGTTGGATTGATCTATGAAGAAGTTAAAGCAAGACCAAATTATTTAGTTTCTGAATTTTTGGAGTAGCCCATGAAAATTTTAGTTTTTGGCGGTTCAGGAACATTAGGCGCTGCAATAAAAACAGAATTAGAGTCTAAAGGGCACCACGTAACTTCTGCCTCAAACAGGTCCTCTAGCTCAGATATTCAAACAGTGAATGGATTCGAAGGAATTGCAACATTAGGAATGAAATTTGATGGCTGTGTTTGGGCCCAAGGGGTTAACGCAAACGACACACTCCTTACTTCAGAGAAGTTCGATGAAACTCTCGAAGCTAATCTTTTCTTTGTTGTGAAATCAATGAGACATTTGTTAAGTTCTGAGCTACTAAATCCAACTTCAAGTTTGGTGTTAGTCAGCAGTGTATGGCAAAATTTAAGCCGAAAAAATAAGTTTTCTTATTCAGTGTCAAAAGCATCTCTTGAAGGCTTGGTAAATTCAGTGCTCGCTGATTTCTCTGAAAACGGACTTAGAATCAATGCGGTTCTTCCCGGCGTAATTGATTCACCCATGACGCGAGCAAACCTAAGCGACAAGCAAATAGGAACAATTGAAAATCAAACACCATCGGGCAAACTTGTTACTGCAAAAGAATTAGCAAGAGTCATAGCCTGGTTGTTGTCTGAAGATTCTCTGGGGATTAATGGCCAATTTATATGCGTTGATAATGGCTGGTCAAATGTACGATCAATCTAAACTTGAGATTTCTAGTTCACAATTCACTTACACAATTACGAATGTTCTAAGCGGTATAGAATTAGATTCCAGACGGTATGTACTTATCGTCGATAAGAATGTACTGCCCGCAACTAAGGAATTATTCTTGTCACCCCACCTGTCCATCTATGTGGAGATAAGTGAAGAGACAAAAACATTAAACACAGTTCAAAGTATTTTGGAGAATCTAGCTGATGCCAGAATCACCAAGAGTGACTTGATTGTTGCTGTTGGCGGCGGCGCGTTACAGGATCTAGTGACCCTAGTAGCCTCGCTATACATGCGTGGCATTGACTGGATCTATGTTCCAACAACTTTAATGTCGATGTTAGATTCTTGCATCGGAGGCAAAAGCTCGATAAATATAGGCACCCATAAGAATGTGGTAGGAAATTTTTTCCCTCCGCATCAAGTTTATATTGAAACGAATTATCTTAAAACTCTTGAACTGGTTGACATTGCCGCAGGTATATCTGAGGGTGTGAAAATCTGTTTTGCCTCCAGAATAGAGACTGCTCAAAATTTCCAAGAACTAATAAATGCTTGGCAGACAAGCACTGATGAGCAAACAATTTTGCAAGCAATATTTCTTTCGTTGAGAACCAAAAAGTGGTTTGTTGAAGTTGATGAATTTGATAAGAAAGAGCGGAAACTGCTTAATTTTGGACACTCATTTGGCCATGCCCTGGAATCTGCGACAAATTTTGCTATTCCACACGGTATTGGTGTTTTTGTAGGAATGGAAGCAGCTATTCACTATTCTGGGAGCGCCTTAGCATGTAATGGACTTTCAGAATTTATAGTTAATCAAGTCCAACCTGTATCACAAAATTTTCCAAAATTTGATTTTAATTCAACTCAATTCTTGAAGGCAATCAAAAGCGACAAGAAGAATACTAATACTCACCAAGTTTTGATTTTACCCGATTCAAAAGGGGCTTTAAGCGAAGCTAAAATTGAGATTCACGAAGACAACTTCAGTAAGTGTTTATCTTCAACAATTCAGGCATTAGATAAGTTAGGCTTTAAGTATGAAGTACTCTGATTATTTTATTGATTCACTAGTTGAGCAAGGTTACACGCATTGTTTTTTTGTAGGTGGCGGAAATGTAATGCATTTACTTGAGTCCGCACGAACTCGATTGGAATGCATTGCGGTAGTTCATGAAGTGAGCGCGGGTGTAGCTGCTGAGTATTTCAATGTTGCAAATCGTGAGTCGAATAAAAGGGCTTTTGCGATGGTAACCGCAGGTCCCGGTATAACAAACATGATCACTGCGATGGGTGGAGCTTGGCTGGAAAGCAGAGAACTTCTTGTCCTTGGCGGGCAGGCAAGGACCGATTTCATGACAGATTTTGATGTTCGTCAGATCGGGCATCAGCAAATTGATGGCAGGTCGATTGTTGAACCTATTTCTAAAGTTTCACTCACAATTAAGGAACCTATTTCTAAGAAGCAAATTTCCGATCTCTGCAGCATTTCTTCCTCGGGAAGAAAGGGACCTGTATTTCTTGAAATATGTCTTGATGTTACAGCTATGGAAGTAGCGTCAGAAAAACTTGACAAAAAGGATGTAATGTCAGAACTTAGAGATTCTTTTGAGGACCTAGTTGTTGCTATAGAAGAAAGTATTGTATTTAAGAATTTAATTGATAGCTGCGAGCGTCCTCTAATCTTGGTCGGTGGAGGACTTAAATACTCTTCCTTCAAGCAACAATTATCGCGCATTCGAGATTTAGGTATACCAGTTGCAACAACTTGGAATGCAGCTGACTACTTAGATGCTGATGATCCTCTATATGCGGGTCGACCAAATACTTATGGAATGCGCTGGGCAAATGCCGTAATTCAACAAGCGGATCTGGTTATCTCACTTGGTGCACGCCTCGGGCTACAACAGACTGGTTTTTCTTGGGAGAATTTTGTTCCAGTGGGAAAAATTGTTCGAATAGATCTAGATGAGAATGAGTTACAGCTTCAACACCCGAAGAGCGAACTAACAATTAAGGTTGATGCTGCGGATGGCTTGGAGAAAACATTAAGTTTGTTTGAAGAGCGGGCTGTCACTGAATTTAGTGAATGGCGTGAATACATCGGATTAATCAAGTTCAAGCTACCAACCGTAGAGTCATGTACATATCAGTTTCCGGAATACGTAAATCCCTTTCAACTAGTAAAAGAACTAGGAACCTTGTTGACCAGCCAGGATTTTGTTATCCCCTGTAGCAGTGGTGGCTCATACACTTCCATGATGCAGGCTTTTTCCCAAAAACAGGGGCAATTGTTAACTAACAATAAAGGCTTAGCTAGCATGGGATATGGATTAGCGGGTGCGATTGGTTCAGCGCTTGCAAATCAAACAGGACGCACAGTACTTGTAGAAGGTGATGGTGGTTTCGCCCAAAACCTTCAAGAGCTTGGCACTGTAAAAGTGAGAAATCTGAATCTCAAGATGTTTATATTCTCAAATCTGGGTTACGCATCTATTCGTGTGTCTCAAAAAGCTTATTTTAATGGCGCATACATAGGTTGCGACGGAGATACCGGTGTTGGTTTGCCCGATTGGGAGAAGCTTTTTGATGCATATGAAATTTCTGTCGTGCGGATAGATGCAAGCTTGCTCAGTAATGAGAAAGCTATACAGATGTTGAGTTCTGTTGGACCCGCAGCATTTATTGTTGATATTCACCCGGATCAGTCTTATTTACCAAAGGTGACTAGCAAGATTTTTTCCGATGGAAACATGCGGTCTAACCCTATTCATCTAATGGATCCACAACTAGATGGGGAAACCTCAAATTTGGTATTCAAATATCTGCCAAGCGAGTTAAAAGCCTAGCTTCCTATGAAAAATCTAATTGCGATCTCAGGTGCTTCCGGGTGGCTTGGTAATGAGACAATCGAAGTTATTGCGGAGATAGCACCAAAAGTATCCCCATTGTTATTCACTTCAAATGGCCGAGAAATAGTTTTGAGGAATTTAGAAAAAAGAGGAACAAAAGGTTTCCTAGAGTCGCAACCCCCCACATCGTTGGAAGGTTTCATTCACCTAGCCTTTCTCACAAGAGACAAGATTGAATCTGTCGGCACTAAAGATTTCATCTCAACAAATTTGAGCTTGATTTCAAAGGCATGCCAAGTGATTGAGTCTTCAAAACCAAAGTGGGTCGTCATCGTTTCTTCAGGTGCAATTCTTGATAGGAATTCGGGTGAGCTCGAATCCAATATTCAAACCAACCCATATGGTTTTTGTAAACGTGTTGAGGAAATTCTCATAACCCAATCAGCGAGTAAAGTAGGTGCAAATGTTGTTATTGGGCGCTTATGGGGAGCTTCAGGCAGATTTATGCCTCCGAATCCTGCGTACGCTTTGAGTGATTTCATTATCTCTGCACACACACAAAAGAAAATCATGATTAAGTCTGGGGGCCAGGTAATACGCCGTTACGTGGATGCAAGTGAATTCATGGAAGTTTTGGTTAAGGCTGCCATTTCAGAGAAGTCGTTGACCTTAGATTCAGGTGGTCCAAGAGTTGAGATTGCAGAACTAGCTTCATTGGTTGCGAAACACTTCACTGATATCGTGGTTGAAAGATCACCCACGGAAATGACCGTAGATGACTACTACCCTAGGGGTGATGACTTTGAAAATCTTGCCTCAGCTTTGGGAATTACTTTAAGCGACATAAATACTCAAGTGTCACAAACGATTCAAGGGCATCTAAGTAGTTTTGTTGAATAGAATTTGATCTTAAGTTACAGGGGGCATCATGAACAAAACAGAACGCAAGATGGTCGAGATTCTTACGCGCGGTAGAGAGAATTTTGGAATAGTTAGTGTCAAGGCGGAGTTTGAGGCTGAAGGAACTCGTCTCGAGGAACTGCTTCGCCTGGTTGATGTTGCTCGCGCATCAGGGCTGCCTATGACAGTCAAGATTGGTGGCTGCGAAGCGATACGCGATCTGTTAGAGGCGAAACAGATAGGCGTCCGATACATCGTTGCCCCAATGGTGGAATCTGCTTATGCAGCTAGTAAATACGTTGCAGCAAAAAATCTTGTTTACTCAGAAGATGAACAGGAAGACACAGATTTTCTATTTAACATGGAGACAATTACTGGGTTCGAAAATCGCGAGTCTTTAATTGCGGCAATCAGCGAACCTCGTGGGGCGGATGGTGTTGTCTTTGGTCGTGTTGATTTTGTGGGATCCATGGGATGGGCGAGAGACTCAATCAATAAACAGCAGACCACAGATTTCGCACTTGAGACAGCAAAATTGTGCAAGGAAGCTGATAAACAATTAGTGATGGGTGGCGGGGTTTCAATCGAATCAATTGATGCTTTGCGTCAAGTTCATGCAATTCGATTAGATCGATTTGAGACTCGTAAAGTGGTTTTCGATGCAGACAAGGCATTGTCTACCGATATTGAAGAGGGCTTAGTGGACGCTGTTCATTTTGAGCTTCTTTGGCTTCTAAATAAGCGAGATTATTACAACGGCATTGCTCGAGAAGATGAAAAGCGAATTAGCATGCTGGAAGCTCGTTGGGAAGAGCTGAAATCATGGCACAGTGAAGGTAAGAATAAGAAATAATCCATGAAATTAGTGTCTAGGTACCTCATAGTTGGTATCTGGAATACTGTTTTTGGTATCTCAATATTTTTTGTGATCTCAAATCTTCTTCCGCTTTGGCCCAATTTCTCTGTTCTTTTACTATCCTATTTAATTTCGATCGTTCAATCACATTTTTCTCAACGTTATTGCGTGTGGGTATCTAGAAAGCAATATTTAGGGGAACTGACAAGGTTTGCCACAGGATACTTTGTTCAATTCCTAATAAATCTGGCGCTACTTGAAATTGCGGTAAACGCCCTTTCATTGCATCGAAATTACTCTCAAATATTTATAACCCTGATATTTGTTGTATTCTCATTTTTCATTAACAAAAAATTTGTATTCTTAAAAAGTTAGTCGATAAAATTGAATTGTGTGGCTTGGGCCGGGATCGAACCGGCGACCTAACGATTTTCAGTCGTTCGCTCGTACCAACTGAGCTACCAAGCCAACAAAGATCTTGCTAGCAGTTGCCCACCAGTACGTATGGCACACAA
>Ga0164293_10001656_pt1 | contig 18684 bp, 20 predicted proteins | sample GEODES118metaG_FD_111487 | JGI IMG/M metagenome (GOLD analysis project Ga0164293, IMG submission 111487) | Eutrophic lake water microbial communities from Lake Mendota, Wisconsin, USA - GEODES118 metaG | ecosystem: Environmental > Aquatic > Freshwater > Lake | place: USA: Lake Mendota...
CGAGGGAGGAAACGGGTCTTATGCAGCTTATAGGTCTCAACCCTACAAAACGTTTTAGTTCACCCGTTTCCCTTTCGGAAAAATATGAATTTATTTGATGATGCAAACTAAAGGCAAAACGTTGGTGGCAATTTTAGCGAAACCCAAAACGACAAACTAGGAAGAAATGAAATTATTTTTAAGCTTTTTGACACTTTTTTTGACATCCCTTTCTTATGGGCAGACAAAGTATGAGAAAGATTTTAATGAATTTTGGAACGACATCAATAACAACTATGCATACTTTGACCAACAACAAATAAATTGGGATAAGGTAAAAGAAATTTACTTGCCAGAAGTAAGACAAATCAAAAATGACAGCGAGTTTATTCGGTTTTTAGAAAACGTAATTAACGAATTTCATAATGGACACATTTCGTTGAATACAAACCTAAATTCTTCGAATAGAATTATTCCAAGTGGACAAGATATTTATATTCAGAAACTAAATGACAAATTTTATATTACAGATATTCGAAAAGGTTATGGTTCGGATTTGTCGGGTTTGAAGATTGGCGATGAAGTTATTCTTTTTAACGGCAAATCTGTTGCTGAACAAATACAACAGTTTTTACCAAAATATACAGACGTTCACACAGAAGAGATGTATCAATACGCCTTAAATATGTTATTTGCAGGAACTCACAACGTAAAAAGAAAAATTACAGTAAGCAAAAACGGAAATCAAACAAACTTTTATCCTGACGATATTCAAATAAATAAAGAAACAACTCTTATAGAAAGAAAAATTCTGAACAAAACTACAGCCTACATAAAAGTTAACAATTCGTTGGGTGACCTAAAAACGATTGATGAATTTGATAAAGCAATTGATGAATTTATTCAATACAAAAACCTCATAATTGATTTAACCGAAACACCAAGTGGTGGGAACACAACAGTCGCAAGGTCCATTATGGGTAGATTTATCAATAAAACAATGCCATATCAGCAACACGAATTTGACGAAAAAGAATTTGACACAAAAAGAAAATGGGTTGAATATGTTACGCCAAGAAAAACACAATATAAAGGAAAAGTTTTTGTAATTGTTGGACGTTGGACAGGAAGTATGGGCGAAGGAATTGCAATTGGTTTTGACGGGCTAAAAAGGGCGAAAGTTATTGGGACAAAAATGGCAGGCTTACTTGGAGCAATCAATGGATTTAGAATGTCAGAAACTAATATTGGTTTTCAAATTCCAACGGAAAGACTTTACCACATAAATGGAACACCAAGAGAAAAATATAAGCCAACAATACCGACCGAAAACATAGAAGAAACATATAAAAGAATGAACGAAATAAAATAAAAACTGCCACCAACAGCTAGAGTTTCGTTGCGTTCGCAGAACGAACAATGAAACTCCTGTTGAACCCTTCGATAAACTCAGGACAGGCTCACCGATTACATGTCCGTCCACTATGGGTTTTTCGTTATGATTTTATAAAGATTTACAAGAGGATTAATAGTCCTCTTTTTTTTTGTGGAGTGTATTGCTTGGTTTTTTATCGTGTTTTCCTTCACTATTGGTCATAAGTTCCCTTACCCATAAAATTAGTTTTTATAGGAACTTGAATTTTGGCTATAGCCAAGATACCACGCAGGCGGTCCTCGTTTATCAAAAATGAAAATCGTATGCAAATGGCTTCTACAAGCCATTGAAATTCCATTTGTAACTAAATCGATACTGTTGACAAAGGCATCAATAAATCTAACGGGATTGTCAGAGCGATGGTGTCTTCTAGACTACTCACTTGAAGCTGATTGCCTAATATTCCTTGTCCCGAAGTGTCGGGATGTTGCAAGGTTTAAAATAAGAAAAATATGTTTTTCTTACAAGTGTTTTTTTATATTTGTTTGTGGGTTGTGAGGTTTTTTTAACAGTCTGACGTTATGTGTAACCATAGGACGACCCAATTAACAATAAAACAAAAATAGAAAATGAGTTTTTTTAAACGACTATTTGGCAAAGCTGAAAAACCAATGCCAAGAGAATTTACAGAGCAAGAACACGAACTTGACTATGAACAAAAATCAAAAGGACTTGAAAACGTGCTTGGTAAAATGCACGACTTGGTAGGACACGCAATTATTCCTTTTGCGGTTGGTGGTGCGGTAGACATGTATTATTTTCCAAACCATATAAAAGGAACAGGCTTTGCAACAATGGAACTTTTAGAACCTGATGGCACTGGACCTTTACCAAACAGACTTGGCACTTATGAACTAGTTGCCTTTACCAAACACGACTATAACAATAGCGAGGACACACAAACACCTTTTAACCTTATTGAAAGAAAAGTTTGCGGTTTCTTCACGACAATTGGATTTTTCTCTCGACAAGCAGTTTTAAATCCAAATGAGACTTGCGAAGTTCCTAATGGAGAAGGAGAAGAAAACACTTGTTTGGTATTCGACCTTTACCAACCCGACAACAAAGAATTTAGAATTGGTGAAAGAAAGCATGATTTACTGTTGTGCTTACAAGTATTTAGGAGTGAAATGGAATTTTCAAGATCAAATGGAAGCGAAGAATTATTTAAGAAACTAAAAGAAGCAGGACATTATCCATATAGTGACTTGGACAGACAACCAGTAGCTTAGAAAATGGAAAGAATGGCTACACATAACGGGTTTTACGATATTGCGGGTCTCAGCGGTTTGCGAAGGTTCGAGGCTCGTAAAAAAGGTCAGTGCAAACTGGCAGGAAATCGCCTCGTAATCCCGCACGACACCATACCATCAACGCTAGGCATCATTTTGGTGAAATGACAGAAAAACAACAAAAGACATCAAAAAAACTTAAATTTCATTAATGGAAAATTGGATTGAATATATTGATTTGAAATTTTCAGAGTATGAACATTTTAATTCTCACGAAAATAAAAACAGGTCGTTTTCCAATATATTGATGAATGCCCACTGGCTTTCCTTCTTTATCATCATTGAAATTCAACTCTGATAGTTTTACCAATTGTGGTTTTCCGTCTATTACTTCATATTTTACTTTACCTGAACTTCCAATAACTTGATAAGGTAGAATTCCATATAGCTCTTCCGCCCTCGGTCTCATAAAATCCATACCTCCGTCCGAAACTATAAAAGTTTTATACTCATGAGCTCTCAAATACGCTAATAATTCAAGCATTGGTTGATAAATCATATCTTTATAAAGTTTCACAGTTTTAGGATGTTTAGCCGTTTTTATCCAATTTTTAACACTAGCCGAAAACGCATCGGTAGTCATATCGCGGCATGGCTAACTTTTAAAATTTGAATAGCGCTTTTTCTACACCAGCTATTACAATTTTCATATCTCCTTCAAGTATGGCTTTAAATGGTTTATTATCTTTCCATACAGGATGTTGAGGAGCCATCGCTTTTATTTGTTCAATAGCAAAGAAAAACTGAAAATATATGGGTTGTTCACTCCACAAGGTACCATCGTTATCAAAGCAAGTAATTCGATCAGCCACTGGAATGAAATCAGTACTAGCTTCTTTTGTGGTTTGGGTGACAAAATCAATAATCTTTTTTTTTGTAGTTCCTTCATTCCAAGATGGTAGAGGATCATTTTTAACTTCTGCTTTCTGTTTTACAATTTCATTTTTTGTTGTAGACTGCTTACAACCGAAAATAAAAATTGTCATCAAAACCAATTACAAGATTCTATATTTATATTGCTGTTTCATAGCTAATATTCTACAATAAACCAACGGACACCATAATGATGACCGTTGGTTTTAATTAATTGGTGATAAAAATTACTTAATTTCTATTGTAACTTGTTCTATATCTCCATTGAATTTACTTGAGTGACCGGCTTTGTAATTATTACTTACGTTGGTGGCTTCGTCCATTCCAACATCAGCTCCTTCATCTAAACTAAACATGTTGGCATTGGTTTTATCAATCCTTCCTTTTCCGGCTTCAATACCATCTATAATGAAAGTTCCATTTCCGCCTTTACCTAAACCACCGCCATCATAATCAAATTTAAATACGATAGTATGTTTTCCTGGTGTTAATGCTTTTGTTGCTTTAACATCATACTGTGATTTACCAACCCAATTGTAGGTAAACATAGGAACTCCATTTAACATATATAAACTATAACCACCAAACAGACCTCCCATGGCAAGAATAACACCATTACCATTTGCTGGTACTGTTACATCGGCTGTAAAAACCGAGCTTTTATTTTTAATATTTATGAAAGCGTTTTCTTGTAAACCGCCCATGCCGCTGTATAATGTCATTTTAGTTCTACCCGCCATAGCATCAGGTCTTCCTGCTATTTCCGGATTTAATCTTTCAACACTTCTATCGTCTAAAGGAAAAACTTGATATTTCACTGCTTCTTTCGCAAACAAATCTTTCATTTCTTTTAATTTTTGAGGATTTGCGGCAGCCACATTGGTGCTCATACTAAAATCTTTGCTTACATTAAAAAGTTCCCAAGTATCCTCTGATAATGGACCACGGGGTGTTGTTTCCCATGCAGCTCTATGAACCACTCTTGCCATCCAACCATCGTTATAAATTCCTCTATTGCCAGCAATCTCAAAATATTGAACTTTGTGTGTTTCAGGTGCTTTTGCATTAGTAAAAGTTGAGACCATACTCACGCCTTGTATAGGCTCTTGCTTTACGCCATTGACACTTGTTGGTTGAGGCACATTACACAATTCTAAAATTGTTGGCGCAATATCTATTACATGGTGAAACTGATCTCTGATTTGTCCTTTATCTTTAATCATTTTAGGATATTCGATAATTAAGCCATTTCTAGTACCACCAAAATCTCCTGCAATTTGCTTCGACCATCCAAATGGAGTGTTACCCGCAATTGCCCATGCTGCTGCAAAATGACCATATGATTCACGACCACCAAATTTTGGTATTTGTTTCTCTAAATCATTCATTTCTTCCGGAATAGCATTGAAATAGGTATTCTCATTAAATAAGCCATTAGCCGATCCTTCGGCACTGGCTCCATTATCTCCCAAAACATAAATAAAAACTGTATTCTCTAATTCTCCAATAGATGCTATATAATCATGTAATCTACTAATTTGATCATCGGTGTGCTCTGCAAAACCAGCATACACTTCCATTTGGCGGGCATATACTTTTTTCTGAACAGGCGTTAAAGAATTCCATGGTTTAATAAAAGCATCCGTTGGTGCTAATTTAGTACCCTTAGGAACAATTCCCATCGCTATTTGGCGAGCCAATGTTTTTTCACGAAGTTCATCCCAACCGCCATCAAATTTTCCTTTGTATTTGTCAATATAACTTGCAGGTGGTTGATGTGGGGCATGACAAGCTCCCGGAGCAAAATACATATAAAAAGGCTTATCTGGTGTCATTGATTGCTGTGCTTTCATCCATTCAATCGCATTGTTTGTCATATCGGTAGTGAAATGATAATTTGGATCCTCAGAATCTACTTCAGCACGGGTTGTTCCATTCCAAACGCCAGGGAAAAACTGATTAGTTTCACCACCCATAAATCCATAAAACTTTTCAAAGCCCTGACCAGTTGGCCAATTTTCAAAAGATCCTGAACTATGAATTTGCCAAGCTGGTGTTTCGTGATTTTTACCAAACTGAGCTGTATTAAAACCGTTCAGTTTTAAAACCATTGCAGTTTGTGCAATAGATAGTGGTCTCACTCCAGTATTGCCAGGAAATGCAGTTGCAATTTCGGTAATACCAGCCATGTTATTACTATGATGATTGCGTCCGGTAAGTAATGCAGTTCTTGTTGGTGAACACAAGGCGGTTGTATGAAAACGGTTGTAACGTAATCCGTTTGCTGCTAATTTATCAGCAAAAGGCATGTTAATTGGTCCACCAAATGTATTACTCATACCAAAACCAAAATCATCTACCAATACTAAAATGACATTGGGTGCGCCTTTTGGTGCTTTTACTTCCCATTGTGGAGGAGCGGTTGCTTTTCTTGCATCTTCTTCGGTATATGGCTTGCCTACTGGTGGTGTCATAGGAAGTACCATACGAGTTTCTCTTGTTTGGGCATAAGTACTGATTGATAGCAATGCTGAAATAGCATAAAAAACTAAATTAAAATTTTTTTTCATCTTTTCAAATATTGAATTTTTAATAAATTAATTGAGCTAATTTAATAACAATTATTTAAAAATAAATGAAGAAAATCAATTATTTTATGTTAATTTAACATGAAGTAAGAAACGTATTAGTTTTTAAATTTATACAAAACACTTACTTTCATAAAAAAACGAATGCCTAATAGCTAGAGTTTCGTTGGGCTTGCAAAGCCAACACCCGAGCCAACGGCGAACGGACGAAGTAATGAAACTCCTGTTGAACCCTTCGATAAACTCAGGACAAGCTCACCGATTACATGTCCGTCCACTATGGGGATTTCGATGTGTGATTTTAAAGATTTTCAAGAGGATTAATAGTCCTCTTTTTTTTGTGGAGTGTATTGCTTGGTTTTTTATCGTGTTTTTCCTTCACTATTGGTCATAAGTTCACTTACCCATAAAATTAGTTTTTATAGACATTTGCTTTTTGGCTATCGCCAAGAAACCACCCAGGCGGTCCTCGTTTATCAAAAATGAAAATCGTATGCAAATGGCTTCTACAAGCCATTGCATCTCCAGATTGCGAAGGCATTCTTTTTCTAATCGTCTGGAACTGCGAATGCCGTTAATTGGTATTTTTTAAAAAAATATAAAATGATGGCACGAAATACATCAATTTTAATTGGGGAATATTACGAAAGTTTTAGAAACAGACAAATTGCAACAGGAAAATATAATTCTGTAAGCGAAGTTGTAAGAGCTGCATTGCGACATTTTGAGCAGGAAGAAATTCAAACAAAATCTCTAATTGCGGAATTAGAACTTGGAGAAAAAAGCGGAAAAATTAGAAATTTTAACCGAACAGAAAATCTAAAAAGGTTAAACGATAATTTCCAAAAGTAATGGCTAAATAAATCATAAGTGAAAAAGCTTTAGAAGATTCGAATACTATTTTGATTTACACGGCTGAAACTTGGTCGATTGAACAAGCCAACCGATATTATAATTTTATAATGGATGAAATAGAATATGTAGCGGAAAACTTTGAAATAACAAAAGATTTTGTTAGCATTCGTAAAAATAATCGATATTCAAAAGTGAAATCGCATTTAATATTTTGCAAACAAATTGAAAATACTGAAATGGAATTTGTGAGAATTTTGCTCGAAAGAATGGATATTAAAAATAGATTTAACGATTAAAAAAAGCGATCTGCAAACAGCGGTTCCATTTTATTTCAGAGATGAGAGGTTTCTTTGCGGATTATAAAAAGTTGGAAAAAAAATCCGTTGTAGTGGAGGATTTTTTGGATAGGGAAACTGCTATTCAAATTCTTCAGGACAGTTTTAAAATGTATCAGGAGAAATTTAACGTTTAAGAGCGTTTTAGAAGTATAAATGTTTTCTAGTAATGGTTTTATAGTGTTTTTAACTATAAATGATTTTTTTGTTATTGACTTAAAATAAGTATTTGCACAATAATTTCTTCAAAGTAAAAACCACTCAATAACTGCTTCCAGAAGAGGTAAACAATTCATACCTTTGTAGAAATTGATATATTATGTTGACCCTCGGAACTTTTCATACGCTACGCATCGACAGAACCACTTTGGTAGGCCTTTTTCTCACGGATGAAAAAGACGACGTGTTGTTACCCATTAAATATGTTCCGAAGAAGTTTGAAATGAATGACATGCTAGAGGTTTTTGTTTATCTTGATCATGAAGAACGTCCGGTGGCAACAACCCTTAAACCTTATATTATCCTGGGTGATTATGCTTTTTTGCGGGTGAATTACACCAATGAATATGGAGCCTTTTTAGATTGGGGACTTGAAAAAGATCTTTTTGTTCCTTTTCAAGAGCAAGCTCGACCCATGGAACAAGGGAAACGATACATGGTTCATATGTATCTGGACGAAAAAACAAACCGATTGGTTGGTTCCAGTAAGATTAACCAATTTCTTAGCAAAGAACCTTTACATCTTGAAAGTGGGGCACAAGTTGATTTAATCATTTCACATATTACCGATTTAGGAATAAACGTTATTGTTAACGGATCACACAAAGGGCTTGTTTATAGAAATGAGGTGTATACTGATTCTATACGTCCCGGTGATAAAACAAAGGGTTATATTAAAATTATTCGCCCTGATGGAAAAATAGATGTTACATTTAATCGAATTGGTGTGGAGGCCATTGAAGAAAATGCACAAGTTATTTTGGATGAACTTAAAGCCAGTCGTGGATTTCTTCGTTTGAACGATAATAGCTCTCCGGATGATATAAAAACCATTTTGAAAATGAGTAAAAAAACATTCAAAAAAGCAGTAGGAACGTTATACAAACAAAAACTTATTGAAATCAAAAACGACGGAATTCATTTGTTGACTTAAGTAATGAGGTAAAGGAAGTTTTTAAAAAGAAAACACCATGATAGCACGAAATAAATTATATCTTTTCCTGAGTATTTTTTCTTTTTTATTTTTGATTATTGGAATGTTTAAAAGTTTTGAAAAGGTTACTTATCTTGGTGTTATCTTTGATATTATTTGGATTCCTATTTTTACACTTACGCTAACCTTACCTTTTTTGAACAGTCTTGAAATCATTAAAAATAATGATCAGTTAAACTTGTATTACTGGATTGCATTAGTTTTTAATGTGATTAGTATGATTTTCATACTTCGTTATTTTGGATTAGGGTTGTTGTAATAATTATGAAGACATTTCATAACCAAATAAGTTGTGTAGATAGAATTTAAATAAACTCTATTTTATGGTTTTTAGTTCTAATAAACTCTAATAAAAAGAGAAAGTTTATTCCTTTTCTAACACATAGGGGTAATCACCAAATAGTGCCGCAAGTTTTGTGGCTTTGTATGTTTTTAAGGTGTATTTATTGGATAGGGCTATAATCACTACAGTATCATTCTTCATGGTTGTGTAGGAAGAAGTGTTGCCGTGCCACCATCCGTTGTGGTAATGTAATGTTTGCCCGGTTTTCCATTCGTTCATGCGAATGCCTAAACCATAGTTGCGAATGCCACGTTTTTCGTAACTGTAGCCTCTTAGGGCTTCTGCCATTAAATCTTTTCTTAAAAAGGTGTTGGAATAAGTAGCTAAATCAAATTTCACTAAATCTCTCGGGGTTGAATAAATGTTTTTGTCACCATAAATAGCATCGTATTGATCCCAACTGTGAACGACATTGTTTCCTTTGTAGGATTGGCTTACAGCATTTTTTTGAGTATTGAAATCAATTACAAACGAATTGTTCATTTTTAAAGGTTCAAAGATTTTCTCCTGCATAACTAACGGATAGGATTTTCCCGTTACCGCTTCAATAACTAAAGCTAAAATGGCATAGTTTGTATTGCAATAATCAAAATGGGTATCATTCTTTGTATTTAAGGCCAGTTTATATTTGCTTAATATAGTAAGTACATCTTGATTAGAAAGCATTGTTCTTAGACTCCAACCTTTAATTAGTATTTCAAAGCGAGTATAATGCGGTAAACCACTTCTGTGATTCAATAACGTCTTGATGGTTGTGTTTTGATACGGAAAGCTAGGTAAATAAGTTTTTACCTTTTCGTTTAAATCGATTTTATTTTCTTGAACCAGTTTTAAAACCAGCGTTGCTGTTAAAACTTTACTCACAGATGCTAAATGAAGTGGAGTTGATTCTTCATTGACTGTTTTTTTAGCATAATTGGCGTAGCCTTTATACTCTTCATAAATAACTACTCCGTTTTTAGCCACTATGAATCCGCCACTAAAGTCGGTTGTGCCAATATATTTTTTATAATAGGAGGAAACTTCATTTTCTTTTTCATTTCTAAATTCTTTAGAAACGGGCTTCAAATTTAATTCTAAAGGAATGGTAATTTGAGAAGAATCTGTTGCTGTGGTTTCTTCCGGGATGTAATGAGCTAACAGTGGTGCATCCACTTTTTTCTGACAGGAAAAAGCGAAAAATAAAGAAATAATTGCTAAAGCAATTGATTTTTTAATCATGCGTATGTGGTAATCTGCTTGTTGGTTAATCAAAACTAACCTTTTTAAATTGAAATATTCTTAAATTAAGTCAATTTTAGGATTAATTTTCAACAAGTAATTAACAAATAAATCTTGGTCTTTTGGAGATAAATAAATGTCATCAAAATTATTGTAATATATATAAAGTCCATTATAATCTAATGAAGGTTTTAAAAAGCATTCATTGTATAACCCTTTTTGATGTTTAATTTTTCGGATAGATTGGATGTCAATTTTACCACGTATGGGACCGGAACAATAATATAAATCACTCTCTTTAATGGTGTATTTAGTGTCTAATAATATCCAAAAAAAAGTTGAACCAATGAGCATGAAAATGATTGAACCAATCATGATTTCCGCTCTTGGTGTTTCAAATAATAAACCCATTAAAGCTACGGAAATCATAATGGTTGGTATAATTGTCAGTATTAATCCACTGGACAAATGAATGGAAGACTTGAAAACCATACTTGTTTTTTATAAACCTAATGCTTTTTTTGTATAGGTATTATGAACTGTATACATTTCTGATAAATCGATTTTTTTACTGGTCAACCGAATAACTTCAGCTTCTAGAAAGGAAGTTGTGGAAAATGACCAGCAGGTTCTTGTAATATACTTAAAAATAACAGGCGTTGCTTCAATATCTTTAATGGTTTGAAATTCATAAGTTTGAGAAAAACTTATACTAGTGAAACATAAAAATAATAGGCAAATTGAATTTTTCATTTTTTTTAGATAGTATGAAGAGTAAAAGAATTTACTAAGTTATCAAGAATTAGTTTCCCGCCATTTTCAGTTTCACTAAAAACAAGAATTGAATAGAGTTTATTTAAATGTGCGATGGTATAAACCTGAGCAAAATAACGGCCAACACTATCAATAGAACGCAAAGCAAGCAAAGATTTATATTCCACAAAAACTTCGGAAATCAAATTTACTTTTAATCCCATTTGTCCGGCAAAATTGTTAACGCTACCGTTTTTTGAGTTTTTCAAAACTTTTTTGTTTACCTCTTTATTGGTGGAAACATCTAATTCTTTGGGATAAGTGGCATCTAAAAATAAAATCATCGCTCCTTCATGCATTGCTTGATACATTTTTAAATGGGTATCACCAGCTTCAGTAACAATTTCCTGTTCATCAATTGTTGGTTGGATAGGAAAAGTTAATTCAAATTCTTCTGTTTTTACAACTTGAGCATTGACATAAAATCCTAAAAGTAAAATACTTACTAAGGAAAGGTATTTTTTCATGATTATTTTTATAGATTTCAAAAGTTAAAAATACTATTTTTACACGTAAATCGTATTGTTATGGAAGAAATAAATTGGATAACAGCAAAAGAGTTTGAAGATATCACGTATAAAAAGTGCAATGGCGTAGCCCGAATTGCTTTTAATCGCCCGGATGTTCGGAATGCATTCCGACCGAAAACAACTTCAGAATTATACCAAGCTTTTTATGATGCTCAGGAAGATACTTCCATAGGTGTCGTTTTATTGTCGGCTGAAGGACCTTCTTCAAAGGACAGTATTTATTCGTTTTGTAGCGGTGGAGATCAACGAGCAAGAGGGCATCAAGGATATGTTGGTGAAGATGGAATGCATCGTTTAAATATTTTAGAAGTTCAACGCTTAATTCGCTTTATGCCAAAAGCAGTGATTGCTGTAGTTCCCGGATGGGCTGTAGGTGGCGGTCATAGTTTACATGTTGTTTGTGACTTAACGTTGGCCAGTAAAGAACACGCTATTTTTAAACAGACAGATGCCGATGTTACAAGTTTTGACGGTGGGTATGGTTCTGCTTATTTAGCCAAAATGGTTGGACAGAAAAAAGCCAGAGAAATTTTCTTTTTAGGACGCAATTATTCAGCTCAGGAAGCTTTTGAGATGGGAATGGTTAATGCTGTTGTTCCTCATGATGAATTGGAAAATACGGCTTATAAATGGGCCCAGGAAATTTTAGCAAAATCACCAACGTCAATTAAAATGCTCAAATTTGCTATGAATTTAACCGATGATGGTATGGTAGGTCAACAAGTTTTTGCAGGCGAAGCAACTCGATTGGCCTATATGACTGAGGAAGCAAAAGAAGGAAGAAATGCATTTTTGGAAAAAAGAAAACCTAATTTTGAAAAGAAATGGCTTCCGTAATTTTCAAACTAAATAGATTTAATTAAAAACACCTACTTTGGAAGAATTTAGCAATCATTCTGTTTCTTTTGATTCATTACCAAAATTTGAGTTGGCTACCTTAACGCCTTTGAATAAAGATTACTTGAATGTGATTTATATTGGTAATTCTATATTCTCAATACTCATCGCAATTGGGTTACTTATATTTTTATATTTCAATGAAAGTATTCGAACTTATATTATTCCGATGATAATTATTTTAGTTTGTTGCATTGGATTAGTTTTTTGGGCTTCAACCGTGGGATTCAAAAAAAAAGGATTCGCCTTGCGGGAAAAAGATATTATCTTTAAAAAAGGCATATTGGCAACGACAACTACAATTATTCCCTTTAACCGAATTCAACATGTAGCTTTACATGAGGGAGTTTTGTCCAGAATGTATCAGTTGAGTGAGTTACAAATTTATACTGCCGGAGGAAGCAGTAGTGACATGCATATTTCGGGTTTACAAAAAGAAGAAGCAGAAAGAATAAAATCTTTTTTATTGACTAAGATTGTAACTCCAATTGATATCTTTTCAAACACCGAAATTGAGTTGGAAAAACCAATTGAAACAGCAATAGCTAGCAAAGAAGCGAGTGAAAAATCTGAACCGCAAAACTGAAACAATGGCATTCGATTTTAGCAAACCACAGCACCAATCGGTTAAAGGAATAGCCATCATGTTTGTAGACACTTTGCAAAACATTATTCGTGGATTATGGGTTCCATTGTTGTTGATACTTTACAAATTTGATTGGAGCAAAATGGTGTTTTTTGGTATTGGTGTCTTTGTAATTCTATTGGTTATAGGAATAATTGCTTATTTACAATATAAAAATTTCACCTTTTTTTTAGATGAGGAAAAGGAAGAATTTGTGATTCAAAAAGGAGTGATTACTAAAAATAAAATAACTATTCAATTAGATAAAATCCAACAAGTAAATATCAATCAATCGGTTATTCAAAAATTAGTTGGTGTTTTTAGTGTTGACATTGATACAGCCGGAAGCAATAAAAAAGAAGCTAGTATTCGTGCCGTTGATAATGAAATAGCATTACATTTAAAAAATAGGTTGTTATCTTTCGAGAAAATAACAGAAACAGAAAAAACTGAAGATGATAGGGAAGAAGTTCAAAAACCATTTTTAAAAATTAGCTTTCTCACATTAGTTAAAGTCGGGATAACATCAAACTATGGTAGAAGTATTGCTTTAATCTTAGGGTTTATAGGTTCCTTGTATGGTGGGTTTTCAGATGTTGCTTATTCGTTGGAAGTTAATGAACAACAAGTGACCGGTTTAGTTGAACAGGGATTTAATTATTTTTCGTTTTCGTTTTTTTTGTTACTAGGTTTAACCTTGATTTTAGTTATTAATTTAGTGAGAACTATCGTTAAAAATTTTGATTATCAAATGGTGCTTCAAAAGAAAGCTTTAGCCATAACGTATGGATTATTTGCTAAAAAGAACACCTTACTCAAACCGGAAAAAGTTCAAATAACCGCTTATAGTCAGAATTTTTTTCAACGAAAGTTGAATTTATTTGATTTAAAAATGAAACAAGCCTCTTCGACAGATGAAGCTGAGAAGGATGCTAAAAAATCAGATATAGAAGTTCCCGGTTGCAATAATATGGAACGAGAAGCAATTTTAAAAATGATTTTAAAAGACCTGCCCCAAACCGAAGAAGTAATAAATCCGAATTACAGGTATTTAATTATGACTGTTTTGTTTGGAATAATTATACCAAGTACCATTTTTATAAGCTTAGGTGTATCAGTTTTTGAAATTCTACAGCCATATTTTCCATTTGTTTTGGTTTATGTTTTGTTTATGGCTATTGTATTGTTTTTTAAATTTAAAAATTACCGGTTAAAACTTTCCCATAAATTTATTGTTATAAAAAGCAATGCTTGGGACATTGAACATCAATTATTACAGCCTTTCAAAATACAAGGAATAACTACAAAACAATTTTTTTGGCATAAAAAAGCAGATGTAGTCCATATAACTTTTCATACTGCTGCAGGCGATGTCGCATTTAAATTCGCTAATTTTTCTTTGTTAAAACCATGGATTAATTATTGGCTTTATGAAGTAGAACGCACCGAGCGAAGTTGGATGTAAATACACAATAATTCTATTACCTTTGTACTTTAATTAAAACGATAATGAAACATTGGATTGAAGCAGCTAGATTAAGAACATTACCGTTATCGGTATCCGGAATTTTAGTGGGAAGTTTCTATGCTTTGGCAAAACCAACGGAACAGGAGCTGACTCCCACAAATGTTTTTAGCTGGAAAATATTCGGATTATTGCTTTTGACAACTATTGGGTTGCAAGTATTATCTAATTTTGCAAACGATTATGGTGATGGTGTAAAAGGAACCGATAATGAAAATAGAATTGGACCAAAACGAGCCATACAAAGCGGAGCTATTTCACCCAAAGCAATGAAAAATGCCATAATAATTACAGCTTTTATAACTTTTTTGTTGGCGGTTTTATTGATTTATACTGCTTTTCATTTCAAATATTTTTATTATTCTTTATTTTTCCTAGCATTAGGAATAATTGCAATAGCCTCCGCGATTCAATATACAGTTGGAACAGGAGCTTATGGATATAAAGGCTATGGTGATGTTTTTGTTTTTGTGTTTTTTGGTCTGGTGAGTAATTACGGCTCTTATTTTATGTTTTCTAAGGAGTTTGATTGGATACTTTTATTGCCGTCGACAGCAATTGGGTTTTTATGCGTGGGGGTGCTCAACTTGAACAATATGCGGGATGAGGAATCTGACCGAAAAGCAGGAAAAAATACCATAGTGGTAAAAATTGGAGGTGCAAAAGCGAAACAATACCATTATTTTCTTCTCATCACCGCAATGATTTTGTTATTATTTTTCGGATTTCTTCAAAATTTTGCTATTGATCAATATTTATATGTAATAGTTTTTTTACCTATAATTAGCCATATACTTCGGGTTAAACGAAACGTGAACCCGGCAGAATTAGATCCCGAACTTAAAAGATTAGCCATTAGTACTTTTATGGTTTCCTTGCTTTTGTCCTTGTGTTTAATCTATTTTATCTCAGACGTTATTGTTTAATTATATTTATAGATAAGATGAAAATTACTTTTTACGGTCACGCATCCTTAGGAATTGAAGTAAGTGGAAAGCATATCTTGGTAGATCCATTTATTTCAGGCAACCCAAAAGCAGCTCATATAGATATAAATTTGCTGCAAGCCGATTATATTTTACTCACACATGCTCATCAGGATCATATTTTGGATGTAGAAGCTATTGCTAAACGAACTAATGCTTTAATTGTTTCTAATTGGGAAATTGCTACTTATTTTAGCAACAAAGGCTTTAAAAGCCATCCTATGAATCATGGCGGTAGTTGGAAGTTTGATTTTGGTTCTGTAAAATTTGTTCATGCAGTTCATTCAAGTTCATTTCCTGATGGAAGTTATGGCGGAAATCCGGGTGGTTTTGTGATTGAAGGGGAACATAAGAATATTTATATTTCCGGAGATACATCGTTGACAATAGATATGAAACTCATTCCGATGCGTACAAAATTGGATTTAGCAATTTTATCTATTGGAAATAATTTCACAATGGATGTGGAAGATGCTATTATTGCTGCTAATTTTGTAGAATGTGATAAAATCTTGGGGGTTCATTTTGATACATTTGGATTTATAGAAATCAACCATGAAGAAGCAATTAAAAAATTCTTTAATAAGGGTAAAGATTTAATGCTTTTAGAAATTGGCAATTTTATTGAATTGTAGCAGTTGAAGGCAACCTATCAAAAATACATTTTAAACTTCAAGAAACCTTCCGGAACTTCCAGAGGAATACTTACTCAAAAAGAAACCTGGTTTATCATTTTAGAAGATAATAATAAAAAGGGAATAGGTGAGTGCGGTATTTTACGAACATTGAGCGTAGATGACCGACCCGATTATGAAGATAAATTGAAATGGGTTTGTGAAAATGTTCATTTGGGAGTAAATCAACTTTGGGAACAGTTGATGGAATTCCCTTCTATTCAATTTGGAATCGAAATAGCATTTCAATCGTTGCAAAGTGAAAATCCGTTTGTCTTATTTCCTTCTGCATATACTTCAGGAGTTCAAACCATTCCAATTAATGGACTAGTTTGGATGGGGGAAGAGTTGTTTATGAAACAACAAATTGAAGAAAAAATTGAACAGGGTTTTACTTGCATCAAACTTAAAATAGGAGCGATAGATTTTGAAAAAGAGTTAAGTTTATTGCGATTTATTCGTCAACATTTTGATGAAAATATGATTGAAATTCGTGTGGATGCTAATGGTGCTTTCGATTCAAACGAAGCTTTAGATAAATTAAATCAATTAGCTGATTATAAATTACATAGTATTGAGCAACCCATTGCAAAAAACAATACTGACAGGATGGCAGAACTGTGTAAAAGCACGCCTTTTCCTATTGCTTTAGATGAGGAATTGATTGGTGTGTTTACAAAAAATGAAAAGGTTACTTTACTACAAAAAACAAGCCCTCAATTTGTTATTTTAAAGCCAAGTTTAGTAGGTGGATTTCGTGGAACTAAAGAATGGATTGATATAGCAGAGCAACTTCAAATTAAGTGGTGGATTACTTCTGCTTTAGAAAGTAATATTGGATTGAATGCTATTGCACAATGGACTTTTTTACTAAATAATCCAATGCCTCAAGGTTTAGGTACAGGCGGATTATATGCCAATAATTTTGATTGTCCGTTAGAAATTCAAAAAGGAATGCTATTTTATAACAATCAATTAGCGTGGAATACTACTTTTATTGATTTTTGAGAATCATTAATAATTTGAATATTTTGCTATTAATATGATTAATTGAACCCAAATGTTTAAGTTTGAAAATTATTCACTCTTATTGTGTTTGTGTGCTTTTATTGCCGGTTTTGTTGATGCTGTTGTGGGCAGTGGCGGTTTAATATAAACGCCATTGGGTTTTATTTTGTTGCCAAACTTACACTTAGCAAACATAATTGGAACTTTAAAAATTACTTCTTTTGCAGGTACTTTCTTAGTCTCTATACTTTATCTTAAAAAGGTAGTTATTCAATGGAAAGCATTACTACTCATTATGATTTTGGCTATTCCTTCGGCTTATGTGGGTTCGTTCTTATTAAATTACGTGAGTAATGATTTTATGAAAACATTTTTATTAGTGGTTTTAACCTTATTAGCGATATATTCTTTTGTTTAATAAATCAGATAAATCTCATTCACCAACACAACAACTTTTATACAGTATCATAATAAGCATAAATGTTGGGTTTTATGATGGATTTATTGGTCCCTGAACCGGTATTTTCTTTGTGATGGCTTTTTGCAAGTTTGCTGGGTTATGATTTCCTGCAGGACTACCTCTGTAAATGCAAAAATGGTTAATCTGGCTTCAAATGTTGGGGCAATTTCACTCTTTTTTATCAAAGGGAAAATTATTTGGCATATTGCCTTGCCAATGTCTATTTGTAACGGATTAGGCGGTTTTTTAGGAGCGAAAATGGCAATCAAAAGAGGAAATAATTTTGTTCGTATATTTTTCCAAATTCTGATGGTATTGATGTTACTTCGTTTTGCTTGGGATGTTTTAACTTAAATCCGCTCGTTTCATATAATTTTTCAAAGACGTTTTTGCCTGACTTCTGATTTTGTTTTGCATAAAAGGTGTCCAGCCCAATAAATAACCTTTCCATCCCAAAGCCATTCCACTCCATTTCCATAGATTAAACGAGTCGGTATGTTTGATAATTAATCCGTTTTTGAATTCAAATTGAGCTTGAATAAAATTGACAACTTTACGATTTGTTTTACTGAAATCATAGGTGGCAACCCAATCAACAGAACCACTATAATCCGTGCAGCTAACATTGGAAAATTCAATAGTTAGATTTCCTTTGCTGCGTTCAACAAGCATTTGCCACATGGCGGTAACTTCTTGTTGGTTCAGTGTACCGAAAGCTGGGTCTTTAAAAGTTGCTTCCGGATGATAGCATTCTGCCATGGATTGGGCATTTGCCTTGCTGAATGAATCGTAAAATTTTAAGAGTAAATTATGGGTTGTATGCATTTTTCCATTTTTTTGTGGTTATGGCTTTTATTTTATTTTCATCGTTTACGGATACGCGAAGTTTCTTTATGCTGTGTTTCTTTTCGTAATCAAATTTATATCTAAAGACGGTATTTTTTTTTTTTTTTTTTTTAACCAAAAAACTTTTTTTAATTTATTTTCTTTAACTTGCCCAAAACAACGTAAAAAATTTTTTAAGTTTAATAA
>Ga0164293_10001658_pt1 | contig 18674 bp, 16 predicted proteins | sample GEODES118metaG_FD_111487 | JGI IMG/M metagenome (GOLD analysis project Ga0164293, IMG submission 111487) | Eutrophic lake water microbial communities from Lake Mendota, Wisconsin, USA - GEODES118 metaG | ecosystem: Environmental > Aquatic > Freshwater > Lake | place: USA: Lake Mendota...
ACGGGTCATGATCTCAGCAAGTTCGTCCTTGCGTCGGGAGAAGATGTCGCCCGCTATCCGGAGAATATCACCCCGCTTTGGCGCCGGCATAAGTCTCCAGGCATTGAATGCGGCTGATGCAGCATCAACTGCCTTCGCAACATCTGCAGCCGATGATGTCGGAAACTCGGCGATTACATCGCGTGTGTCGGCCGGGTTGATGTTGTTGAACGTTCTGCCGGTTTCTGAATCCAGCCAGACACCGTTGATATAGTTTTTCATAGGTCTCGCGTTTTGTACTCGTGATTAGGTGTTCGGGAATGTCGGGTATGCCGGCTCAATGTCTCCACGGGCAATTCTTTTGAGCTTGCCGCTTGCCAAGGTTCTGCGAATCGGCGTTAATCGTTCGAAGAAATACGTTCCGTTGAGGTGGTCAATCTCATGCTGCATTACTCGTGAGAGCAGTCCGCCTACCTCTCGAACATGTTCCTTCATGTGCTGATCTAGAAACCGAACTTGAATCTGGGCCGGACGGACAACCTTATCATGGAAGTCCGGAAGACTCAAGCAGCCTTCTTCAAACTCAATTTCATCATCAGAGAACGCTTCGATTACAGGGTTGATCAAGACCATGGGGCGTTCGGATTCATCGGCGTCTTCCGAATCGCTGATATCGATTACCGTAACAGAAAGCCCCTTACCAACCTGATTGGCGGCTAACCCGATGCCATTAGCGTTGTACATGGTTTCGAACATGTTTTCGATAAACGCTGTTAGATCATCGGACATGTCGTCAATCTTGGCTGTAGTTGCTCTGAGTACCGGATGATTGTATGTGTATACTGGGAGTATCATTCTACAATGTCAAGAAGTTGCTTGATATCGCTCAGAATGTAGTCTACATCTGAGAGATCCTGATTTCCAAACGAATCACCGTACTGCGCAAAGGCTGTTTTCATGCCTACGTTGCGGGCGCCGCGCATGTCGCGCTCTGCCCAGTCTCCTACCATGATTGCATGTTCGGGCTCTACGTCAAGCCTCTGCAAAACAGTCTTAAACGGCAGGGGGCTCGGTTTGCGCTCGCCGGTATCGTCAAATGTTACAACCACATCAAAGAAGTGATGGTAGTTAATGAAGCACAGTCTCAACCATGCCTCACGGGTTGGTGCATCACTGAGGATACCAAGTTTTATCCCACGGCGGTTAAGCTGCATTAGCGTAGCAGTAACATGCGGGTATGGCTTGAGGGCTGCTTCGCGAGCACGTCTGTAGGCAATGATACCTGCAGAAATGATTCGCGGATCGACGAATCCCAGGACATCGAGCAAGAGCTTGTCGAATACCTGCTGGTACTCAATTCCTTGTTCCTTGTAGATGTCATCGATGTGGGTCTTTACCTGATCATACGTCAAGTTCAGTCCCGCATCCATCATTGCGCCAATGGCGGCATCAACTGCTTGACGCTTCATGGCCATGAAGTCTACAAGAGTGTTATCAAGGTCGAAGACAACGGCTTTAATCATGTTGCAAAGATACGGACAGTATCTTTGCGGAACTTTGCACCGCATTCTACGCATTTGGACCAGCTATGGCACTAACAGACGAAATCAACGAGCAGATCAAAACTGCCATGAAATCCGGCGACAAGGTTCGCCTGGAGACTCTTCGCTCGATACGAGCTGGCATTCTAGAGTTCGAAAAGAGCGGCACTGGTCGGGAAATGACCGACGATGATGCATTCAAGATCATCAATTCCGGAGCAAAGAAGCGCAAAGACGCAATTGAACAGTTCGAAGCAGCCGGCCGCACCGAGGCCGCTGAGAAGGAGCGTCTCGAACTTGGAATCATCATGGAGTTTCTGCCGACACAAATGACAGAAGACGAAGTTCGTTTGGCTGTCTCCGATATCATCGCTCAGCTCGGCGCTAGCCAGCCTTCCGACTTTGGAAAAGTGATGGGCGTGGCCGTCAAACAGATGAAGGGCAAGGCGGACGGTGGTCTCATCCAGACGTTGGTCAAGCAGTTATTGAGCGGATCATGATGGCAGAGAACGAGGCTGCCACACTTGTAGAGACATCTCTCGAAGAACTCGAGATACCAAGGCTACTCGACGCAGTGGCGCGTTATTGCGTCTCGCATGCAGGCGCAGATCACGTCAGGTCGCTGCGACCGGTCATGGATGCGCCTGAAGTTCAGCATAATCTTGATTGCGTTGGTGAGTGTACCGACCTGCTAAGATCAGGTGAATCAATACCGTATGAGCGCATGGGCGACGTCTCGGGTCTTGTGGCACGCACTCGTATTGTCGGCAATTTTCTCTCTGCGCCAGACCTGCTCCTTGTCTTGGAGGCCCTGCAGACTTCGCGGGTTGTAAAGTCCTTTTTCCATCTGAACTCCGGCAAGGCCCCGACGCTCGACGAGCGTTGTCGCGTGCTGGTAGACGACAGAATACTGGAAAAGCACATCACCGATGCCATAGATGACACTGGGCTAATACGGGATAATGCCAGTAGGGAGCTGCTATCAATTCGAAGAGACATTCATGAATTGAGCGCTCGTTTGCGCCTACGACTCCAACGTATACTGAAGAAGTTCGGTGAAGAAGAGCTGCTGCAGGAAGAGTTTGTCACCCAGCGCGACGGTCGATTTGTTCTTCCTCTTCGTGTTGAAAACAAGCGGGCAGTAGAAGGCATCATCCACGGCGTATCGCAGTCTGGTCAGACGGTGTTTCTCGAACCTGCCGAAACGTATGAGCTCAACAACGAATTGGCCATCCTGCACGGCAGAGAACAACGGGAGATGATTCGTATCCTCACGACGTTAACTGCCGAAGTGGGTAGCGTATCGTATGAGATTGAGTCGGCCGTTGATGTGCTGACGTTTATCGACAGCGTGATCGCTCGTGCACGGTTTGCCATGAACTACGGCGGTATCAAGCCCGTCCTGACCTCGGATGACGAAATAGAGCTTCACAACGTTCGGCATCCACTGCTGGCACTAGCTGCAAAGAACCCCGTGAAAGACGTAGTGCCGTTGAGCATCCGGTTTGACGGTTCCTCACGCGGGATATTGATCTCCGGTCCTAATGCAGGTGGAAAAACTGTGGCTATGAAGACCATCGGGTTGTCTATCAACATGGCCATGATGGGAATGTTTCCTCTTGGCATGGCCACGCTGCATCCGCGCCGGATTATGACGGCCATCGGTGATCACCAAAGCATCGAATCGAACCTCTCTACGTTTTCGTCGCAGATCATTCGCCTACGAGACATTCTTTCACACTGCGACAAGGAAGCGCTTGTTCTCGTTGATGAAATCTGCGCTGGAACCGATCCGGCTGAAGGGGGCGCCCTTGCTGCAGGAATACTCGACTCGCTCATCGAACGGGGAGCCTGCTTTGTTGTAACAACCCACCAGTCATCGCTCAAACAGTATGCATTGACGAGACCTGCTATTACGAACGCTTCGCTAGAGTTTGACGGAGAGCATGTAAAACCAACATTTGCATTTCTTTTCGGCGTGCCGGGCAACTCATACGCATTTGCCCTTGCTCGAACCGTTGGGATGCCTGAAGTAGTTCTCGAACGATCATCACAGTATTTGGGTGACAGACACAACGAGCTCGAGCAAAGTATACAAGCCATACAGGATTTTCGCCTGGAGGCTCAAAAGCTTAAACTCAGTGCAGCTGCCGAACTTGCTAAGGCTGAGCAGCTACGCGCCGATGCTGAAGCACGTCTTGCAGATATCAAGAAGAAGAGAAGCACAGTTGTCGAGGATGCAAGGGAAGAGGCGCGTGAGATTCTTCGAAAGGCAAATGCGCTTGTTGAGAATACGATCCGTGAAGTCCGCGAGCAGCAAAAGTCGGTGTCTACGATCAAGAATGCTTTTGAAACAGAACGGGCATCTCTGACGGAGCGGGAGGTCCAGGTTTCGGCCAGCGAGCAGATTACAGACGCTTCACCATTGAACATTGGAGACATGGTTTCGATTGCCGGAACTACATCAACCGGTTCAATTACGGCAATCGAGGGAACGCAAGCACGAATTGACGTCAACGGTATAACCTTCTCCGTGCCCCTTGCCAAGCTTGTACGCACAACAAAGAAAGACAAGCCACCAGTCCAGCGGAACGTTGTTGAGCACCTTAAGCTGGATGCCCGCACAACCCTGGATATGCGAGGCATGCGGGTGGATGAAGGGCTACGCACCCTGGAGGGCTTTATCAACGATGCAATCCTTGCCGGACTGCATCAGGCCTCGCTGATACATGGCAAAGGCACTGGTGCAATGCGTAAAGCCGTGCATGAATACCTCCATGAACACCCTCAAATATCATCGTTTCGGATAGGGACGATTCATGAAGGGGGCGATGGGATTACGGTGGTCGAGTTTTAAGTCCGTATTTTTGCAACCATGTTTACACGTGTGTTGATCGCCAACCGTGGCGAGATTGCTCTGCGCGTTATGCGCACATGCAAACGAATGGGAATCCAGACCGTTGCCATCTACTCTGATGCAGACGTGAGGTCTCCGCATGTCAGCCAAGCAGACATTGCCATTGGCATTGGAGGGTATACCCCAAGAGAGTCATATCTGATGCTCGACAAGGTGCTGCAGGCAGCGAAGGAGTCCGGTGCAGATGCAGTGCATCCTGGCTATGGATTCCTTTCTGAGAATGCCGAATTCGCACAGGCGGTTGCCGATGCCGGCATGGTCTTTATCGGACCAACACCGGAGGCCATCTCCATGCTTGGCGACAAGACCGCAGCTCGCGACATTGCCATTGCCTCTGGAGTACCCATATCTCCCGGAAGCGACGGTGCTGTAGCGTCCTTTGATGAAGCCCGCGCTGTTGTAGACCGTATTGGTTATCCTGTGATTATCAAGGCTGCAGCCGGTGGCGGTGGTAAGGGAATGCGCATCGTAGAATCTGCCGATGAGATCGAATCTGCCTTCCGCGCAGCACAGGGCGAGGCGCAGACATCATTCAACGATGACCGCGTTTTCATCGAGCGCTACATCGTGCATCCACGTCATATCGAGATTCAGATTCTGGCGGATCATCATGGGAATGTTCTCTACTTCCCGGAGCGTGAGTGCTCTATTCAACGACGTCACCAAAAGGTAGTCGAAGAGTCGCCATCAACTGCAGTGACTCCTGAGATACGGAAGGCGATGGGGGAGGCGGCATCTCGTCTTGTCCAGAAAGCGTCCTACACGAACGCAGGCACGCTCGAGTTTCTCCTCGATGCCCGAGGTGAGTTCTATTTCATGGAAGTCAATACACGCCTCCAGGTTGAACACCCCGTTACGGAAATGATCTCTGGCGTAGACTTCGTTGAGCAGCAGCTGCGGATCGCATCAGGAGAAACTCTAACGATAACCCAGGAAGATATTGCCGAACCTAAGGGTGCCGCAATAGAGTGTCGTATATGTGCAGAAGACGTCTACAATGAGTTTCTGCCAGATACGGGCGTAGTGAGTTACATGCAGCTTCCAACAGGGGAATCGGTGCGCAATGATTCGGCCTTGTATGAGGGATACGAAGTCAGTGTTCACTACGACCCCATGGTAGCCAAGCTTATCGTCCATGCTGATACTCGACAGGAATGCATCGAACGCACAAAGCGCGCACTCGATTCGTACCAGATCGTAGGATTCAAAACCACGATCCCATTCTGCAGACAAGTGCTCGACTCCGAACCATTTGTGTCAGGCAACTACAGTACGTTCTTTGTTAAGGACCACTGGCCCCTTGGCATATCATCAACATTTTTATCACACGTTGCATCGATCGCTGCGCTTGGATATGCAGCCGAAGACGAGCGACGTCAACCACTGCCATCAGATGTCTAATACTCCGCATAGCGAAATCGCCGTAACCGTTGAAACAGCTCGTGAACTCGGTCTCACAGAGCAGGAATATGATCGTATCTGTTCTGTACTTGGTCGCACACCAACATACACCGAAGTTGGTATCTACTCCGTAATGTGGAGCGAGCACTGCTCATACAAGAACAGTATCCTGCAGTTGAAAACGCTGCCTCGTTCGGGCGGCCGTATGTTGGTTGCTGCAGGTGAGGAGAATGCCGGCGTTATTGATGTAGGGGGCGGATATGGTGTTGCATTTAAGATCGAATCGCACAACCACCCCAGCGCAGTAGAACCTTTTCAGGGTGCGGCAACTGGTGTAGGCGGTATTCTGCGGGATATTTTCACAATGGGCGCACGACCGATAGCTGCACTGAATTCTCTGCGCTTTGGAGACCCTACTACGAACCGCACGCGATATCTCGTGAAGGGAGTCGTGAGCGGTATCGGACACTATGGAAACTGTTTCGGCGTGCCTACGGTGGGCGGAGAGGTGTACTTCGACAGATGCTACACAGACAACCCTCTCGTTAATGCTATGGCCGTGGGAGTGCTCAAGGCAGACAGTATGGCTTCTGCTACAGCCGAGGGGCCGGGCAATCCTGTGTTTATCATGGGATCGAGCACGGGACGCGACGGCATCCATGGAGCATCACTACTTGCTTCGAGAGAATTCGATGAGGAAACGGAGAACATGCGTCCAACTGTACAGGTTGGAGATCCATTTGCTGAGAAGCTTCTGCTTGAAGCATCATTGGAACTCATTGCAGCGAAGGTAGTTGTTGGAATGCAGGACATGGGTGCGGCTGGCATCTCATGTTCAACTGCAGAAATGAGCGCAAAGGGCAACGTTGGCATGCGCATCGATCTTGATCTTGTGCCGCTTCGCGAAGAGGGTATGAGTGCTTACGAGATCATGCTCTCTGAATCTCAGGAGCGGATGCTCGTTGTTATTGAAAAGGGCAAGGAAGAAGCAGCCACAGCGATCTGTGCAAAATGGGACGTACCATTTGTGTGCATTGGCGTTGTAACGGACGATGGTGTTGTCTCGATATCTCGTCATGGACAACTTGTATCATGCATTCCTGCGCAGTCTCTTGTGCTAGGTGGTGATGCGCCTGTTTATGTCCGTGAGCAGAAGCGTCCGGCATATCTCGAACACACATTGCATGATCTTGATAATGGTCCGGCACTTGCTTCTTCCGAGATTGAACCGGCGCTAACAGCACTCCTCTCAAGCCCAACGATCGCGAGTAAGCGCTGGGTGTACGAACAGTATGATTCGCAGGTAGGCGACAACACCGTGATGCGTTCCGATGGTGATGCAGCAATCCTGCGCATCAAGGAACTGCCAGGGAAGGCAGTAGCTGTTACAACAGACTGCAACAGCCGATTCGTCTATCTCAATCCTCATCGTGGCGGTATTAGCGCCGTGGCAGAGGCTGCACGGAACTGTGTTTGTGTAGGTGCCGAACCAGTGGCCATCACGAACTGCCTCAACTTTGGTAATCCATACGATCCGGAAGTGTACTACCAGTTTGCGGAAGCCATTCGAGGTATGGGCGATATGTGCCGTGCTCTTGATACCCCTGTAACAGGCGGCAACGTAAGCTTCCACAATGAATCACAGAGCCATGCCGTGTATCCAACTCCTACGATTGGAATGCTTGGTCTTATTGATGACGTTGCAAAAACTGTTGGCAACAGTTTTGAGCTCGAGGGACAGCATGTTGTTCTGCTAGGTTGGCAGCGCAACGAGCTCGGCGGATCGGAGTACCAGAAACTTACAGCCGGTAAGATCGCTGGCGATGCTCCGTACATCGATATCGACGAAGAATGCCGACTGCAAAAAGCTGCGCTCGAAGCAATCCGTTCGGGTTTCGTAACTGCTGCGCATGACTGTGCTGAAGGGGGCTTGCTGGTCGCAATGAGCGAGATGACCTTCCGTCATGGAATCGGAGCACACATCACGTGGCCGTATGAGCAGCATGCAGCCGCGCTGTTTGGAGAAGCGCAAAGTCGGATTATTGTGACAGTTCCGAAGGATCAGCTCACTGCGCTGCAGGAATGCTGCAGCAGGCATAACGTCCCAACAACCATGCTTGGCGTAACTGAAGGAACAGACCTCGTGTTGAATTCAGAATGCCGTATCGCTGTGTCTTCATTGCGTGATGCATATGAGTCGGCATTGCCTTCACATCTCGCAGCTCAGGACTAAATGATATGAATCTGCCATCTGCTATCTCGAAGAACCTAGAGCACATCCTGCTCCGTCCATGGCTACCAACGCTGCCTGTGCTTCTGACGCGAGTAGCTCTCGGGGCACTGCTTATATACCATGGCACTACAAAAGTGTTTGGCGGGGTATCAGGTTTGGCGCAGCATCTATCGAATCTTGGCTGGCCCCTTGCCACACTGCAGGCCTACCTGGCGAGCTATACTGAGTTTTTGGGCGGTATTTTTCTCGTTGTCGGATTGTTCACCCGGTTCTCCGCATTGTTCAATGTTGGCCTGTTTACCATTATCGTAACAGTGTTTCATGGCGCAGATCCGTTTCAGGATAAAGAGGCAGGGCTGATGTATCTGGTGTTCAGTTTAGTCGTTCTGTTTACAGGACCAGGCCGGATAAGTGTAGACCACTACCTGTTTACGAAAAACGCAAGGCACGAGCAGGCGTGATACGACGGGCAATTGCCATCGGGACGAGGGATACAGCTACTGTCAGAATCATGATCCCGATTGCTATCAAGATGGCCAGGACAGGATCGAAATGCACAGGTAGTTCCGATACGTAGTAGAGGCTACTGTCGAGCCGTATCCAGTGGTACGTTGACTGTACGTACACAAACGCACCCGTGATAAGTCCGCCGATCAGAACGCCCAGCAAGGCAGACGTGCATGCTCGTAGAAGAACGACAAACCCTATTCGGCGGGAAGAAAGTCCAAGCGTGGAGAGTATTGCTATCGATCGGGTCTTCTGCACAATCGTAAGTAGCAACGACGAAATGATTGAGACAACTGCTACGAGCGATAACAGACCCAGTATGATTGGGATGGGCTTTCTCTGCATCTCGATCCAGCCCCATGCACCCTGGAATACATCTTTATACGTCAGCACGAAGGCAGACGAAGAGTATATATGCCGAATTGCCTGTGCTACCTGATCAGCTTGATCGATAGCAGCCGTTTTAACCATCACCACCGATGCCGCAGTAGGCATAGAGCCGGAATACGTCCGAAGTGAATCAATGTGCAGTAATGCCACATTCTCATCCTGTGTTCCCATACCTGATTCGAATACACCCACAACGCGCACCCTTCGCACAACAGGAACAGTAGAGCCCTGTTTCTGAAGGATCAGCGTGATTGAATCACCAACATTGGCCTGCAGTGTGCGCGAGACTCCACTGCCGATTACAATGCCCGACGTAAGTGGTTTTTCCGCGTCTCGAGACGTGAGAACATTGGCAAACACAGCATATCTCGACAATTCTATTCCGTTGAGAAGAACTCCGTCGAGCTGCCCCTTGTGCTTGATTAAGGCCTCACGTTCTAGCGCTATGGCAACATCTTGAACATTTGAAACTGAACGTACACGTCGTACAATCGAGCTAGGATCCTCAAAATCCACGGCAATCTGTGATCGCACGATTACATCAGAACTGAACATCGTTGCTGTCTCAACAATCTTATCAGAGTATCCCTGAAGAATGCTCACAGCAACGCATACCGCAACGTACCCCAGAGCTATGCTTAGGGTTGTAACAGATGTTGTAAAGAGCGTGAACACATCGTGTCGAAGCGACACTGCGAAGCGTTTAGCGAGAAACAGCTCAACACGCATTGATCACGAACTATTCTGTTGACGAATGATCGTAGAAGCCGCGGCCGGTCTTCCTGCCGTACAACCCTGCATCAACCGTCTGCTGTTGAAGCAGTGATGGTGTAAAGCGAGGTTCCAAGAAAAACTGTTGCCATTGAGACTTGGTCACATCAAGATTCACATCAACGCCAATGAGATCCATTAACTCAAAAGGCCCCATCTTAAAGCCGAGTCCTTTGATGAGCGTGTCAGTGATTTCGACCGTAGCAGCCCCCTCCATAACGAGCCGTTGAGACTCGTTGTAAAAATTGCGTGCAATGCGGTTGACAATAAATCCAGGAGCATCTTTAGCTACTACTGGTGTCTTTCCGAGGCCCAAAGCAAATTCAACACATGCATCAACAGTTGCATCGGAGGTGCGAGGACCACGAATCACTTCTACCAGCTTCATAATGTGTGCTGGGTTAAAGAAGTGCAGTCCGGCAAAGCGTTGCGGATGCTGCAGAACTCTGGCAATAGAGGCTATGCTGATCGACGATGTATTGGTTGCAAGAATGCACGTCGATGAGACGACGCCCTCAAGCGATGTGCATAGCACATGCTTGATTTCAAGAGTTTCAGCAGCTGCTTCAATAACGATGTCACAATCATGCATCAATGAGAGCTCTGTACCACCGCCGAGCTCCGCGCCTTCAAAGGCCTCTGGAGAGAGTTTACCCTTCTCTACTGCCTTCTGAAGCTGTGCTTTTACAAACGTACAAGCAGAGTCTACAGCTGCCTCGTGTATGTCGAAAAGAACCACACGATGTCCCGACAATAGGGAAGCGATTGCGATACCGCGCCCCATGGTGCCTGCACCACAAATCCCAACGATCATGAGATCACTCCAAGTTCTCTGCCAACTGCACCGAAGGCTGCTATTGCCTTATCGAGATGCTCTCGTGTGTGTGCGGCCGATACCTGCACACGAATCCGTGCCTTACCCTTTGGCACGACAGGGTAGAAAAAGCCAATAACGTATATCCCGTGTTCGAGAAGTTTATTCGCCATCGATTGCGCTAATGGAGCATCATAGAGCATCACTGGGGTTATCGGATGCGTACCTGGCACAATGTCAAACCCAAGCTTCGACATACCTTCGCGGAAGTACCCGGTGTTTGCCTCTAACGTATCGCGTAGTTCGGTTGTTGTGCTTAGCAAATCCATTACTGCGATGCCAGCACCAACTACGGACGGCGGAAGGGAGTTTGAGAACAAATATGGACGTGAACGCTGACGAAGCATATCGATGATTTGCTGTCTACCGGTTGTAAAACCACCAATTCCACCGCCGAGAGCTTTGCCGAGAGTGCCTGTAATGATGTCAACGCGACCCATCACACCACAGTGTTCAACAACACCTCTGCCATGCTTACCCATAAAGCCCATCGAGTGACATTCATCAACCATCGTTAACGCCTGATACTGATCAGCTAAATCGCAGATTTTGTCAAGGGGCGCAATGGTACCATCCATTGAGAACACAGCGTCAGTAACGATCAGGATCGCCTTTGCACCATCAGCTCGTGCCTGACGCAGCTGTGCTTCAAGATCTTCCATGTTGCATGACTCGTAACGATACCGACGCGCCTTGCACAACCGCACGCCGTCGATGATCGACGCATGATTCAATGAATCCGAAATGATTGCGTCTTCCTCACCAAGAAGAGGTTCGAAGACACCACCGTTCGCATCAAAACACGCAGCATACAGAATGGTATCATCTGTTCCACAGAAACTGGCGATTTTTTCTTCCAATTCTTTGTGAATGTCCTGCGTACCGCAGATAAATCGAACACTTGACACACCAAAACCGTGGCTGTCGAGATATTGCTTAGCTGCCTCAATAACGCGCGGGTGGGACGACAAACCAAGGTAGTTGTTTGCGCAGAAATTCAGCACCGGTTCCGACCTACCGGCAACCGTGATTTCGGGACCTTGATGCGAGGTGATGACCCGTTCACGCTTGTAAAGCCCTGCTTCTTCAATGGCAGCCAACTCGGCTGATAATCTGTCCAAAAATGATGCGTCCATAGTGTTTCCTTTTCTTGCAAAATCAAGCAAATATCGGTCGTAAATTGCGAACTGACACACTGGAACTATGGAGTGCCCAGAGTCGTTGTTGATTTTTCAGTTACGAGTACTTAGCAGTCACAACAGTAGAACTAACAATTATGCGTTTACACCTTCTCGCAGTCACCATCACACTCTGCGCAACTGTAGCAATCGCAAACGCCACAGAGACCGAGTATGAACGAGTTCGAAACGCGATGCAACAGGCGCTTGAGCAACCCAATCCGGACGGAACGCCTCGCATCAGCAAGCAGTTCAGAAGGTGGGAATGGTTCTGGCAGGGCAGACTTCATAGCGATGGCACATTTCCACGTCCATCGCTTTACCTTTCCGAACTGCAAAAGATTCAGTCTCGCAAGCCCCTTACAGATGCGCAGGCCGCAAAGGTCTGGAAAGAGCTCGGTCCTACGGCACCTGACATGCCGAATGCGATCTCGACGTGGAACGGTATTGGGCGCGTGAATTCGATTGAAGTGTCACCAACAGATCCCAATCTGCTTTTTGCAGGGACTGCCGCTGGGGGGATTTGGAAGTCCACAAACAATGGTGGTGCCTGGACCCCCGTGAACATCACAGCCATACCTGTTATCGGCATCAGCGACATCGCAATCTCGACTAAGGCTCCGCTGATCATGTATGCCGCCACAGGAGATGCCAACGGAGCTCGTCCCGGAGACCTGACAGGGTATCCGGCCTACACGTACGGGATTATCAAGTCTACTGACGGTGGAAATTCCTGGGCTCCTACGGGACTTACCTATGATGCTGTGCAGAACGCCGTGATAGCTCGTCTCTGGATAGACCCTCGCGATGAAAACATCGTTGTTGCGGCAACGTACTCTGGCATCATGCGTACAACAGACGGCGGTAAGAGCTGGAAACAGCAGGCATCGGGAACATACAGAGACCTTATCGGCAACCCATCTGTGGTGTCTGTTCTCTACGCATCAACATACCGGCTCAATGGCGGTGCTCAGATTCTGCGCTCAACCGATGCTGGTATAACGTGGGAGGCAACATACTCGATACCAGGTGCTAATCGTATCCGACTAGCCGTAACAAAAGCCAATGCAAATGTTGTAGCCGCCGTGGCATCAAATTATCAGTCACAAGGCTTGGAGGGAGTGTACAAGTCAACCGATGGAGGAAAGACATTTGCAGAGCTTCCAACAAATCTGAATCTGCTTGGTTGGAATGCAGACGGTCGAGACAGTCGTGGTCAAGGATTCTACGACCTGGCTATGGAGATCTCCCCGACCAATGCCAATGTCATGTTCGTGGGTGGCATTAATGCATGGCGAACAACGAATAACGGCTCGTCGTGGGTATTGTCTGCCCACTGGACGGGTGCAGGGGGCGCCCCATGGGTGCATGCAGACCATCATTACTTCAAGTTTCACCCAACGCAAAACAGGCTGTACTCCACGCATGATGGTGGAATTGCACGTTCAACGGATCAGGGAATCTCATGGCGTGACATAAGCAACGGCATGAAGATTCAGCAGTATTATGGACTAGCTACGTCAAATACAAATCCAAGCCTTACCATTGCCGGTGCCCAGGATAATGGCACAGCATTGTCAAGGAACAACGGCTCGTCGTTTGTGCACACGCTCGACGGTGATGGAATGATGGCGGCAATCGATTACGTTGATCCGTCGATCATGTATGGCAGCCAGTATTATGGTGCATTCTGGCGGACCACAAATCAGGGTTCAAACTGGACATTTGCATCCAACCAAAATGCTCGTGGTGATAACAGGGCGGCCTGGGTTGCACCGATCGCCGCTGATCCGAAAACACAGGGTACGGTGTATATCGGATATGGCAACGTCTACAAGAGCACCAACGCCGGTTCTTCGTGGACGAGGATCTCCAACATTTCTTCATCCGTACCAACTCGGTGGATCTCAGTAGCCCCGTCTGATCCCAAGTACATTTATGTTGCCTATGACAATGCGTTGTGGTTTACCACAAACGGCGGCACAAACTGGCAGCAGCAGACAGGATTAAGCGGCTTCATTATGGGCGTAGAAGTGCATCCAACCGATCCCAAGACATTTTATGTTGCACTGGGCGGCTTTTCAGCAGGACAAAAGCTCATGCGGGTGTCGAACGGTACCGTTACAAACCTCACAGGCAACGGATTACCTAACGTGCCGTGTAACACTGTAGTCTACCAGCGAGGGGGCACAAACAGGCTCTTTGTTGGAACCGATTTAGGCGTGTTCTTTTCAGACGAGGGCAGTGGTTTCTGGCAACCGTATGGATCAGGCATGCCGCCGGTCATGGTAAGTTCAATGCGCCTTATCAGCACAACAAACATCCTTCGGGTTGCAACGTACGGACGTGGAATCTGGGAGATCGACGTGAAACAGTGCACGGCCGCAACACCAACGGTAAAGGCACTAACAGCAACGACTGTTTGCTCGGGCGACTCCGTAATGCTTGAAGCGAACACTGGCTTTACATCGTATCGATGGTCGAATGGCGACACTAATCGAAGGATCGTACTCAAGGGTACAAATGCCACTGCATCCTACAGCGTTGGTGTAGAAGACGCCAACGGCTGCCGGGCTGTGTCGAGTCCTGTTAACGTAGTCATCAACAAGCTACCGGCAAAGCCCCTTATCAACGTAGTTGGAAAAGACTCGCTCCGTTCCACTGCGTTTGGCGGTGTTAGTGTGTTTCAGTGGTACAAGGACGGTGTGAAAATCGATGGCGCTACATCGAGAATCTACGTCACGAACGTTGCTGGATCGTACACCGTAGATGTGTTTACAGCAGAGGGATGCTCTTCGAGATCAGATGCGTTCGCGTACGATCCGAATGTACTTTCTGTGAATGAACAATCGCTCAATGAAATGCTCACCGCAGCCCCACAGCCAGCTCTTGACCAAGTGACCATTACATTGCCGGTATGGAAGAATAGAGTTGTACAGGTGTATTCCATCACCGGGGAACGTGTTCTGGAGCAGGCCATCGCAGATGATGCAACAACTTTCGGGTTGTCTACACTCCTGTGGTCTCCTGGAGCCTACATCGTGCGAATGAATGCGGCCAATGGAACGGCTTCGACGTCCCTGATCAAGCAGTAACTCATAGCGACCACCGTCAAGGGGGACAGGGGAGCTATGAAATGCTCTGCCTGACCCTCTTGGTGTACTCTCGAATTGCGGTCATTGTATCTGCACCAGTTTCATCCTTGTGGGTGATAACCCATTGCGCTGCGATCACGTGCGTGAGCTGCTCTCCCTCGTCTATGCCAGGAACCTCGATTGCTAGAGCCTGCTCTTCGAGTAACGCTGCCTCTGCCGTATGCAGCTCTTCCTTTGTAAATGTCTCTACAAGTTGTCGTATCGATGCAATGTTCATCCAGACACCTTTTGCAGCATTGCTACAACGGTGTCTTCCTTTGCCGTTGCCGTTCCCTCAATGAGATTGCCGTTTTTGAAGATGGCGAAGAATGGGAGATTGTCTACCCCTGCGGTTTGCCTTGCAACTGGACAGATTTCAGCGTTGACCTCCAAAAACTCAACTGACTGAAATCGCTCGTCATTGCTCAGGCGGGTGAACTTTGGAGCAAAGAGCTTACATGAACCACACCAGTCCGCATAGTATTTCACTATGATCGGTCGTCCCGATTCGATGTGCTGCTGAAACTGTTCATCATGAACTGCCGTAACTGCCATTGTCGTATATCCTTAGATCTTGTGAAACGTGCTCATCGACGCATAATCTTGTCAAATCGTTTTTCCATGGACATCGAACCGTTCAAAAAAGTTCGGTATGCTGAATGGTCTTCCTGCATGGCGTCTAACCGCAGATGATCGCGGACGTCCATCATGTTTTGCGAAACCTGGCCAGTAATCTCTCGTACGCCTTTAGACCCATCAACCATAAACGGCGATCCAATCCGTACCCAGACACTTGGCCGCTGCTCGCGAAGCTGTTCGTAGCGCATGGCAACTGGTACAATTCTACATGCACCTACATATGAGGCAAGGATTCCAATTCCCGGTTCACATGACAGCGTAGGCATATCTTGATGCATCAACTTCCCCTGTGGGAACATCCATAACGACTTTGTGGAGTCTCGAAGAAGGGAAGCTGCATACCGAAGCGAGTAAAGCGCGCTAGCAGGTTCTTCGCGTACAACGCTGAACATCCCGATGCGAGAAAAAAACGAGTATTTCCTCAACTGTTTGTATTCCATCATTCCGTAGGCGTCTAGTTTGTACTGTCCAAGAGACAGTTCAATCGTTAGCGCAGCGTCCCACCACGATGCATGAGTACACGCAAAGATTGTTGGCAGTTGAGCCCCTTTACCGACAGAGGCCTCCGGTATGATGTGTTCCTCGCCTGCAACAAAACCACTATGAAAGTGTCTACGCAGACTTCTGGCGAAGTATCTGCGCCAGAATACCTTGTGGAGCCGACTCGGTCTTGCTGCAACAAACTCTTGCGGAGCCGTAGTTAGATTTGCCATAATTACCGAAAGCTACACCTCGTGGAACGGAATTCAAATCGTGTTTTAGTCGGAATGTCCGGCGGCGTTGATTCAAGCGTTGCTACGGGCTTGCTCGTAGAGCAGGGTTTTGATGTCGTGGGCATCACGATCAAGACCTATAGATACGAGGACGTTGGCGGTAATGTGGGGAACGACTCAACGTGTTGTTCGTTAGATGGCATCAACGATGCCCGACGAATAGCAATGCAGCTCGGTATTCCGCACTATACCGTCGATTTTTCAGAGACGTTTAAGGACCAAGTCATCAATTATTTTGTCGATGACTACCTGGCAGGAAATACCCCAAATCCATGTGTGAAGTGCAACCGGCAAATCAAGTGGCTCGAGATGCTCAAGAAGGCAGACTCGCTTGGGGCCGAGTACATTGCTACAGGTCATTACGCAGAAATCATGCATGATGAATCAACGGGACGTCGCTGGATACGAAAAAGCAACGATGTGCAGAAAGATCAGTCATACATGCTCTGGGGTGTGCGTCAGGAACACCTGGCAAGAACAATCTTTCCTCTTGCCGGCTTCACCAAGCCCCAGTCGCGAGCAGAAGGTGCACGGTTGGAGCTTGACATAGCATCGAAACCGGAATCGTACGAGATCTGTTTTATACCCGATAACGACTATCGCAGATTCCTGCGAGATGCGCGTCCGGATATCGACACTACAATTGGCAAAGGTGATTTTGTGCTGGACGGGAAGGTGATAGGCCAGCATGACGGGTATCCGTTCTATACCGTTGGGCAGCGCAAAGGACTTGGTATAGCTCACAGCGAGCCATTGTATGTTCTGAATGTTCTTCCGAACAACAACGTGATAGAGCTTGGAAGGGAACACGAGCTGGAATCAACAACACTGAGTGCACACTCGGTAAATCTTCAGAAGTATGCTGAACTTCGCGACCCTCGCAGATTTCTTGTGAAGATCCGGTATAAGGATGAAGGGGCTATGGCAACGTGCAGCACGGATGAGGATGGCATACTCCATGTTGAGTTTGATGAGCCCCGAAAGGCAGTTGCACCGGGCCAGTCGGTTGTGATGTACGAGGGCAACGATGTTGTGGGCGGCGGGATCATCCGCGACAGCAACTAGAGGTAAAAAGCAAAGGCGCACTACTCAGGTAGAGTAATGCGCCTTTTCGAATCGCCTTTTGTCTCAATCAGTGTGTTGAGAGGTATGAAGCCACGCCATCATGAGTGTCCTTCAGTCCGTCTGCGCCAGGCTTCCAGTTAGCTGGACAAACCTCACCCTTTTCTTCGAAGAAATGCAGCGCATCTACCATGCGCATTGCCTCGTCCACACTGCGTCCAAGCGGGAAGTTGTTTACAACCTGGTGTTGAACGATTCCATCCTTGTCGATAAGGAATAATCCACGATAGGCGATCAACTCGTTGGTTGCGGCCAATTCACCGTCTTCGTTGTACTCATAAGTACCGGCAAGAACATCATAATTTGACGAAATCGTCTTGTTCGTGTCAGCAACGATTGGATAGGTTACGCCCTGTATGCCGCCGTGCGACTTAGGAACCTGAAGCCAGCCCCAGTGGGACTGTTCCGTGTCTGTTGAACATGCCACAACAGCTACGCCCTTTGCTTCGAACTCAGAGAGCTTTTCTTGAAATGCATGCAACTCTGTTGGACACACGAATGTGAAGTCTTTCGGATAGAAGAAGAACAACACATGCTTTTTGCCCACGTACTGATCAAGTGAGAAGTTCTCAACGATCTCTGCACCATCGATTACTGCTTGTGCAGAGAAGCGCGGCGCGCGCTTTCCGACTAAAACTGCCATTTGTAAACCTCAGTAAAACATGAAAGTTGAATTTATTACCATCAAGTGCGGTGTATGACGATATGGGGCTAGTTTTGTTGGCTCATGGACACACAAACCAAACCATTTCAGCTCGAAGCCACAGATCAGCATACCAGTGCGCGCGCAGGGAAACTACGCACCGCACATGGAGAAATCGCCACGCCGATCTTTATGCCAGTTGGAACCCAGGGGGCAGTTAAGGCAATGGACCATCGGACACTTCGTGAGTTGGATGTACCGATTATTCTAGCCAATACTTACCACATGTATCTGCGCCCTGGAACAGAAACCCTCAAGGCATTAGGAGGGCTTCATCGATTCAGCACGTGGAACCGTCCGATCCTGACCGACAGTGGCGGGTTTCAGGTTTTTTCATTGAAAGACCTCAGAAAAATGCGAGAAGAGGGTGTGGAGTTTCAGTCGCATCTAGACGGCTCGCGGCACCTCTTCACTCCAGAAAGCGTTGTCGAAACGCAGCGCGCGATCGGATCCGATGTTTTCATGGTGCTCGACGAATGCACGCCATATCCTGCGACGTATACCGAAGCCCG
>Ga0164293_10001661_pt1 | contig 18661 bp, 16 predicted proteins | sample GEODES118metaG_FD_111487 | JGI IMG/M metagenome (GOLD analysis project Ga0164293, IMG submission 111487) | Eutrophic lake water microbial communities from Lake Mendota, Wisconsin, USA - GEODES118 metaG | ecosystem: Environmental > Aquatic > Freshwater > Lake | place: USA: Lake Mendota...
GGAAATACTGGGGCTTAAATACCAACATGAAATAACAGATACCATAACTCACGCAATTGGTTTTGCGGTTAAATATCTCAAGACTGTTAAATAATGAAATGTTAATATAAGCCGCCAATTTTGGTGGTTTTTTAATATTTTTTACGTTTGATTTTATTTTTTGCCCAAAAACGTATTTAATTAGCATAAAATTTAACCTTTCAACATGAGGCCATACATTGTATTCCTATTTTTTATGAGCGTTTTGCAGTCTTTCGGGCAGAGAGACTTCTCAAAAGAGTTAATCAAAGATTGGAAAAAAACAGATATTCGATCTAAAGATGGAAGTAGACTTTATGACCAAACGTATGTAAATTCTACTTTCGATATAAAAGTGTTTTCTAAAGATTCCTTAAGTTTATTTACGAATGGGCGAAGGTACAATCACAGTTATACTTTGAAAGACAGTATGTTGGTTTTCAATAAGATAGTGTTTAAGATAAAGTCACTTACAGAAACAGAATTGATACTTGACCAGGCTGACTTTGCTGACGAAACACAAGCAATTAGTCTAAAATTGATGCCCAAAAAACTGTTTGACCTTACTTACACTCCTATATCGTATGTTTCAAAAAGTGGCGAACGAGTTTATCAGCAAGTCAATGGAAAGCTTGAGCCTTATTTTGTGGATAAAAACATGGCCGTTATGGATTTTGTCTTCGAGAAATTTGGGTTTCCAGAATACAGAAAAGGCGGATTTGTGGTTCGGTTTGTAGTTACTAAAACTGGAGCTGTAAAAGGTGTCGCCGTAGTGGCTTCTACCAACGATAAATACAATGACAAACTCATTGCAGCGGTAAATAAAACTAGAGGTAAATGGCAGCCTGCCGAATACATGGGCGAGAAAGTGAATGTAGAGGTTGAATATGATTATAATCTGAGTTACTCAGAGGGAACCTCAAGCTCAGTAGTGGATTCTTTGGAATACTCTAAAATGTACTATAATTACGGAAATGATTTTTTTGAACGTGCCGCCTATAAACAAGCAGAAGCGTACTATCAAAAATCAATCAACTTTAATCCTTTAAATATCAATTCATATTACCAACATGCAGCTTGTTTAATACTGCTACGTCGCAAAGATGATGCCTGCAAAGACTACCAACAATTGGTTTTTTTGGAACAGAAAAAAGCAAAAGTCTTACAGGATAAGTATTGTAAGTGAATTTTAGTGTGTTAATTAGTTAATTATTAATGTGTTAATAATCGAACTTCTAATGCTTGATGTGAGATTTAATGTGTTAATTATGAGTGTGTTAATCATGGAATTTCTAATACTTGATGTGAGTTTTCATTAACCAATTAACCAATTAACCAATTAACCAATCACCCTGGCATAGTAGGTCTAACCTCAATTTTACTCGGAAGTGTACGGGCTGGCATTTTTATCAGGTCAATAACCATTTGGCCAATATCTTCGGGTTGGATTTTCCAAGCGTCTGCATCTGATGGAACATGGCCGTTGAAATAAGAAGTCACCGAGCCAGGCATGATGGTGGTCACTTTCACGCCTTTGCTACGTACATCAAGCATAAGTGCTTGCGTGAAACCTACTAATCCAAACTTGCTTGCGTTGTAGGCTGAGCCGTTTATAAAGAAATTTGTTCCAGCCAAACTCGCAATAGTGATAATATAACCTTTGCTTTCGATTACTTGGTTGAGACAAGCCTTCACCGTGTTAAAAACTCCAGTCAGGTTAATATCTATGGTTTCGTTCCATTGTTCGGCAGTCAGGGTTTCGATATTTCCGAAATGACCAACTCCGGCATTGGCCAAAACATAGTCTAAGCTTCCCCATTTGGCTATGATTTCTTGCACATTTTGCTCCAAATCAGCGGGTTTTCTAACATCAGACACAAATCCGATGGCTGAATCAGGGCTTATATTGTTCAAAAGCTCTACCGCTGAAGTCACTGCCTCTGCATTTCTGCCTGTTATGGCCACTTTTATGTTTTCTTTTACCATAGCTTCGGCTATTCCTAAACCAATACCTTTCGAGCCACCTGTTATAAAACCTACTTTGTTTTTCATTTTATTTATTTTTTTACCGCTAAGAAGCTATGACGCAAAGAAATAATCATTTCTCAATGTTTCTAAAATCTTAGTCATGAACGTTTCATTATATTTGTTTTTAACCCTAAGAAGCTATGACGCACAGAATTTCCTCTTTTTTGCCATGCAATTCTTTTGAAATTTATGTTTTCTTCTTTTGGAAATTATTTACAAATTTAGTCGGATATTTGCCTATTATTTCAATATTTTATGGATATTTCTATTATTGTGGCGGTGGCCGAAAACGGTGTAATTAGCAAAGACAATCAATTGTTGTGGAGGCTTTCAGAAGATTTGAAACTTTTCAAAAAACGCACCACCAACCACGCCATCATTATGGGCCGCAAAACCTATGATTCTATCGGGAAACCTTTGCCCAATAGACTGAATATTGTGATTTCACGAAGCAAAGATTTAGAAATCGAGGGCTGTCTTGTGGCGGATTCGCTAGAAAAGGCTATTGAATTAGCCCAAAATGACTCTGATAAAGAAGAGATTTTTATAATCGGGGGTGAAAAAATATACACTTTGGCTGAGAGTCTTGCAACCAAACTCTATCTCACCAAAGTACAAGTTAATCTCGAAGGAGATGCATTTTTTAAACTTAAACCCTACGAAAACTGGACGACGGTTTCATCGGAACATTATAAGAAAGATGAGAGAAATGAATATGATTTTGAGGTATTAGAGGTGATTCGAACTAACATGGAGGCAATAAGAAACTAAGAGTTTTTTAGCCAAAAAAGAACCAAGAGAATTAAATTTCCTTAGTCCTTTTTATTTATCTCTAAAGGGTATTAAGCAGAATTCCTACTCGCATTGATGTTTCCGAAAAGCGACCTTGTTACCATTTTTTCAAAAATCATTTTGGTATTTTCGTCACTGTTTTCTTCTACTTCCTGCAAGGCATACTGCTGAATGGCCAAAAGTGGCAATACAATATTTTCGCGGTATTCTACTGACATCATGCTGATTGGGTCTGTTTCCATCAGTAGTTTTTGGCCTGAAACCAAAAGCATGTTGTTTATACTTCTCTGTTGTTCTTCGTACAAAATATTCCAAAACTCGCCATAAACTGGGTCGTTTTTCATGTAAGAGGTCAGCGGGAAATAGGTCTTCGAAAGAGCCATCATACTATTCTGCATCAAGGTTTTGAAGTACAATGAATTTTCAAAAAGATCCTTCAATTCTTCCAATTTTCCTTGATCAATTTTTGACTGTAGAGCGGTGCCAAATCCAAAGAATCCTGGAACGTTTTGCTTTAACTGACTCCATGAGCCCACAAATGGTATGGCTCGTAAATCGCTTAATTTGAGCTGACTAGAAGTGCTTCTTTTGCTCGGACGGCTTCCGATTTTCGTTTTTCCGTAATATTTGAGTGGGCTTTTGTGCTCCAAATATGAAACGAAAAGTGGATGATTTTTGAGTTCTAAATATTTTTTTCCACCCACTTCTGCTAATTCTTCTATCAAGTCTCTTTCTTGCTTGCTAATCAGAGACTTGTCATCAGTAAAGATGTCATTGATAACACCTGCCGAAAGCAACTGTTCGAAGTTGAAGATAGCTTGAGGTTTTGAGCCATACATAGATGAAATGGTCTGTCCTTGAATGGTTATCTGGATTTCGTTGTTGGCAATACTCGGCCCTTGAGAGGCATAAAACTGGTGTGTTTTGCCACCTCCACGAGCCGGTGGGCCACCTCTGCCGTCAAAAAAGACGACATTTATACCGTTTTCCATCGATACGGCTGTCAGATTTTCCTTTGCCTTGTAAATCTCCCAGTTGGCTTTTATATATCCTCCATCTTTTGTGCCATCTGAAAAGCCCAACATAATGGTCTGAAAATGAGAGCGGTGCTTAAGTTGTTTTTTGTAGTATTCGAGATTGTAAAGTTCGTTCATCGACTGCCTGGCGGTATCCAAGCCTTCGATGGTTTCGAAGAGCGGAACGATGTCCACATTTATTTCTTCTATGCCACAGAACTTAAACATGGCCAATACTTCTAATACCGAACAGGATGAAGTGGAATTAGAAATTATGTATCTGTGACACGCCTTTTCGCCATTTTTGGTTTGAATTTCTTGTATCGCCTTGATGGTTTTGAAGGTATCTTTCACCAATGTATCTTCAAATTCGTCCTCATTTACTATGATGTCATTGTTCGTTAAGAAGGCGACTTTTTCATCATGCGACCATTCTGTGTAAGGTTTATCAGAAATCTTGTATTTGCTTATAACTGCTTGAAAAACAGCTTCATGTATGCTGCTATCCTGTCTGATATCCAGGCTAGCGAAGTGCATACCAAAGAGCTTTACTCTTCTGATGAACTTGTCCAATTCACCCAAAAACATGGAGTTGTGGTTGCTTACCATTTTCTCACGTACTTCAGCCAAGGCTGCCAAAAGTTCGGCGGCAGTAAGGTCATTGTTCAGGCCAAACATGTTGGTATAAATTCTGTTGTTGATTTTGTCCAAAAGCGGAATAACGCCTTTGAACGTAAACCTCCGTCTGATGTCTTTGAAGTGGTTATAATAGCATTTTAAAATGTTCGTTCTAAGCTCTTGAGCCACTTTTTTGCTTATTTCGGCCGTCACGAAAGGGTTGCCGTCTCTGTCGCCACCCGGCCAAAAACCTAGGTCAATGATAGATCTGAAAGCTTCTTCTTCGTCTAAAATGTCATTGTAAATAACATCGTGCAATTGTCCAATGGCCTCATAATAAACATGTCTCAAGTAAAAAATAATACTTTGAGCCTCCTGAACTGGCGTAGGTTGTTCGTCATTGATAAACGGCGTTTTGCCCAATTGTTGTAGCAAAGCATCTATCGCATTTATATCATTTGTGGCTATGCAGGCCTCCAAATCTTGGATGATTCTCAACACGGAATTTGGATAAAACTGTGTTGGGTGAGCTGTGAAAACCACTCTTACCTTAAAGTTTTTGAGTTTTTCTTTTACTTCCTCTATTTTGCCATGCTGAGAGGCCAAGGCAATGATAGCGGCCAAAGTTCCTTTGGTGTTGGTGGCATTTAACTTCTCAAAAGCTGCATCTTCCACAGAATCGAAAAGTACCACTTGGCGTTCTATATAAGTGATAAATCTGAACAGAAGATCTATTTTTTCTTTCTCCGTTTTGATGTTGGTATATCGCTCAAAAAACGAATTTATTATTTCTTTGGGTGTAAGGCCACCTTCAAAACCTTGTTTGGCTTTATCATACAAAAACGGCATGAGCGTGCCAATATTGGTCATTTTGTCGTAGGGCAACCTCGAAAAGAGGGTGTTAAATACCAAATATTTGTTATGAACCTCTTGGGTAAATAACGTCTCAAGATTTTGTTTAGACATGGTTTTGTTTTTCCAAATAATAATAATTCAAAACAAAGATAATAAAACACAAAAATAAGATGGGGAAAGAGAATATTTGTTGTGTAAAAGCAAGTAAAAAGTTATTTATTCCAAATTAAATATTGGTAAATTGATATTTTTTAGAATAAAACGTTTTTGTAGTCCTAGAAAAGGCTAAGTTGAACAGATTGTAGAGGTAATAAATCTGTTTGATTGAGTTTTGGGACTTCAAAGTTCGGGACGAATTTGTCCTTGGCTATTTTAGGGATAGATGAAAAGAATGGAAAATACTGTTATTTGCCCAATAACCAAACCGAAAGAAGGGGATAAGTAATTCATGTTTTGTAATTTATTTTTTAGATAACACCCCAATCATCCAAGCCGCCAAAATGCCTAAAGCTGTACTCAAAGTGATGGCATAAACGTAGCTTTTGATAAGAAAAGATCCTGAATCTTTACCAAAAATGCTAAACAAATCTTTGGTAAATGCAAAATAGATAAGCTCCAGAATTAGAGGTAAAAGCAAAATCCAGAAGTTGATGTTCATGTTTTTGGTAAAAAAGTAAACCAATGCTGAAATCAAAAATAAGGGGATAGCCATAACAAGCTGAATCACCGGTCCAACGCCTACATCTCCACCCGGAAAAGAGCTTTTGGTGACCATAAATAAATTTGAAACGAAAGCGAGAATTACGATACCGAGCAGAATGAAATACATTCTATCCATGGTCTATTTTTAATGATTACATTTCTAAACGGCAAGGAATTTTATCCTTTGCTAATTTTTTCTAATATCTGTGTGAACATCTCCATGTCGGCTTCATTGTTCCATACATTTACAGACAGTCTTATAGCGTTACCACGATAAGAAACAAATACTTTTTGTTCAGAAAGGGCTTTCTGAACAGTTTCTATTTTGAGGTTTTCTGGCAGTCTTATTCCAAACAAATGGGCAGCTCTAAATTCTTCATTTTCAATCCAATAATCAGCATTTCGTAGCCTTTCTAAATAAGGTTCGCCGAGGTTTTTGGCGTAGTTTTGAATCTCCGCTGGCTGCCATTCTATCAACAAATCGAGGGCTTTTTCTATCATGGGGAGGTTGATGAAATTGCTAAATTCTCCCATGTTGTATCTGAAGGCACCCTCTTGATAGTCAGACTGATAATTGATGAGATTCTTGAAATCCTGGCTATTTTTTCTTCCAATCCAGGTTTGTTCGAGCGGAAAGCCATCATCAAAGTATTTGCCAAAATAGGCCAAAGTAGTACCATAAGGTCCAAGAAGCCATTTGTATGTGGCCGCAACTAGAAAATCAGGTTTAATCTTTTGAATATCAATTGCTTGATGTTCTAAATGTTGTGTGGCATCTATGATAAATAAGATATCATTTTCTACACATTTATCTTTTATTTTTTCGAGATCAAATAGTGTACCATCTGCCCAATGGGTGGGCGAAATACATACCAAAAGCGTCTCTTGTTGTAATGCTTCCAAAAGCTCGCTGTTCCAGTTTTGTCCTCTGTTGTTGAGTTCCTGCGGAGCGTGTATAGTTTTTATACTTAATTGCGGATTTTCTGCCGCAAGTTCCTGCCAGGCATACACATCGCTCGGGAATTCTTCCCCAGCCAACACTATTTTAGTTTTATGTTTTGAAATTCCTTTTCTAAGAATGTTTTTGACCACGGTAGCCATACCGTAAGAAACAGATGGCATGATTGCAATCTGCTCATAATCAATACAATTTATGAGTTTCGCAAATTTTTTCTTGACATCGATGGCAGTATCAAAAAAATGCTCTTGTGTAATTTCGTATGGCTGTGATTTTCTCAATAAGCCCTTTATGCCAGCCTCTTCCACTTTTTTCGGTAGCGGCGACATGGTGGCACAGTTGAGATAATGAATATTGTCAGGTATTGAAAAAAACTCTTTTTTCGTTGTCATTTTACACGAAATTTAAGCAGTTGGGGGTTTTTTCTTACCAAAAAACTTCTTTTTGAATGGTTTGTTAAAACTTCTTTTTTCTACAGAATATTCTGGTGCTGCTCCTAAGCCCAAACTTGCAGTAATATTTTGCTTTTCCACTTCTCTTTCCAGTAGTTTTTCTATGCTGGCTATTTTGCGTTGGTCTTTTTCGTTTATGAAAGTGAAAGAAGTTCCGGTGGTTTCGGCACGAGCAGTTCTACCTATTCTATGAATGTAATCTTCAGCGTCGCGGGGCACATCGTAGTTAATTACTAGGTTAAGATTATTGATGTCAATTCCCCTCGAAAGTACGTCTGTAGCCACTAGGATGTTGAAATTTTTATTTTTAAACCCTCTTAAATACTCCTCTCGTTCTTCTTGGCTATTGTCCGAAGATATGCCTCTTGCCATTATTTTTACTTTCCCCAAAGCCCTGATAATCTGGTTGATCATTGATTTTTGAGATGAGAAAATAATTATAGTTAGGTCTTTTTTATCTTTCAACAAATGAATTAAAAGTGGAAGTTTTTGGTGGTCAGCTGCTAAGAAAAATTGTTGATCTATTCCTACGGCGGGTTTCGAAACTGCCAATTTTATTTCTTCTGGATTTCTGAGAATTTTGTTGGCAAAGTCTCTAATTTTCTGTGGCATGGTGGCCGAAAACATCAAATTTTGGCGGTTGATAGGCAGATGTTTGATAACGTACAGAATATCATCTGAGAATCCCATGTCCAACATTTTGTCGGCCTCGTCGAGTACCAAGCATTTGAGGTCATCAAATTTGACATCGCCAGATTTCATGTGGGCGAGTAGTCGGCCTGGAGTAGCTATGATTATGTCAGCACCATCTACCAAAGCCTTGCGTTGCTGGTCCCAATTTTCGCCTTTTCCGCCGCCATAAATGGCTAGTGATGTGGCTCTTATGAAATAACTAAAGCCTTCTATTTGTTCGTCTATTTGTTTAGCCAGCTCACGGGTTGGTACCAAAATCAAGGCTGTAATGTGCTCGTTTCCGCTTCTTATTATTAAGTCCAAAAGTGGAATTAAATAAGCTGCTGTTTTGCCCGTACCTGTTTGAGCGGAAGCTATCAAATCTTTACCATCGAGAATAATCGGGATGGCCATTTCTTGTATTGGCGAGGCCTGAAGGTAGTTCATGGCATCTATACCAGCCAGTACGTCTTCGTGTATATTGAGTTCGTTGAATTGCAATTGTTTACTATTTATTTTATTAGCTAAAGCTAGAATAGTACAAATATAGTGCTAAGTGTGCAAAGAGCAATATATTAGGCAATTGACAATGGACGAAAAGGGTTTGATTCAGATATTTTTCTGAATCAAACTTTTCTCACTTCCGTATTTCCACCACCGTTCAGGGCCAAGCTCACTGGCTGATTGTTTTTCCATGCTCCTCTTGTGAAATCAGGAATATCCACAGTTTTTCCTTTTTTCATCACCGAAAGCTCGCTAGCATGAGCAATGGAACTCCATGCGGCGGCATCATATACATCTTGGTCAAGAGGGAGGCCATTCCTGAGGCAATCTATTAATCGCCAGTCCATAATGAAGTCCATTCCGCCATGTCCTCCTACTTTTTTGGCTATTTCACCGATGTGTTTAACGAGAGGCGTCGTGTATTTTTCTTCAATTTCTTTCAGCTCTTTTTCGCTCATCCAGCCTTCTCCAAGGGCTATTTTACCTGGCTCAGGCCATTTTTGAGCTACGCCTTTTGTGCCGCTTAACAAATGAATTCTCGAATATGGTCTGGTGGAAGTTACATCGTGCTGCAACATGATGGTTTTGCCTTTTTCAGTTTTTATGATGGTAGTATTCATATTACCTCGGAACGGTTTTCCCACATAATCCTCATAAAAAGGGTCGTTGGCAGCTAAAGATTTGGCCATTTCACCCATCTGAAAATCGTTTGAAGAGATGGCCACCAAATGGTCAAATCTATCGCCTCGGTTGATGTTTAGACATTGTGAAATTGGCCCCAAACCATGCGTTGGGTAGAGGTTGCCGTTTCGGTTGGCGTTTTCGTTGAGTCGCCACATGTCAGAGTAAGAAGTTTTGCTGAAATTTGAATCAATTAGATTATGAATGTAGGCTCCTTCGGCATGAATTAATTCTCCGAAAAGACCATTTCTAGCCATGTTGAGGGTCATTTGCTCGAAAAAGTCATAGCAAGTGTTCTCCAACATCATACAATGTTTCTTTGTTTTTTCTGAGGTTTCTACCAGTTGCCAGCACTCATCTATGGTTTTGGCGGCAGGTACTTCGATGGTGGTGTGTTTGCCGTTGTTCATGGCGTAAAGTGCCATAGGCGTGTGCATACTCCACGGAGTACAAATATAAACGAGGTCTATGTCATTGCTTTCGCAAAGGCCTTTCCAGCCATCTAAACCGCTATATTCTCTGGCTTTTGGTAGATTTGCTTTCGATAAAACGGCTTGTTGTTTTTCCACTCGTAAAGGATCTTTGTCGCAAAGAGCCACAATTTCTACTGCGGCTATTTGGCTCATGCGTTTTACGGCTCCGGGTCCACGATTTCCCAAACCTATGAAACCAATCCTTACTTTGTCGAGTTTTGGTGCAGCAAAACCACACATATTAAAGCCTTGGTTGGTTTTGGGTTTAGTAAATTCATCTTTTTCTGATTGAACTGCCGCATTCGAAATACTCGGCAAGCTAATGGCCGCCGCACTTGTGCCTATATTTTGGAGGAATTTCCTTCTGTTTGATTTCATTTTTTTTGGTTTGGTTGAATAGTTACTATTTGTTTCTCGTTTGTTAGTTATTGATAGTCAATAATATAAGTTTTTATCTCATCCTCAATTTTTTAGAAAATGAAATTCGTTTGATATTTATTTCGAATTGTTTTTTTTTCTCAAAAACTTGCTCTTTATAATTCATTCCAGAATTGAGTAAACTCACCAATTGTTAAATGTGTAATTGTTCGAAAATTAACTTTCGATAAAATATTGAAATGGCTATCATTACTTATTAGAATCCCTCCTGAAGCAAAGGAACAATCGGTAAATTTATTGTCGTCTTTATCATTAGGGATGAGATCTAGATTATAATATATTTCATATTTTTCCACATAAGGATATACTGAAAGGAAATTTAGAATATTTTCCGCTACTTCGGTTCCATTTTTTCTTTCTAGTATTTCCCTATACTCTAATAATATCGAATTGGAAACACAAAGAATTATTCTACCGTCCATTATTGCATCAAAAATCCAACGAAAGGGAGACTTTTTGCCAATCGTAGTAATAAAAATATTGGTATCAATTACTACTTTCAAGGCGGTTGTGTTCATTTGCCCAGTCTATCATAGTTTGCTCAGAGAAATTGTTCTTCTCCCAAACTTCGTCCATGCTTTCTGTTGCTTTTTGAGCAAAATATTTTCCAAGCATCATTTTAATTTCAAAAAGATCCTTTTCGTTGAGATTATTCGCATAAAGCTTGAGCAATTCTGCTTGTAAATTACTCATTGGCTTGGTTGGTATAACGGTCATTTTCAAATATTTAGAGTAAATTTAGCTTATTTTTTGTCTTAACCAAACACTTTTCACTAAACCATTTTAGTTAAATTACTTACAGTTTCCGCATATTCACAGGATCCCAACTTATGGCTTTTTTCTGAAAATAGCTTTCATTGCATGCCAAAACAGGGGCCGCTGCTCTGAAACCAAATATAGGGTCTTCTATGGTGGCTTGGCTGCCTTTTCGGATGTTTTCGAAGAAATTGCCGAAGTGATTGGCGTGCTCGTCTGAGCCTGGTTCTGGGGTAAACTTTACTTCTTTTATTGGTTCAGTTTTACGGTCTGCTTCTGTGAATCGGGCATTGTATTCTTTCTCGAATTCTTTTTGCTGAGCATCTGAAAAAGTAAAGTAACTGTCATAATTACCAAAGCCCGGTGCTTTTGGGAGTTTTTTCTTACTCAAGGTCAGTCCGTTACCCGAGAAGTCTATTTGGCCTTCGGTGCCGATAATTCTTGTGTTGTTATTTATTGTCCCAGCATTGGCAAAGTTCACTCTCAATACCATCTGAAACTCCTCATGCGTAGCTGCCTTCGGGTAATCCAAAATAGCCACCATTACGTCAGGTACATCTCTTCCTTCTTTCCAATACCGCAGTCCGCCAGATGCGAAAATTCTGTTTGGGCCTTTGGAATCTACCACATAATGCACACCAGTGATGAGGTGTACAAATAAGTCGCCCGCAACACCCGTGCCATAGTTTTTGTAATTTCTCCAACGGAAAAAGCGATTGGCATCAAAAGGCATTTTGGCAGTGTCTTTTAAGAAAGCGTCCCAGTCTACTGTAGCCGGAGAGGCATCTGTGGGGATGGAGTAGTTCCAAGCACCTATGGCACTAAATCGGTCTGAGTTGGATTCCACATAATTTATGGCTCCAATATCGCCTGCTGCTATAATTCTTTTGGCTTCTTGAAAAACACTTCCGCTGATTCTCTGGCTGCCCACTTGCATGGTTTTTCCTGATTTTTTCCAAGCGTCTATTACTGGTTTTCCTTCATTTATGGCTTGAACCATTGGTTTTTCACAGTACACATTTTTGCCGGCGTTGAGGGCATCAATCGTAATTTTATCGTGCCAATGGTCGGGTGTAGCTATTATTACTGCATCTATGTCTTTTCTGCTGAGAATTTCTCTGTAGTCACGTGTCACAACCATGTCATTGCCGAAAGTTTGTCTCACGCGGTCTAGTCTGCCTGTGTACAAATCTGCCGCTGCCACAAATTCCACTCCTGCGGTTTTTAGTGCGGCTTTGGTGTCATAATGCCCTTGAATTCCCATTCCAATGGTTGCCAATCTTATTTTGTCGTTGGGGCTAACCGAAAGGTCTCTGATGATATTGAATGGTTTGGCCACTGTGCTGACACCAGATAAAACGGCCAAGCTTCCTATGTTTTTAATGAACTTTCTTCTTGAGGGTTTCATATTTTTTGAAGGGTTGAAATTTTAGAAACCAAATATAGTAGATTTCATAATCAGTTTTGAAACATTAGTCTAGAATTTTGGTCAAAAAAATACACCTCAAAAAACTCAAGGCGTATTGTATTTATATAGGTTTAGGGGTAGAATACGAAACTGAAATTTTTATTTACATATCCGGTTAATATCATTCTATGGGTTGCGTACTTGCATAAATAAGTGCTCCACCTGCTATAGCTAAATCTTTTAGTAGGCTCATCATAGAGAACTGTCCTGCATCTCCACCTTTCAATGCACTTGGCAAATGAATGGCAAAAACAAAGATTAAAAGTAACACCGCCAACAGGCTAGAAGCTAATCGGGCTTTTTTCTGGAGAATAATGCTAACCGCAGCGGCAATAAGTGCGAAGCCAGAAACATAGACCCAAATAACTCCGCCGGGAAGCGGAACCATACCTGCCATGGCGTCGGCTGCCATAAAATGTAGAATACCAAAAATTGCCATCGGTACGGCTAAAAGAAAACGACCTAGTTTTGTCAAAGGACCGATAATTTGTTCCAAAGGTTAATACTATTTAGGTTAGGGTTAAATATAAATTCTGCGAAAATTAATATTTTTTATTGATATAAAACAAAATATTGAAGTATTTTTATTCTTTCTTTTTTTTAGAATACTAATTGGTATAAATTTTTCTGTTGATCATTCTGCTCTTAATAGCTACTTTTTTTGTTGTGGTGTTTTTTTTGTTTAGAAAAGGCTTCCTAGTTGTTTCAATGGAAAGCAAAAAATAATGTTATACCTCAAACTAATCGAGAATGTTTTCTGACAGTTGATGTTAGCCTATTGGCGGTCGATATTTATGTTTTAGAGAAAGATTTCCTTCTCTTTGTTTAAATTTCAGTTACTGACATTCAGGAGTGATTTGATGATGAAATTAATATCAAAACGAATCTAGATGGTTAATATTCGAACTGTCCTATTGGAAGTTTTATTTGTACGGTTGTACCTACGTTTTGAATGGAACTTACCAAAAGTTCGCCTCCATGCATTTTTATAATGTTGCGAGTGAGGGGTAGCCCAACTCCAAAGCCTTCGAAGTTTTGGGTATTAGAAGCTCTGAAAAATGGGTCATAGATATAGTCCATTTCTTTTTCGGGAATACCTATGCCTGAGTCTTTAACCACCACAAGTATCTGAGAGTCTGTAGAACCTAAGGATATATTGACGGGCTCATATTTTGAATATTTGCATGCATTGAGGATGATATTGCTCATGGCTAAGTGCAAGAGTTGGTTATTGCCATTTACCTTGAGTTTCAGCGGATTTTCGGGTAGTGTGCTCATGTCTATCACAATTCTGCTTTTGGGATTTATTTTTTCGGTGGTTAGTTTAACGTCCCAAAGGAGTTGGTCCATTCTTACCTTGTCAAACTTAATGTTTTTGCCGTTAAAGCCCGTTTGGGCAAGAAACAGTAGGGCTTGGGTTTTTTTGTCGAGATTCTCGGCTTCTTCAAGTATGACTTTTATGGTTTCTATGTATTCTTCTGTGGTTCTGATTTTAGTGAGGTTTACGTCGGCCTCGCCAATTATAGCCGTCAACGGTGTGCGGAGTTCATGGGAGGCATTACTGATAAAGTTATTTTGGGTGTTGAAGGACGTTTCTATACGGTTGAGCAGGTTATTAAATGTCTTGGAGAGTTCATCTAATTCGTCTTTTTCCCCTTTACGTTCAAGTCGCAAATGCAGATTTTCGAAGTTAATTTGTTTAACTTTTTCGGTGATTTCGGTGATAGGCCGGAAGACTAAATGCCTCAAAAAAAAGGCATTAATAGCCATTATCAAAGCCACAAGTAGCGATGTCCAAAGGATTTTGTTTAGGTTTATTTTTTGGTTAAAAAGTTGGTAGTTTTCGGCCGAAATAACTACTAAATAATCTTTTCCGTCAATAGTTATTACTTTGCCTTTTGTATATTCATTTTTATTGAAGAAATCTGCCCGTTTGTTGTTTTTTATTTTTTCAAAAAAGTCTGCTGGTAAGTGCGTTAACGCTGATTCCTTTTTGAAGTCTTTTTTGTTTTGAAGGTAAAAGAAATAGTTTTTTTCGTTGGGGAATTCCTCCTCTATATGGTGTACATAGCCCTCTTCAATAGTGGGGTTTGCTTTAATTTTGTCTTTCAGAATGGTGTCGATTTTGGTCTCAAGCAGCTTGTAGAAATCGTCTTTGGAGTAAGTGTTTTCAAATAAAAATTCGTATCCACCAATTACCAAAATGATAAAAAAGAATGAAAATAGTAGCAGAAGATTTGTCTTTTGTTGAATTTTCATAGCTTATTTGGTATTATGAATCATCTATAGGTTAGGCTTTTAAGTCTCTTTGAAGTAATTGGTTTATTTACTAAAAAACTGTAAAAAACAAACTTTTTAGGATTTTTGTATAAGAATCTGATCAGAGTTTATGTTTAGGCCTTTAGCACGTAACCCATGCCTATTATGGTCTGCATGAGCTTGTTTTCGCTTTTGGCATCGATTTTTTTTCTGAGGTAATTTACGTATACGTCCACCACATTGGTACCAAGGTCATGGTTTACGCCCCAAACTTCATCCAAAATATCCAGTCTTGAGAGTACTCGTTCCTTGTTTTTTATGAAAAATAACAGAAGGCGATACTCTGTGGTAGTGAGAGAAATTTCCTGACTGTTGCGGACAATACTTTTTGTGTAATCGTTCACTACAAGGTCGTCAATTTTATAAATGAAATCGTCTTGAGCGTCGGGTTTTGGCAATGAGGTGTTTTCGGTTCTTCTCAGGAGGTTTCGAATCCTAGCCAATAGCTCAATAAACTTAAAAGGCTTCACGATATAGTCGTCACCACGGTGTTCGAGGCCCATCACGATGTTTTCGGCTGTACCCAGTGCTGACAGAAATATAATTGGAACTGAAAGGTCTTTTTTACGAATTTCTTTGCACACTTCGTAGCCATTGAGCTCGGGTAGCATGATATCTAGCACAATAAGGTCAAAATTGTTCTCGAGGGCAAGATTCAGGCCAGTCTTGCCATCAAAAGCCACTGTAACTTCAAAACCTTCTTCGTAAAGACCTTTTTTTATGAAAGAAACAACATGGGCCTCATCTTCTACCAAAAGTATTTTTTTCATACAAGCACGTAATTTTATTTATTTAAGTCTGTTGCCAGATATATCCTTTTTGATGCAATATTCAAAATTAGGCTTTTATAAGAATCCATGAAACAAAATATGGAAATAAATGATACTATTATGTTAGGTTAGGAAACCCATTTTGTTAAAAATCATTAAATGAGAAACATGGGTTATCTTTTTTTCTAGAGCCAAAGTTTTATTTTATTCTGTAAATCAGCTCTCAAAACAACAAAGTCAAATGACACATGAAGCTATTTCGAAGCTTGAGTTGTGAGCCTGAAAGATCTTGGGCTAAGGGCTTTTGAAGCGAAAAACCGGCGGTTATTTTTTTGTAATATACTTCGCTACCGAGCATAGCCGTGGTAAGATATCCTCCCGAGAATTGGTTGTCGATTCCGTTTTGTTTGTCATGACCATTGTATTCGCCCAAAACGCCCAAATTGGGCAAAAAGCTGAAATCTCCAGCGGTTAGCTGCATAAAACCGTTCACTATGACTCGGCTTTTATTGGCAAATTTATAGTGGTTCCTGTTGGTGCCGTTTATTTTATAGCTGAGGTCCAAGTTTAATCCAATATTGTTCTTTCTGACGGTATAAATGCTGTTGATGATATAGTCAACTGAACCAGTGCCTAACTGAAAATTTGGATTGGCCACTTCGTCTTGGCTCATCGTATAGTCAAATTTGCCCGTAGGAAGTTTTATTCCTCCGCCCAAAAGCCAAATATGATCTAGCGTATGTGCCGTACTATCAAAAAAAGTATTGACCACATTGTAATGTGCCAGAGCAGATAGGTCACCAATTCCCGAAAGCGTTTTTCTTTCGCCAGAGGCCATTATAGTTTGGGTGTTGGATTGTAAAGAACCCATCAAAATCAACTGCGTTTTTTTTATGGGATACAGTCTCAACCAAGGTTCTATGGACTGGAAGTTCTCTTCTGTTCGGAGCAGATTGCTTGTAAAATGCGACTCAAAAGTTTTAGTTTGATATCTCAGTCCACCAAACTTAAAGTGCGATTGCGGCAAAATTCCGAAGAATGAAGAGCCATTGCCACAGCCACAAACATCACATGCTGAGGTATTTAGTGAAAACAAGAAAGAGATTATAAATACGATTTTTTTCATGATAATTACCAACCTATGTAACCGATTGGGGTGATATTGTTGAGTCTTAAATAGCAAATGGCTTGGCCTCTGTGATGGATAATATGATTTTCTAGGGCATAGAATAATCGCCAAACTGGGATATCCTCGCCAGCATAAGGTTCCATTTTCTCGAGTGTTTCGGGTGAGGTTTCGGTAGCTATTTTGCCCACCCAAGCGTAGAATTCTTTGAGTTCTTTTTCAAGGTCAGCCTTCGAAAGTGTTTTCCAATAATCTTTTATTTTGCTTTTTGCTTCTGTGGGGTTTTCTATTTTCAGTCTTCCACAAAGTTGGGCCGTGTTGAAAGTAATACAATGCACAAACTGCGTCCTCCAAGAGAAAGATTCTGGAGTATATTTCCAATCTAGCTTATCTTCGGGCATTTGCTTGAACAGCCGTAAAGTGTAGCTCTCTGAACTTTTCCAGGCAGAAGCGAACTGCTGAGAAAACTCATTTTTTGCTTTTTTCTTGTTGGCTAAACCGGGTAGGCCTAAAGTGCTAAATATAAGTGTTTTTAATGCGGTTTTTCTGTTGATATTCATAAGAAATTGTTGTTTGTCATACTGTTTATAATTTACCGATAAGACATTAATACATGATTATTCCGCCGTATGTCTAAAAACTTAGTCAGGAATTTTTCATTTAGATACAAGCAAATTTTAGTTATTCATAACAGATTTAAATTTCAATGAATCACAACTCGCTTTGCTTACCAATCCAAACTCTTGGTTGCTAAAACTCACCCAATTTTGTCCAGATTTTGAGCAAGCATAATAATACAATTCACCTTTGAAGGGCTTAAAAGCCACCATCAGTTTATACATCGTTTTGGAAAGTTCGTTGAAATGATCCAATTGATGATTGTACTGATTTTTGCCTTCAATGATGTGGTCAGCATTGAACACGATGCTTTCAAAATGGCCTTTGAACTCAGTCCTCTGCTCTTCGCTAAACTTAGTTAGGTTTATTTTTTTTAGGTTTTTGGGCAAACTATTGGCTTCTTTTGCCGCTTTTTTGGAGTTTTTTGCAAAAATAGCTTCTTTCAGTTTTACATAAGACGCAAAAGATTGGTTAAACAATATCTTGGTGTTTTCGTCCGTGATTTTCAAATCCTTAATCGCCATCGGAGTCTTAACAGAAGCCAATGTGTTTTCAGAAAACTTCGGATTTTTTATGAAGTCTTCGTCGTCAAGGGTTTTTAGAAATGCCAGAATCTTTGTTTTTTCGTTCGCAGAAAGTGGAATACCTAATTTTCCGCTTTGTTTTAAAATAGGATCAAGGGTAGGGGAGTTTTCTACTTTTGAGTTGTAATGTTCGAGAACTTGCTCCAAAGTTTGCAGACGACCATCGTGCATATAAGGTGCGGTGTAGCTCAGGTTTCTAAGACTCGGTACCTTGAATTTGAATTTGTCGGTTTCTTCTTGGGTTATATCAAATCTTCCAAGGTCAGGATTGTGGCTTTGCTTTAGGCCGTTGTTACGAAAACTAAAATCCGAAAAAAGCTCTCCAGAGTGGCAATTGGCACATTTTTGTTTAAATATCTCTTTTCCCTCAAGTTCGGTTTCGGTCAGTTCTATGCCTTCCATACGCATATATTTGTCGTATTTGGAGTTGGCTGAAACCATCGTAACCATAAATTGGGCGAGGGCTTTCAGAAATCTTTCGGTGGTTACTATTTCTGAGCCGAAAGCCGCCTTGAACATCTTGGGATAAGTACTCGAATTTATGATTTTCTGTAAAACATTGGGCATGGTCTCAGCCATTTCTAAGGGATTGGTGATTGGCGAAACGGCAAAAAGATTGAGTTCGTGCACCCCGCCGTCCCAACCAAAGCTACTGTTCCAAGCCAAGTTGGACAGTGGCATGGAGTTGCGTTTGGTAAAATGGTCGTTTACGCCATGGCTCAGAGCGTGGTCAAACTGCACAAACCCCGCACTTTGTTGGTGACAACTTCCGCAGCTCAGACTGTTGTCTTGCGAGAGCATGGCGTCGTAAAA
>Ga0164293_10001662_pt1 | contig 18658 bp, 23 predicted proteins | sample GEODES118metaG_FD_111487 | JGI IMG/M metagenome (GOLD analysis project Ga0164293, IMG submission 111487) | Eutrophic lake water microbial communities from Lake Mendota, Wisconsin, USA - GEODES118 metaG | ecosystem: Environmental > Aquatic > Freshwater > Lake | place: USA: Lake Mendota...
TCTATAAAACTAAGCACTACGTCTAAATATTCTTTTTAGTAGGTTAATTATGAAGTTCTCTACTTTTGCCTCAAAAATACCTTCACGAGTTTCATCTCTGTAGTGATGGTTGTAGTAGCGCCTATCTCTTTGCGCTTTATAAAAATAACGTCTGGCCATGTCAATATCCTACACCTATGTACAGGAGTTTGGTAGGATACGGACATGAAAGCAGTCCTTGTCACAGGTGGTCTAGGGTATATTGGAAAAGCAACAGCAAAAGCTCTAGAAGAACAAGGATACGTGTCAATTCTTACTGATAAAAAAGTAGGAATATCTACGGAAAATATCTTTAAACTAGGGTCACTTATTTATACTTTAAAGCCTATAGGGATTATCCATCTCTCCGCTAAAAAAAGCATCGGAGAATCTAAAAAGCGTCCATTAGTATATTACTGGAACAATATCTCTTCTACAATATCAGTATTTATTTTATGTAAATTGTTTAATCTTCCTGCCGTATTTGCCTCTTCCGCTGCGGTCTATGAACCTACCAATCCCTATGCTAAAAGCAAATTAATAGAAGAACGAATTATTTCAAGAATAAAATCTTCGGTCATACTTAGATATTTTAATGTTGGAGGTAAGGCAGAAGGGGTAGAAGACGAGACAGGTCAGAATATTTTTGCTATTTTAAATAAAACTTATCAAGAGCAAAGGGTATTTACAATTAATAGCCCTACAACAACTCGTGACTATACTCATGTTTTGGATATAGCCAAAGCAAATGTATGCGCATTAGAGTATTCGCTAACCTCTACTCAACCTCTTTTAACAGATGTTTTTTCTGGAAAACAGCACTCTGTTTTGGAGGTTATAGAAGCCTATAGAAAAAATGGATTAGAAATAAAATGTGCCGTAAGGGAGGCACAAGATAAAACAATATACCCTTTTATTAACAATTTACATAAACTTAATTGGACTCCTACTTATTCTTTTTTGGATATAGTTTGCTCAGAGAAAGAGGTAGGGGTAACTTAAATGATTGTATTAGATGCTTATTCAAAAAGTTCCAGCTATGTTAATTCTATATTTGACACATGGTTATATGTCAATGCTCCTATGTTTGTAGTGAGAACAGGTAACCATTTTACTAGATACACCCAGCGTAAAACTATAAAAATTGATAAAGGTGTAGATTTTAATATTTATAATGTCACTAATAAACCAATAGCCATAAAGGTATCTGAAGACACTTTTAATATTTTACAAAATAAACCAAGTTTTTTAGATTATGATGTATCTGAATCTAAAATTTTATTTACTCCTTTTCGGGGGACATCTAATAGTAGGCAAGCAATCTTTAACAAGTTTAAGGAATACTATGAATCAATAGGGTATAAGGTATTTACTACTGACACTGACCACGATTTCTTTAATAGGTCTGCTGCACGTAATACAGCAGCTATGGTTTCTCCAAAACAAGTAATAGCAATACTAGACGCAGACATTTTTATTGACAAAGAGGTTTTGGATGAAGCTGTAAAAGAGTCTGCTTCATATATTGGAGTTATTAAACCATCTTATGGAGTAGTCCAATACCAGTCAAACTATTCTATTGACGAAATTAATAACCTTGATGTTAAAGAAAAACTGTCAGAAATTAGAAATAAAGAGGAGTTTAGTAAGGAAGCAGTTGAAGAATACCTTCAAAACAAAGAGTTATATCTTTTAGATGTAGATAAAACCGATGAGCCAGTAGATTACTTTTGGATTCTAGACTACCCAGGGTTTGTATTTATACAAAGATCTGTTTTTTGGCTAGGGCAAGATGAAACTTTTGTAGAATATGGTAACGAAGACTCTACATACTTAGAGTGTGTTAAGCAAGTCCTTGCTGCTCCTGTTAAATATTTAAAATATATCCCGTCATTTTCTTTATCGCACGCGCATCAGGATGGGTGGAACGAAACAAATCTTCATAAAAGTATTGCTATTTACTCTAATAAAGATAATGAAGCGCTGCTAGAACTGCTAAAAAGAAATGCTTACTATGGTCACTATGGTAAGTTTACAAGTCTATAACCAAGGGAATTTATATGAACTTAGTGCAGAGATCGGTACAGGCAGGTGGGCAACTAAAGCCTTTAATTATTCCATCAGAGGTAACTGGCGGGACAGGGTTAATGAACCCGTCGGTATTTATTGATGACGATGGTGAAATTCTCTGTATTCTGCGCCACATTAACTACACTCTCTATCACGCAGAGAACGACCAACGATTTCCTAGCGTATGGGGTCCTCTTGCTTACTTACACCCAGAAGAGGACCAACGTCTTGTCACAGACAACTACTTGCTGCGGCTAGGCAAAGATTTAAATATTGTTAATCATTGCTCTATTGATACAACCGAATTAGATGTAAAACCTATTTGGACATTTGTTGGGTTAGAGGATGCTCGCCTAGTTAAATGGGACGGTAAGTATTATGGCACAGGTGTGCGTAGAGATACCACTACTAATGGTCAAGGCCGTATGGAGTTATCTGAACTAGAAGTAGATAAACAAGCATGGACAGCTAAAGAAGTGTCTCGTATTCGCATCCCAGCGCCAGTAGATGAAACTTCTTACTGCGAGAAGAATTGGATGCCAGTTCTTGATAAGCCTTTTCATTACATTAAGTGGACTTCTCCAACAGAGTTAGTAAAGGCTAACCCTGATGAACCTAAGTGTGAACAGGTTCAAGTAGCGCCAGGAAAAGTTGTTAACGCTGACCAGCGTGGCGGCTCTCAGTTAATTAAGTGGGGGAATTACTATATTGCTATAACCCACGAAGTAGTTTTGTATAAAAACTACATGAAGCAGAAAAACGCCACCTATCGTCATCGACTATGTGTGTGGAATGAAGAGTTTATATTGGTCGGAATCTCTCCTGATAATTGGTCATTCCTAGACGGACAGATTGAATTTTGTTCTGGAGCCGCAGAGTATGACGGTGATTTACTGGTTACATTTGGGTTCCAAGACAACGCAGCATTTATTCTTCAGGTGCCTAAAGCAGTAGTAGATGAACTAATTGAGGAGGCAGTCAATGTTTAAGGCTATTGATAATCTTATTATTGAACTATCTAAAGACCCTTTTAACCCAGTACTTAGCTTTAATATTGCTGTTGAATATGAAAAAGTAGGGCAGACGGCTTCTGCTGTTTCTTTCTATTTACGAACAGCCGAGTATGGGTTTTATACACATCCTGAGTATGTATACGCGGCTTTGATTAAATCTGCTCAATGCTTTGAGAATCAAAAAAATCGTCAAAGCACTGTACATAATCTATTTTTAAAAGCTGTTGCTCATCTCCCAACTAGACCAGAGGCTTGGTTTCTTTTGGCGCGATACTGCGAGCGAGCAAAGCGTTGGCAAGAGGCCTACACATTTGCTGAGATAGGGCTTATGTATACAAAAATTAAGTCTACTCCGCTCCCTATCTGGGTAGATTACCCAGGAGAGTATGCTTTAGATTTTGAAAAAGCTGTAACTGGTTGGTGGGTAGGGCGCAAAGATGAGTCTTGGGAAATATTCCAAGAACTATTAAAGAAAGATATTGGGCATAGCTACAGGACTGCCATCATTGGCAACTTAAAACTGTATGAGACTAGAGAATATATTGACCCTTTAGAGCCAGTTGTACTTAACTTCCGTAAACACTTTGATAGCGATGCTCCTGTAATTATTGATATTGGAACCAGAGATGGCGATGACGCTTACTACCTGTACAAAAACTTAAACAGCACTAGAGTGATTGCAATCGATGCTAATACTTCTGCTATAGCATCTACTCAGGCTAAATATCCTTGGATGGATGTCATTTATAGCGCTGTTACTCATCAAGACGGGGACACTGAATTTCATATTGTCAAAGGAGGTAATAAAGAGGCTTCTGGTACTTCATCTATATTTAATAAAGATAGGTCAATTGATCCTGCGCCAGAGTATTACGCAGATAAAATACATAAGGTAATCGTTCCATCTACTCGTATGGATACCCTTTTAGCAAGACTAGGGCTTAATGAGAAGATAGATGTTATTAAAGTAGATACTGAAGGCTATAGCTGGCAGGTTCTACAGGGCTTTGGGGACAGGTTAAAAGATGTTAAGTTATTTCATTTAGAGACAGAGAAAACTCCTGTACATGATACTCATGTGACTACCGAAAAGATTATTCAATTCATGGAGGATAACGGTTTTGTTCTTGTAGACACTTCGTATGAGTGGGGATGGAACATTGAAGACCAGGTGTGGGTTAATAAAGCGCTAGTAATTAGACATCCAGAATGTTTTAACTAAAACTATTTAGCTTTAGGTATCTTTTTAGCCTTCTTAGCTTTCTTTAGTTTTTCTTTCTCTTGCTTAGCAATTCTATCGGCACGTTCTATTTTGTATGCTTCTACAGCATTTGCACTTGTTCGACTGCGCCAAGCAAAGCCACACTCGCTACATGTGACAATTTTTGCTGTTGTCCAACGACCAGTTGTATCTAGTTGAGCAACAGAAGTTTCTAATTTGTTTGGGCGAGCAGTGCAGTATGGACAATTTGGGAACCTGCGGCGTCTCGTTTCCTCCCCAAGATATGAAACAGATAGAGTTCTACGAATTTCAACTTCATCTTTTCCACCCCAGATACCCCAGATTTGACGATGTTCTAGACCCCACTGGAGGCAGTCCTTACGAACAGGGCAAGAAAAGCACAGATTCTTAGCAGCATATTTTTCAGAGAAGTCCTGAGAAAAGAACCAATCTATATGATTTTTGTTCTCTGGCTTAGCGCATGAGGCGCTTCTTTGCCATTCTAGACTATTTGCTGGTTTCCACATATGTCGTATTTTATACTAAAACACTATTAAATATACGACTAAACACACTATTCAACTATATTTATTTTTGAACCTCTACGCAGGTTATTTCTTGAATATTCTCTAGAACATCACCATATTCTGTCTCTCCAAGAGAGTTGCATATTTCTAGTTCTGTATTATCTTGTATAGTTCCAGCCCACACAATGTTAGGTACACCGTTATCTATAGCTTTAAATGCGTCTCCAAGAGCGTCAAAGATGCCATCCCTCTGTAGTACAGAGGCTAGGGCACGTTTTACTAAATCATTTTCTATATCTACATGGTCAATTGTGTAGTAGAGAATGGAGTTATCTAATTCAGGTGACCAAGAGCCTTCCCACTCAAGCCAAAGTTCCTGTCCCAGCCTGAGGTCTTTTGCCTTTGCCACTTATGCCCAATCTAATCCTCGTCAGTCTCACTGAAATTAAACTCAAAGTCATGAGCCCTGTCACCATTAATAAAATAAACTTCCGCAGGGTTCATCATATTATAAATTCCAGCAATTGTTATAGAGCCACACTGACAACAAATGTCTACTGAACCTATCTCTACTATTTCTGGCATGTCAACTCCAGCAAGGCGCATCAAAATATTTCCAGATTCATTCATGCTCTCTGGTTCCCATTTTGCGTGTTCTTCTAGCCAACACATCTCACAGATGGCAAGCGGTATTAGCACTGGTTCGGCTGACATGAAATAAGTCTAGGGGATAATCTCATCATAGATTGTTAAGAAAGGTCTAAACGAAGACCTCTTCTTTGTCTCTGATACGCTCTTTCTTTAGGTGTCATACCGCCCCATACCCCATGAGCCTCATTAGATATACCCCACTCTGCGCAGTCTACGCGGTGGATACATTGAAAGCATAACGCTTTTGCAATATTGTAATCTGAAATAGAGTCAGGACCTCGTTCATCTTTGTCGTCTAAGTAAAAATAAAAACTTCCAATCTCTGCACACACTGGTTCTTCAAATTCCCATGGTCTTTTTGACACAAAAAATGCCTTCCCGAAGATGTTGGTTGTTAGTTAGGTCTTACTTGTTTTGCTCCTACTTCATATCCGCAACCAGCGTATCCTGCAATATCTACCCAAGTGTCAGGTTGATATCCTGACTTAGATGCATATCGTGCAACTTTTAATCCGACCATCATCATTGCAACATCTTCATTGCTAATCTCAATACCAAGAATTACAGACCAAATCTTTGCAGTGCGTTCAAAATTATCTTCTGGGTTACCGTATTGTTTATTTCTGTCACCATTGATAATCCCAGCTGCTTCTCGTAGAGCTGCTACGCGTAAAGGCACTTCTTGTACTGGAGTTGTTGGAGTGCTATTTTCATTACTAGTTGTCATCTCTAATCCTCGCTGTGACTTGTATCTGATATCTATGTTTTGCATCATTAGAATCTGTTACTAACGTTTCATAACTGACGTAGCGTAGTGGGTTATCTGACTCGTTATCCATATAAGTAGAAATTTTCTTTTTAACAATCTCTTCAATTTCAAACTTATTATTAGCAAGAAAGTCAAACTTGTAAGTTACGGATGACATTAAACTAACTTCTCTAAAAACTCTGGACGAATATGAACTCCATCTAAAACTGGAAGTTTCCCATCATCTGTTTTTACAATAATGTCACCAGAGCGAACAGCAACAATACGGCCACGACGCCCATTAAGATTAGATTTACCTGTTGAGTCATCAAAAGCATCAAAAGGAACGCGAACAATATCCGCAACCTTAATCTGACCAATTTGAGCTTTAACCCAACTCTCATTCTTATTGTCTTGAACAAGTACATAGCCCATAGAGAGTTTGCTAAAGATATCAATAATATCCTGAGGATTGACAGTCTTTAAGGACTCATTTTTCTGCTTAATCTCATCCCAAGTGCCGAGAAGTTTTATAACAGAATCTCCTACAGCCTTTTTAGTTTTGTTTTGGGTAAGTTGTTCTTTGACCCAATCCATATTTGTATCAGCCATTATTTTCTCCTTAGTTGTTTATATATGTCTTTTGTAGCAAAATATTTCCTAGACTCTCTTTAATACTGTGCCAAGAAGGTAAATGTTCCATATAAATCTCTTTTTGGCTTCTTGCAAGTTCTAGTCTTTGATTAGGATTCATTCCCTCAATCGTCGATGGAAGATGGGACCACTCCTCACCCATATATGCGGTGTGGCGCCAATCAGTTACTGCAGGGACTCCTACATACAGCGCCTGAGACAGGCTAGGAAGCCACCAAGGGTTCCCATCTTTATATGTGCTTATCAGCGCCCCTACAGAGTCGTGAAGTCGCCCTAAGACAGCACTATTGTTTTCCCACTTACTTGAGCGATAATTTTCTGATCTTAAAGTTAGTAATTTAGTTGCCGACTGCGTCCAGTTAGTTTTTAAACTGTCCGCACACCAATAGTCCCCAGAAACAGGTGCGCTTCTGTAGTGCTGTAACTCTAAAAGAGCAGCATCTGGGGAGATTAAAAATAATTTGCTATTGTCTATATTTGGTATATATTTAGAAATATTACTTTGGTTAGACCATGGATACGAAGGAATTATGGTTGTAGGCCACGCATCTACATACAACTTCGATAGTCCAGAAAATATATTATTAAAATGTTCTGGCTCTAAAGCAAGATTGTATTCTCGCTTCTTAGAGTAAAACTCTTTAACTAAAGATTTAGGGCTGTGATAAACCTCTCTGATACCAGCAAAAAGTTTATGCGGCTCAGGGGTATCAATAAATAAAGATAAAGTTCCTAATTCTGAAGCATGATTAATTACAGACAATGCTCCATAAATACGATGTGAGATAACATTTGTAGGGGATGCAACACCTACTAAAATTGAATCAAACTGAGATAAATACTCTTTGTCCATCTTTACAGACGGGTCTTCCCACGTTACATCGCAACCAAGTTCACTAAGTGCAGTATTAATTATTCCAGCAAATGATGGATTCTTTTCGTTTGCATTCTTAGATGCCTGTGGGGCTGTGCATCCAGTTACAAATACTTTCATCAATCCTCTTTTCTAAATACTAGAAACCACCCAACAAAAAACGTTGGGCGGTCTCTAGGATTATTATTAGAACGGCGCTGTTGGTGCTTGAGTAGCCTCTGCTGGTGCTGGATTGTGACCAACTGCTTCAGTCTGAACTGGTGCAGGTGCAGGTGCAGGCGCAGGTGCTGGTGCAGGCGCAGGTGCTGGTGCAGGCGCAGGTGCAGGTGCTGGTGCAGCGGGTGCTGAAGCAGTCTGAGCCTGAACAGGGAAGTACTTCTTAATTTCATTCTTCTTCTGACCCTGCCATGTGCGTGAACCTACCTGCGCACGGAAGCGACGACCAACAAGAATCTGCTCAATCTGAGCATTTGAAGGTTGTGGAGATTGCATAAAGTATTCTTTAGGAAGACCAAGTGCGTGCATCTTGCTAAAGAAGATACCAAGTGCTCCTTGGCTTTCAGGTGATACTACAAGATTGTCCCAAACAAGACGCTTATTGTGAGCACCGCCCTCAACTTGAGCCTTGACTGCGAACATTGTCTTACCGCTCTGTGAAACCTTTGCGGTTGCTTCTACGACCACAAGGTCATAGTCGCCATCTGGGAGTGCGTCATAACTTCCTGCATCTCCCGCATCTTTAATGAGATCGCCCCAATTGAGTGTGCTCACTGCGTTACCTCTTTCGTTGTTGTAGTTGTGTCTGTTGCTACTTGTCTTGGACCAAAAATCATGTCGAGCATTCGGTCAATAGACAAATTCTCTTGTTCTACGATTGCACCAAGGCGACCTTGAACACGTTCTCCTGCTTCGTACTTGTCTGTACGTTCAACATACATACGTCGTACTCGATGTGGAGATTGCATAGGGTCCATGCTTGGCATTTGTTCGACGTTGATTGCGCCGAGAATGTCATAAAAGTAAGGTGCTTGAATCGCTAACTGTCCTTGTAGATAAGGCTTGTTACGACCATCTTGGCTTGTTCTAGCCATTGCTGTAAGCACTACTGCTTCTAGTGGATTAGTTGGATGCATGGTGAGGTCACGAATATCACGAAGAAGGCCACCCATGTGACGAAGTAATTCGCCCCATTGTTGCATCTTCATCTGCTCGCTACCAGCAATTGAATCCATACACTTAACTTGAAGTTCTGAAATTGAGTCAATGATTAGACTCTTAAATTGATGGCGTCCGAGTTGTAGCCACTGATATGTCTTGATAACTGTGTCATAGTCACGAACTGTAACTACACAAGTATCCCAAGTTCCATCTGCAACTGGTGGTTCTTCTCGCAAAGGGTCCCAGTACTTAACAACGATGGGGAGGAAGCGGTGTCCACCCTCAACATCGAGCATTAGACGTGGATATGGTGCGGTTACTGCAAAAGTTGATTTACCAACTTTTGACTCACCATAAACCATAACGGTTAAGGAGCGTTGAATTTCGCTCATTGTCACTCACTTCCTTTTTTGTCGGTTTCGTAATATGCATAAGGGTCTGACTCCTCATACATTTCGCTAATTGCTTGCTCTACGGCGCTTCCGTCATCGAACATTGGGCAGATAGCAAAAAATGAACATTTCCATTTACAATCACGGCTTGCTTTAGGATATGCATAATACGCAGGATTCTGTCCAGAATCAAGTGCAGTGCGGACTCGCATTAAATCAGAAATTGTTCCGTGAATTCGGTTCCAAAAAGAACGCATTGTAAAAACATTATGTCGAACTTCTACATGCTCATAAAAAGGTGGCTTAGCAGCTGCAGTACGACGAACTTTTTTAAGAAGAGTAAAGATTCCACCATCACTTCGCTCACTCTCGTCAACTTTTGTTGATTCAAGCAGCATGTAAGTCATAACCTGCTCATTCATATGAGCCATACTTGAAAACTCAGATAGCGAACCACCAACAGTTTTAAAGTCACGGAACATACGAACTCCGTCAGCCTTGCGACGAACACGCATATCTAACTTACCTTGAAGTTCAACCTCTCCTCCAAAGAGTGGAGCAATAATTGTTTCTTCTGTAGAAATCATTTCTAATTCTGCATCAATGCCTTCTTCAGCAACCCATTGCTCGTAGCCTTCAAGCATGATGCGACCCATCTCTGCCTCAGTCTCTAAGGTTCCAATGTCTCTAAAGTCTTGTAGTAGAAGAGACTTGTCAGCCTCAACAAGGTCAGAGTGCGCTTTAAGAAGAGGAACACCATGAGCATAATGAGCATCAAGTGCTGCGTGGATTCGTGTACCAAACGCAAGAGCGCCAGTCATGTCTTGACTGCGCGGCTTTAAACGACGGTAATAACTTAGCCACCATCTACGACGGCAGTCCTTAAATGTTTGTAGTTCAGAGTTAGATAGTCTTACAACTCCACTCATAGTTTCCCCGCCTTATCATCTGCTAGAAGTTTGAGCAGTTGTTCCTTGTCACGAACAATTTGTTCAAAGTTGTCTGATTTTGTTTCTAATACTTGAATAACTCGTTCTTCAATTGTTCCCTCTGTAACATAATCAGTAATCACAATTGAGTCGTGAATTTCTGAGCCGATACGGTGGACACGGTCAAGAACCTGACGATGATCAACTAATGACCAAGGTCGTTGAAGCATAATCAATCGTCGTGCAGCAGTCAAGGTAATACCAACACCGCCAGCCTGCGCGGTGAATAGAATCCATTTAATTTTCCCTGACTGAAAATCATCAACAGCCTTCTGTCGCTCATCTTCATCTTGGTCACCTGTGATAAGACCGTGAGCAATTTTCTTTTTTGTAAGTTCTGCACTAAGAAGATTGATAAGTTGCTTAGATACTGCAGAGACTGCTACAGAGTCATCGCCAAAGTCGCCATTCTCAATATCATCCATCAAAGCATCAACTTTGCAAGAAGGTGAGTCAAGTATTGCTCGCATCTCTCCAGTTTTCTCATCAACAACCATTGTTGCATAAGAACTTGCAAACTGAAGAAGTCTGATAGTCTGAGTAAGAATTCCAGGAGCGGTAAGCGTGTCACCTGATGCAAGTTCTGCAATCATCATGTCACGCATTTGATCGTAAGCCTTCTTTTGTTTTGTTGACATCTCAACATCACGGCGTTCATTAATAACTGGTGGAAGCCAAGGAAGCACAACTTTCTTGAGCATACGACGCATATATGGATTAACACTCTTATAAAACTCATCTTGCATCTGCGGTTTAATGCCAATAACCATCATTCCGCCAAAAGCATTAAGCATTGTGTCTACCATACGGTCAATCCACTTTGTCTTTGATGGCCAATCTTTAGGAGATAGCCAGTGAAGAATTGCCCAAAGGTCAACAACATTGTTTGCAATGGGAGTACCAGTAAGAGCAAAACGAATCTTTGCATTTCCACTAGCCGACCAAAGCGCACGACTCTGCTTTGACTTAGGGTCTTTAGAGCGGTGAATTTCATCAGCAATTACAGCCTTAAAATCAATCCCATTAAGTTCACGAAGATGTACCTCGCAACGAGTCTCTGTAATCTTCTCGTCCTGACCTCCGCAAGCCTTACAACGAGTAAGTGCTACAGAACCATATGGAGCAAGACGTGAGTGACTTCTGAGAGACTCCCAGTTAATAATAAAAACATGAGCCTCTTCTTCAAATTGACGCTTGCGCTGTAGAGAAGAGCCTCGAATGATTTGTGTAGGAAGTTCTGGCCACCACTTTGTAAACTCACGAGCCCAGTTCTTCTTTAGGGTGTTTGGACAAACAATGAGGATAGGAAAAACATCTTCCCCGTCTTCATGAAGTTTCTTGAGGGCACGGATAGCCTGAGCAGTTTTACCAAGCCCTGGCTCATCAGCAAGAAGCGCTCGCTTAGCAGTTGCTAGGAACTCCACACCTGCTCGCTGGTGAGGGAAAAGAATCTCATCACCATCAAAGGTCTCTAACTCTCTAAGAGCATTTGCTGGATTAATTCGAACAGCAATTTCATTGGCTGCCCAAGCACCTAATCCTGGGCCAATTTCAAGGCTGTCACGGAAGGTAGACCGTAGAGCAAGGCAGGTTGTCCAACTCAATGGAGCACGCCAAACCTGCTCAGAAGGGCTCCAGGAGGACCCTGGAAGGCTCTTACAGAGCTCTTTAAAGCGCCAGTCAGCATTGATAAGGATGTGCTCACCCTGTGCGTCTAGGTCTACAGATACAGCCACTTCAACTCCTTATTTGTCATTGTGTCTAGGAGATACGGTATCAGAAAAAATAGTTTTTTACTTTTTCCGAACCGTAACTATTTTAGCAGGATTCTTGGTTGCCAGCCTGTTTTAACCAATCTTAGGAGGGCGTGTCGGATTGCGTCATTTGCGTGACCTTCCCCTCCTACATGCCAAGTTCCAACCTTCCTTAGTTGAGGGTTTGGAAACATAGATTTTGCATCTACGGGGGACTGAAAAACAATTTTTTCAGGGTCAAATTCATTGACTCTACATAAGTGCTTTAAAACTCCAATCTGCTCCAGAGAGAAGGGCGCTTGAGAGTTTCTTACAGTTTGGGCAGTAATAGTAAACCGCTCACAGACTACAGAAACACTTTCTAAACTACCTAGAGAGAGTGCAATAGAGAGAGCTGTTTCAAACCACTTAGCAAACTCGTCTGCTTGTACTTCTCCAGACATCATTAATGATGGTGTCTCATCTTGGTCACCCGACCATTTAACAAGGCAGACACCCGTGGCTTTTCCAGGGTCTACCGAAATAACATATTTCATCAGTACTTATCTCCCCAAGTTTCTAGAGGTCCGTCAATCCCAGCAGTAAGTGGAACATCCCAACCTTCAGTTGTAGTCATACATTGTTGAACTAACTTCTTAATTTCTTCCGCATCTTTACGAGGTGCTTGAAGAACAATTTCATCGTGAACAGGAACAATTAGGTGCTCAGTTAAATCTGCTTGGTCTAATTTAACAAGGTTACTCTTAAAAACCTCAGCAGCGCCACCCTGAATTAGATAGTTGATGAGAGTGTAGACACGACCTTCATCACAAGGAATCTTGCGACCAGTCCATGTGTGGATATAGCCCTGACCCTCATTACGTTCACGCATTGCGCCAATATGTTCAATTTCTTTTTGAAACTTAATCATTCCAGGATAACGCTGGTCGAATGCGTCAGAAACGGATTTCATCTGAACTTCTGATACACCTGCGGTGAGTGCTTGCTTTGCTACACCCGCGCCATAGAGTCGTCCGTAAACCATTCCCTTAATAAGACCACGTCGCTTATCTGAGCGAGTCATTTCAGGTTCTTGATAAACCTCACGACCAATTTCGGTAAACGGGTCAGAGCCAGTTACATCAGAACGATTAAATAGTGTGATTAGGTTAGGGTCTTTAGATAAAGATGCAAACATACGGAACTCAACCTGGTCAAGGTCAGAGGTAATAATTACATGGTCTTTATCTTTAGGAATAAATGCACGACGAACAACGTCATCACCTTTAGGCAGTGTTTGTAACGCGGGGTCAGTGATGGACATACGAGATGTGCGAGCACCAAGAGTCTTTACAGAAGGGTGCAGGATTCCATCAACATTTTTATCAAGGAAGTTTTTAAAGTATGTATTGGCTAATTTATCTGCCTTACGCTGCTTGAGGATAGTATCTGCAAGCATTCGAACCTCGTCATTGCCATTGATAGATAGAAGTTTAAGTTGGTCTGCGCCAGCAGATTTCTGACCAGAAGGAGTAAAGTCTGTAATCTCTGCTCCAAGACTTTCAAAAAGTCGAACAATCTGGATGTTACTTGTGATACTAGTTCCAGAATATGTTTTCTTAGCCCACTCTTTTACAGACTCTGTGTACTGAATAAGTTCATCAAACTTACGCTTTGAGTATTCAAGGTCTACACGAGCACCATTTATTTCCATGCGAGTAACAATTTTTCGTGCTGCCATTTCAAGTTCATACGCTTTATGATATGGCTGACCAGGGCCACACTTTTCGTAAAACTTTTCCCAAAGACGCATCGTAAGAATTGTGTCGAGAGCACCATAAGACCAGTAAGGCTCAAAGTTAGTTGGGACAGTCCCCCAAGTCCAACCATTCTTAGTTAAATCAACATCAAGTTTGTCTTGTAGATGGGCTGCTTGACCATCAACAAGTCGTGCAGAGAGCGGTTTTAATCCTCCAGGACCTAGAGGATCAATGAGGTGAGCCATAATCATTGTGTCGTGAGCGCGTTCCCAAGGGATGTCCCAATTAGATTTGACTGCAAACCATCGTGCTTCAAATGCGATGTTATGGCACACAAGTGGTCCATTAAATTTACTCATTGCTTCATAAAAAACGCCACTCCACTCAGACCATGGAATAGCCCAACCTTGCATTCCATCACCGACTTGAACAAGTCGTATATCTCCATGCCAAGGAGAGAGAGCGTGGTCTCTAGGCATTCCAGGACGTTCGCCTGTTTCAATATCTACAGCAATTGCATCATAAGGGCGTCTCTCACCCAACCAAGAAATAAATTGTCCAGCCTTCTCAACCGAGTCGACGAGAGTTACTTGAATTCCTTCTAGTCCGTTTGTCATTTGTCCTTTTGTCTGTTTGTAGTAAATCTATTTTATGGAATCATTTCCACTCTGTAGATAGCGTCAACATTTTCATCTGTCTCTGCTGCTTTTTCTAGAAGCCTTTGCGCGACGTTAGTAAGGTATCTTGCCCCACCCTGGTCGTATTTGTAAAGTGCGTCCAAGACTGGCTTAGCATCCTCGCTCACCTGAGCCCAGTATCTGTACTTCTCAGGGAACACTACTGGAAGACTTTTTGTTGGATTGCATATTTCGCAAGCAAGGGAGTCTTTTTCTAACACATCAGATAGTTCATCTACAAGACTGTATCTCTTGACAAGCGGGCATGCGGCACCATGATAAACAAGGGACACACCAATACGAGAGAGGATGTACGAACCATTATCTGTTCGATATAAGGCAAACTCAATCCATCGAGTAGAGCCTCTTCTCCAAGATGAAGATTCGCTGAGAAGACGCCCGTTGAACTGAAGAGTCCGTGAACCGTCTTTGACTTCAAACATTAAGGCTATTTCTCAGTCTTATCTTCAGTGTTGCCATTAACTATCTTAAGTACATCTTGAAGTTGATTTATATCAGCACGCAAAGAAGCAATAGCACCTTCGTAGTGCATAGCCATCTCGCCTATACGTTGCTGTAAGACAATAATAATCAACTCTTCTTTAGTCTTTGGTGTGTCCATTTAGTAAGCGTCCTTTTCGTAGGTTAGTTATTATGAAAGAGCTGTAATTTGTGCAATAAGAGCTGTAATCTGCGCTTCTGCTTCATCAATAATTGCTTCAGCATCTGATATCTTAGTAGCTGAAGGTGTTAATGTAGCTTCTTCCTCGACAATAACTAACTCTGCGTTAAACTTATTGTAGTTAATGTTCTTAATATGTGAGTTGATAACCGAAATTTTATCACTTGCGGTTAGGTCGTAGTCTGCCATCTTCTTCTCCTTGTTTTTATTTAACGTCCTTATGACGCTAAATTATACTTTGTTTGTTGGTATTTTGTATCTATTCTAGCATGTTTCCTTTAAACGCTTGGAGAGCTTTTATTATATTTTTATACTCTTCTATGCTGTTTTGGTACTGCTCAGTCATCTCTAAGTCTGTTTCTTCTAAAAGATAATTTTCTAGAGTTTCCTGCATTAAAGTGCAAGTACGTATTTTGCTTTCAACTAGAAGACTTTTTTCTTCCCGTGTTATTTCGTTTGTCATTTTAACCTACTGCCGTTGTGTAAGAGCCAGTTCCTACAGCGTTGACTGCTGCAACAGAGACTCGAATCCATGTTGCGGAGGTTCCTGTGACACGGCCACTGACGCTTGTTGAGGCTGTAGAGTAGGGAGAGCCTGCTGTATATGCGCCCGAGCCTGCAGGAATCTGCGTAGTTGAGGCTATCCAAGGGCCTGTTTGCGAACCTGCTCTTTCTACATAAACCTTATATCCCGTAATGGCCGAACCTCCGTTACTTGAAGGCGCAGACCACGACGCAGACCAGTTTAGATTGGAGCCGCTAAGTGCCGATGTCGCAGTCAGCGAGGTAACTATGCCAGGGACAGATGCAGAGGTTATAGGTCCAATTTCATTTCCAGCTGCATACGCAGAGGTTCCTCCAGAGTTTGTCGCAGATGCGTATGCTCTTAGATAGAGCTGCCCGCTGTTGAAGTCTGCCTGAGTTATTGTGTAGGTAGCAGTTGTAGCAGAGCCTGCAAAGGCAACTACTGTCTCTGTCATAAGAACTCCGGCGGTGCCACGATATAGTCTTAAATCATAGCCTGTAGGAGAGTTGCTCCAAGATCCAACTCCAAAAGTTACAATGCTTCCTACAGACAAACTTCCGCTAGTCGTAGGAGCACTTGTATTTGCTGGAACAAGAACAACAGGAGCAGGTGTTGGACCTACTTGTGTAGAACTAGCCTCGGTAGAAGTTCCAGCGGAGTTAGTGGCGGTAGCAAACGCCTTAAAGAACTTTGTAGCATCGTCAGATGTGATGGTATATGTCCCAGAGGCACCTGTTGTAGAAGCTCTAAGAGGGTCACTAGTTAGTACAGGATTAGTTCCGTTATAAAGTCTTAGACTATAACTTGTAGGAGAGCCTGACCATCCAGTAGTTGAGTAAGTTATGATGCTTCCGATATTGTAGTTTCCAGTGTTTGTAGATATAGAAACCGTTCCGCCTGCAGGTACGCTTAGAAGAGGTGTAGCAGAGTTAGATGCTCCCGAAGCAGTAGATGTTCCATTTGCGTTAGTTGCAGTGACTGTATAAGTACGAGCAGTTCCATTAGTGTCTGAGACAGATATAGGGCTTGATGAGCCTGTGCCAGTGTTGCCAGATGAAGATGTAACTGTAAATCCAGTAATCGCACTTCCACCTGTTGCTCCTGCCGTAAATGATACAGACACTGTTCCGTCTCCAGCAGTTGCAGTTCCAATGGTAGGAGCCTGAGGAACTGTAGTTACTACAGCGTTATTGCTATTTGCAGATACTGCTCCAGTACCTGCAGCATTAATTGCTGAAACTCTAAAAATGTATGTTCCAACACCCCAAGGAGAGCTGCCGAAGCCTGTGCCACCTGTCCAGTTTGATGAAAAGACACTCCACGAAGACCCACCGTTTGAAGAAGATTCTACATAGTAACCAGTAATAGCAGAACCGTTATTCGCAGGAGCAGTCCACGAGACTGCAATTTCTCCGTTGTTATATGGTCTGCCTATAGATGTAACAGTCGCGGTAACTCCTGTAACTTGTCCAGGTGCTTTATATGTTGGTCCAACAATATTAGATACAAACGTTGCGGTAGTTCCAGTTGCGCTAGTTGCTACAACGATACATTTAAAGTATTGATTAGGAATGTCTCCTGATAAAAGAGTAAGCGTCGAACTTGTTGCTCCCATTTGATAAGAGTCTGCAACACCACCCGTGCCGTAATACCACTGATATGTATAACTTACGCCGTTAGTTATGCCAGCAACAGAACATGTTAATACGCTGTTTAATGTTAGTGACCCGCTTACAGTTACAGATCCTGTAGGAGTAATTACAGATGCAGTTCCTGGTTCAGAGGTCGCAGTACCGTCTGCGTAACCAGTTCTTGTTGTTGTAACAGTTACTGTTGCGCTTTGACCAGCAGTTAGTCCTGTTACTGTGAATGGACGAGTTGCCCCCGTCGCTGTTCCAAATGTCACTGAGCCGCCATTAGATGCAGAGATTGCCCAAGTATAAGAAGTGCTGAAGTTTGTTACTGAGCCAGTAAATCCTCCAATTGTAGAGGTGTTAGTTCCAAATGTAGGTGTAAGGGCTGCGTTTTTTGAACTTCCTGTCGAGGTACCGCTGCCGTCTGCGTAACCAGTTCTTGTTGTTGTAACAGTTACTGTTGCGCTTTGACCAGCAGTTAGTCCTGTTACTGTGAATGGGTAGTTACCAGCACTAGGTGAACCAGGTGTGACGGTTCCAGCAGATGTAGCAAATGACCAGGTATATAACGCGCTGTAGTTGGTTACACTTCCAGAAAATGAAGAGGTTGTTAGTGAAGTAGTTGCAGCAAAAGTTGGGTTAAATGCTGCGCCCAATGCAGCAACTGTAGCTACATTAGAAAATGCTTCACCAGTTCCACCTAAATTTGTCGCTATCACCCTACATCGTAAACTAGTACCGTATAAACTTACGTAGTTTGGCGGCGGTGTGTAGGTAGATGAGGTTGCACTCGGAATGTTTTGAGGATCACCTGCAAAGTATTGCCATTGATATGTGTAAATACCGTCAGCATCATCAGGACTCCATGTACCGTTGCTGTTAACACTAAACTCTGTTAATCCTGCTGTACCTGAAGTGGGTGTGATGGTGGGGGCTACAGAGTTTGCGGGAGCACGATATACAGCAGCGCTACCAGTGGCGGTGCTTGTTTTATCAGTTGGAGTTGTAGATGGTGCAGTTGCTGGTGTGAAGGTAAATGAGCCTCCAGTTTGACTTGCTTTAGTGTAAACAGTTATAGAGTTAACTCTTACCGTACCTCCGCCAGTTGACAGATTTACCTCAAAACTACCAGAAGACCCAGAGGTACTACCTACTACATTAGCAGTGCCATTTACTCCAGCAATAGAAGAACCGCTAATAGTGATACTTGCGCTATAGCTTAAAGCGCCGTCCTGAGTCCAAGATACTCCTACTTTTCTGATGTTATTCTTGTTATTAACGGTGGCAACTGCTGTAGCCGAAGAGGTAATATCAAATAACTGAGAGGTAA
>Ga0164293_10001663_pt1 | contig 18657 bp, 11 predicted proteins | sample GEODES118metaG_FD_111487 | JGI IMG/M metagenome (GOLD analysis project Ga0164293, IMG submission 111487) | Eutrophic lake water microbial communities from Lake Mendota, Wisconsin, USA - GEODES118 metaG | ecosystem: Environmental > Aquatic > Freshwater > Lake | place: USA: Lake Mendota...
AGTCAGCTGAACGCAGCCGCCGATGCCGAAAGTGGAGTCGAATACGAGCTTCCCAAGCTGGACTTGCTGCTCAAAAGCGACTCGGTTTGCTTCGACGACCAAAAACGGGAGGCCTTGGCCAAGGCCGAGGTGCTGGAGCGAACATGCAAGGAATTCGGCTATAACGTGCGCGTGGTCGAAATCGAAACCGGCCCGGTCATTTCGCAATACGAAATTCAGCTGGAAGCAGGACTCCGCCTGCAAAAAATCACCGCTCTCGCAGATGACCTCGCCATTGCGCTTCGCGTGCCCAGCGTTCGCATCGTCGCTCCCATCCCAGGGAAGAACACGGTCGGCGTCGAGGTGCCCAACGAAACCCGGCAAGTCGTCCGGCTCCGGGAGGTAATTGAACAAAGTGAAGCAAAGACGCGGAAAATGAAGATTCCGCTCTTTCTGGGCAAGGATGCTGTCGGTGCGCCGATGGTTGTCGATCTCGCCTCGCTGCCCCACCTGCTGATTGCAGGCCGCACCGGTACCGGAAAAAGCGTTTGCCTCAACGCGATCATCACGTCCATGCTGATGACTCGCCGCCCGGATGAGGTTCGCATGCTGATGATCGACCCCAAAATGGTCGAACTGAGCGGCTATGCCCGCCTTCCCCACCTGATGCATCCAGTCGTCACAGACATGCGCAAGGCAGAAGCAATCCTCGCGTGGGCCGTCGACAAGATGGAAGAACGCTACGCCTTGCTCGCCCGCGCCGGGGTTCGCCACATCACCAGCTACAACCAGCTTGGCGAAGAAGAACTGATGGACCGGTTACAACCGGAATCAGATGATGAACGCTCCGCAATTCCGCTCAACTTGCCGTTCATCGTCATCGTCGCTGACGAAATGGCGGACTTGATGATGACCTGCGGGAAAGAGGTCGAACAACACATCATCCGCTTGGCTCAAAAAAGCCGTGCCGTCGGAATTCACCTGATTCTTGCCACTCAGAAACCAACGGTCGATGTCATCACCGGTTTGATCAAGTCGAACCTGCCCGCCCGAATCGCGTTCCAAGTTGCCAGCAAGATGGACAGCCGCGTCGTGCTCGATGCTATGGGCGCTGACAAGCTCTTGGGGAACGGCGATATGCTGTTCCTCTGGCCTGGCACCAGCAACCTGCTGCGCGGTCAGGGAACCTATCTGACCGATGAGGAAATCGAATCGGTGACGGAATCGGTCAGTACCGGTGAGCAAAATTTCGTCCACGAGCTGATGCACATCAAGGTACAGGCAAAAGAGGGCGAGGAGGGAGCTGGAGGCTTGCCCAATCGAGACGACATGTATGCCCAAGCCGTCGATGTCGTCATCCGAGAAGGCCGTGGCTCCGTCTCTTTGCTCCAGCGGGCCTTGGGCATCGGTTACGGCCGAGCTGCCCGCCTGGTCGACTTCATGGAACAGGATGGCATCGTCGGTACCTACAACGGCTCCAAGAGCCGCGAGGTCATCATGTCGATCGACCAATGGCAACAGATGCAAGCGGGCTCGGCTGCCGCCGCAGACGACGAGCCGGCAGCTCCACAGATCGCCTCCGCTCCAGGCAGGGTCACCAAATTGGCAGCCTCAACGGCCAAAAAATCGCCGCCCAAGTCGCCAGCAAGCGATTCCAAACGCATGGCCCCGCCGCCAGACCTCGATGACGAGGACGAACTGGAAGAAGACGGCGATGAACAGGATGAACTTTTCGCAGAAGAAGATGAAGACGCCGCTGAATTTGATGCAGCTGACTACGAAGCAGCGGATGAACTCGATGATGAAGAGGAATATGACGACGAGTAGGAACGCTCGTTTCAGCAGAACAACCACCCTCCGGACCAGCGGGGCTTGTTACTGCCCAGCCGCGAGCACTCCAGCATCCGGCAGTTCGACGTCTGGTAACCTTCGTCACGACCGCCTCGAGGGCTGCATGGACTTGGCCTCAGCCGGATGACTCAACGTCCTGCGTCGATTCCCAATTCCTTCAGCGTGCCAGAATCGTAATTATCCACGTCTGAAATTCTCAGTTCCGTCGCGAATCCCTCTCCAGGAACGACCATGATCTCGGCATTCAAGTCCGCTTGTTCGGTGCGAACGTTGTGATGCCGTGCCAATTCCAACACGGCCAGAAATACGCCGATCATCGAACTCTTATGCATCCCGGGCTCAAACAGCCCAGAGAATGGAAGGCCACCCCGCTCGACCAACAGGCCATGAATGCGCCGCATGTAGACCTGGATCGGAGTGTCATCATAAAAAATCTTCTCCGGCTGCGCCCGCCGCTGCTCCCGCAAGACTCGCCCAAACGCCGAAACCAGGTCCCATAACTCCACCGCCTGAATCGGTTGCTCAGCCAAATCGATGGCTCGGGGCGGCAAATCATCCTGCAACCGGGGATAACGCTGCTGCCAAGAAGCAGCCTGCTCATCCAACAAAGTGGCGACGTCGCGAAACTCCTTGTAAAGGAGCAGTCGAGCCACCAAGTCTTCCCGGGGATCGAGATCATCCTCCTCGGCTATCTCTTCCGGTGGACGCGGCAACACCGACCTTGACTTCAACTCAACCAACCGGCTGGCAACCTCGACGAAGTCGCCAATGCTGTCGAACTGAATCTCCTGCAGGACCTCCAAGTAGGCCAAAAATTGGCCCGTTATTTTCGCCAACGAGAGTTGGTTGACATCCACTTCGTTCCGCCGCACCAGAAACCAAAGCAGGTCGATCGGACCGCGGAACTCAGTTAATTCAATTGCAAACATCAGGTTCACCAACTGGCACCAAAAGCCTGAGGCGACAAACACGCTCGGTCACCTCAGCGCACTCAAGGTCACCTCAGCACACTCAAGGTGCCTAAGTCGCACCGAAATTCACCCGGCCTGACACAAGCCGGTCCACAAGTGTCGGACCAGCACTCCCAAGGGGCAAGGTCAGTTCTCTTCGGAGCACCCTATCGCTGGGAACTTTTTTCGAGTCGCAAGTTCCATTTTTCGCCGCTTTCACAGTCCATCCCGCAGCGCGAAAATTTAATCCTTGACGAAGGAAGCACGGTCGTTTCGATTGTGCCACCCTTGCAATTTGAGACAGCAGCCTTCCTTTGCCAAGCCGCAAATTTTACCAGAATTCCCCTGCCAGCCTCCAAATAATGTGCCGATATCTTCCCTCGTCGGCCCAAAGCCCCCGCCTTTCCAATCCTTCCTGCCCGCTCGTCCCGGACAGTACAAGCCCAAGGAGCAATTGCCGATCATGCGGCAAAACAGTGTAGAGATTCAAAGCCTGGTTGAACTACGACAGTTTGTTTCTCGCACGTTGTGTCAAATCAATGATTTTGAAGAGGGAATCTTCCAGGTCACCGAAAGGGTCCTGCTCAAATGCGGAGAGTGTTGCGGAATTCTGTTCTGTTTGCACGGCCCCCGCAGTGTCCGCCTGACAGCGGTCTGGGAGACGATTACCAATTCGATCAACTTTTATGACTCAACCGGCGAGAAAATCCAGAAGACCATTCTGCCACTCCCCGTGGCGGTCAAGGAATAATTCATCACATCATACCGTGGATTCTCGCTGCGAGGAGGTTGTTCGAATGCTCGTTCTTTCCCGAAAGGAAAGTGAAAAAATCAAGTTAGGCGATTCGATTGTGCTAACAATCGTTCGTGTTTCGGGTGATCGCGTACGCCTGGGGATCGAAGCCCCGGCTGATATGCTCATCCTCCGAAAAGAACTGGACCGGCCAACCGCAGTTAGCGGTGGTCAGGATGATTTGGCGGTTGCTTGACCTGGTCTTCAGGCAACTTTCAAAACTTCTCGGTCCCTGTTGGCAAAACTCGAATCGATTCAGAAAAAAAGGGAGTCTCGACACACGCGTGCGAGACTCCCTTTTTTGTTTTGGTGTCGAACAACTTTGCAGACTCAATCGGCGCGTTGTAAAAAAATGGCCAACTCTCCGGTCAGCCGCCGCAGCGAATCGCGAAACTGCGCTAACTTCTCACCGGCCCGTTCCAAGTCTCCGGCTTGCCCCAGCAATTCCAGTTGCTCTGCCAACGTCCGCGCTTCGGCCGCCCCCAAATGCAACAGCGACCCCCGGAAACTGTGTGCGGCCCGGCGGAAGGCCCGCGAATCACCTTGTCGCAAGGCTTCCTCCAGTAATCGCCACATTGCCTCTTGTTCACCCAGAAACGCCTGAATCAGCTCAGCCAACAGCTCCTGATCGCCACCCACGGTTTCCAGGGCGTGTCGCCAGTCAATCGTACCGCCGCCCCCGCCCGCGACAGGCGGAGGCTCTACATGGTCAAACGGATGGCGGCCAGTCAAGGCATCGATCAAGCGGTACAACTGCTCACGCCGAATGGGCTTAGAGAGAAAATCTGTCATGCCTGCCGCAAGGCACTCTCGGCGAACTTCATCCGTGGCATGAGCCGTCAACGCGATGATCGGCACTTGCGCAGCGGCTGTCTGGCCGCCTCGGATTTGCCGGGTCGCTTCCACACCACCCAAGACCGGCATCTGCACGTCCATCAAGACAAGGTCAAAGTCTCCCGCTGCGACCCGCCTGACGGCCTCAACTCCATTATCTACCAGACTGACAGTATGTCCTTGACGTTCGAGAAGACCAATCGCCAGCTTTTGATTCACAAGGTTGTCTTCGGCCACCAGGATCCGCAGGGCTCGCCGTCTCTCTTTGGGCACTTCGAGACTGACTTGCCTGCTGTTGTTGCCATCAAGCTTACCGCTTAGAGCCTCTTCCAAATCGCGAGGCTTAATGGGCTTCATCACCCGCTCAAAGTCCAAGCCTTGCCCGACGCTGGCCAACGATTGCCCAGAGGTTAGCAACACCAGGCCTACGGAATCGTATTCGTGATGACGCCGAATCGCCTCAATCAAATCCCAGCCATTGCCGTCGGGCAAGGTATAGTCAATGACCAAAGCCCGGGGTAACACGCCATCCCGCCGACGTTTTTCCAATTCCGTCACGGCCTTGCGACCGGAATCAAGCGTCAAAACGCGGTAGCCCCATCCACTCAACATTCGCCGCAAACTCGCGGCCGTCGGTTGATGGTCCTCCACCACTACGATTTCCGGCCCAATCCCCGGCTCTGGCTCTGGTTCGCTGAGTCCCGCCAAACTTCCGGTTGGACACCGCAGCTTAAAATGAAAACGACTCCCCCTCCCGACGACGCTTTCCACTTCCAGTTTGCCGCCCATCAATTCGACTAATCGCGCCGCGATCGGCAAGCCCAACCCGGTTCCACCGTAATCCCTGGCAGTGGTGCGTTCGCTTTGCTCAAACTCCCGAAAAACAGTCGCCAGTTTCTCCGGAGGAATTCCGATCCCGCTATCCACAACCTCCACTTGGACCAAAACCGCCTGTTCGTCACTGGCGGCAACCGAAAACCGGACACTGACTTCTCCCGCGCGAGTGAACTTGATCGAATTGGCCACCAAATTGATCAACACCTGTCTCAACCGCCCGACGTCGGTAACCACCATCTCAGGTAACCGCGACTCGAATTCCAGGATCAACTCCAGCCCCTTGGACTGGGCCCGGACTGCCAGGGTTCTCAGCGTGTCGCTCAGCGCCTCGCGCAGATTGAAAGCAGATAAGTCCAATTCAAGCTTGCCCGCTTCAATCTTGCTGAAGTCGAGCAAGTCGTTAATCAACGTCAACAGGCTCTCGGAACTCTGCAGGATCATTCCCAAATACTCGCGTTGCTGCCGATCGCGCACCGAGTCGAGCAGCAACTCCGAAATCCCCATGATCGCATTCATGGGCGTCCGAATTTCATGGCTCACATTGGCGAGAAAATCGCTTTTCGCCCGACTCGCCTTTTCGGCCAACTCCTTGGCCGCCATCAATTGCTGTTCTGCGAGGAAGCGTTCCGTGACATCCCAAAAAAGGCCTTGGATGCCAACCGGCTTCCCCTCAGGATTGAAAATCGGCGCTTTGAGTACTTCCACATACCGAACCGTACCATCTGCGGCGGGATGCTCCTCGATATCACGGAGCACTTGCCCTGAAGAAATCACCTGCCGGTCATCACGCTGGTATTTCGCCGCCAACTTCGGGTCGAACAGCTCCCGGTCCGTCTTACCCATCACCTCAGCGAGCGTACGTCCGAGTGTTTCGCAGTAGCGTTGATTTCCAAAGACCACACGCCCTTCGCGATCCTTGCGAAACACATTCAATGGCAGACTCTGCACCAACGACTCATAAATCGCTTGGGACTCGACCAATTGAGCTTGAGTCCGCAGCCTCAATGTCACATCTTTGGCAATCACGCCAATTTGCAACGGTCGGCCTTCGCGACTGCGAATCAGCCGAAACTGCGCGGATAGCCAACGCTCCTTGCCCGCCCGATCGAGCACCCGAAAATCGTGCGAGAAACTATCCCGCTGGGACAAATCCGTCAGTTGGCGAAGAATCGTTTGCTTGTCATCCGGATGCAAAGCTCCGTGCCAAAGATAATCTCGCTGCCGCAACTCCTCCAGCGCACCTCCATACACCGCTTGCGCCGCGTCGTTGAGATACAACATGCGTCGGCCGTCGAGACTCAGCGACCAAACCAGGTCATTGATTGCATCCAGCAAGTCGCGATAAAAATCCGGACTGCCAGTAGCCCCGCTTCCATTCTGTGGCAGAGCAGCCTCGGCTCCCTCTTGCGGATTTTGTGCAGCCGGTAATTCCATTGGACTGCCACCTCGAAATCAAAGCCTGCCAAGCACAAAAAAAGCCCTCGCCACCACAGCGAGAGCCTTGTCGATGGGCCATTCAAATTTTCACCTGCCCAGCCACGTCCGGCCATCCCCCTCCAGTGAGATTCACTTCGCCTGCAGGTTCGAACTAGCCAAATTCCCTGACTGCCCCGCTCAACCACTCTTCGGAGGAAGTCGCCGGCTGAGTCTTTTTTTCCACGAGTCTGTTTCTCCACCAGCCCAAACCCGGAGAAGTACAAACCCGGCGAAACTCCATCCTGATTGTTACCGAGCAGGATTTGCGCCCGCCCAATATCCGAACCTGCCCAAGCCTGTTGGGCAGGTTGGATAATCGCGAGTAAGACTGGGTAATCACGAGGCAGTCTAGCAAAAGACCAGACGTACTGCGCGGAGACGACATGCTGCGCAGAGACGACATTCTGCGCAGAGACCGTGCTACTTAGAGACTAGGCGTGCTGGGCAATCGCGGAGAGCACTGCATCATAGTTCGGTTCTTGCGCAATCTCGGGAACCAATTCCGAGTAGGTCACAACTCCCTTCGGATCGATTACCAACACGGCCCGACCAAACAATCCGGCCAAGGCACCATCAGTGATCGTGATACCATAGTCACGGCCAAAATTCGGCGAACGAAATGCGGAGGCATTCCGGACGTGCTTGAGCCCTTCGCTTTCACAAAACCGCTTGTGTGCAAATGGCAAGTCCAGCGAAGCGTTGATGATGACCGTTTCACCCAACTGCCCGGCGGCCTCGTTAAACTTTCGAATCGAGGCGGCGCAGACAGGCGTGTCACAACTGGGGAAGATGCTCAACACTACCGTCTTGCCTGCCAAGGCGCTGAGTTTGCACTCGGCCAAGTCGGTTCCGGTCAGGTTGAACTCAGGAGCCTTGGCCCCAACCTTGGGCAACTCGCCAACTGTGTGAATCGGATTACCTTTGAGCGTGATTTGTGCCATCGCTTGCCTCGCCTCGATGTTGGTTGAAAAAAATGTACGAATCCTCGGCGACGACTCCGAAACCGATGGCTTCAGGCCGCTGCGACCGATTTGGCAACTCCGCTCACCGCTGTTTTCAGGCCGGAAAGCGACCAGTTCGCAACAATTCCCGACTTCAACCGCTTTTGGAAAGCTCAGACAACTTTCCGACCATCAGTCCGATTCAACAGAACCAGCCTGAGACTGCACGAACCATCCCACGGAGCACCGTGCCTCACTGTATCAATTCGCTTTTGTTCCGCAACCGAGCAGGATTTATCCGGCCCCATTGGCATCCCACCACCAAGGGAACTCCCTCCCAATCTGCCTTGGCCCAATCGGAAATGAAGGTCAGGCCTAACGGGCGAAAACAGGGTGAAAAGGCGACGCCTTGACAGTATTTCGGGGGAGTGATAACGTTTTCCTCTCGTGACCGGGGTTTTCGGTTACCAAGAAACGGGGCTGTAGCTCAATTGGGAGAGCGCTTGCATGGCATGCAAGAGGTCGTGGGTTCGACTCCCATCAGCTCCACTCTCTTTTTGATTTTCTCGAAATGCTCTCGAGAAACCTGTTGGCAATGCTCTGTTTGCCACTATCTATCTATTTGCCGCCATCTGCTTGCCATCCTCTCCTTATCGCCCCGATCGGCGTTGGCTTCTGTAAGGCCTCCCGGATTTCTGCAGCGGCCTCAAGTCCCCTTCATTGGCATCCTTCGCGGAAACTTCGGATTTCGAATGTCTAAATTCTTCGCGACGAGCTTCGCGCCCATTTCCGCATAGTGTCGTGAGTCCTTGGCCGGGATCATCTCAAAGCCCCTCCAACCAGCCACCCGCCAGGCGTGTGGCGTGGGGTCCTGCCGAAAGTCCAACTCCGGGGTTACCCGCGTCGCCGAAAAAGTTGCTCGGCAACTTCAAATCGGTAACTGATGAGCGCCTGACGACCTAAAGCGTCTTTTACAAGATGCGGCTAACTCGCCTGCGCTCGCGCACACTGTGGTTGAACTCACCGCGCCAGCCCTGCGATGCCGGGGTGCCCATTGCTTTCACCGACACCCCGATTGAGGGTCAACCGTCCCGCTGGACTTTTCTTGACCTGCCCCTGCCGATGGGGCACAATCTTGAAGGTCGAGTGGCCGGGCTGGGTTTCAGAAGAGCCCGGGCATCCTCGCCATCTCATTACAACCAACGAGGAGTCTCTCGCATGAACTTGAATCGCCGCCAACTCATTGGTTCAGCTGCCGGTTGCTGCGCTTTGCCAACCATCACTTCCGAAGCTGCCGCCGCAGGAACAAGCCAAGGCGATTCCACTGCGAGCAAGTATCAAGTTGTTTTGCTGGGCGATTCCGTATTTGACAACCAGCGTTATGCCGGCACTGGTCCGGCGGTGGTGGAGCAGGTCCGCAGCCAACTCGCGGCCGATTATGCCGTGACGCTTCTGGCCGTCGATGGGCACACCACGCGCGATATTTCCAGTCAACTGGAACGCCTTCCCGCAAATGCCAGCCACCTCGTCGTAAGCGTCGGCGGCAATGATGCCCTCGCCAAGAGTGACATTCTCAATCGGCCGGCCACACAGGCGAGCGAGGTCTTCCTCGCACTCGCCGAAATCCGTCAGGCCTTCGCCTGTGACTACAACCGGATGCTGGAGCAATTATCCAGCCGCGGCCTGCCAGTCGTCCTGAGCACAATCTATGACCCACGGTTTGCCGACGCTCGCCAACAGCAGATGTGCGTCGCCGCGCTGGGTGTGTTCAATGATGTGATTACTCGTGCGGCAGCGTCCCGCGGTTGGCCGCTGCTCGATCTGCGGGTGATCTTCTCGGAACCAGGAGATTATGCCAATGCCATCGAACCGGGGGCTCAAGGTGGCAAAAAACTGGCTCGGGCTATCGTCGCGGCGATTGAAGGGAGTGCCTTCGGCTCCGGTCGCACCGGAATCTATGTTTAGTCCAACGAATTTCGTGAGACTTGGCTCGACCAGCGGAATATCCACGCAGTCAGCCGATGCTTGAGCATGCGAGCAGGATGGAAAATCGGAGGACTTACCCCACGCGGCAAGTCGACATTCCTCCATCGACGCCCAAGACCTGCCCCGTGACCCAGCCGCTACCGGGCCCGAGCAAAAAGAGCGCTGCGCTAGCGAGCTCAGTCGCCGTCCCGATCCGCTTCAGGGGATAACGGCTAGCCATTGCTTCCCGCTTCTCTGGAGTACTGAGCAAGCGGCTGGCCAGCGGCGTGTCGGTCAGGGCCGGTGCAATGGCATTGACGCGAATTTTCGGAGCCCATTCAGCGGCCAGCGATCGAACCAAACCCTCGATCGCGCCTTTGGCAGCAGCAATTGAAGCATGCATGGGCATCCCTTGCTGCACCGCCACCGTGCTGAACATCACCACACTTGCCGCATTGCCGTCCCGGCCCTTGAGTCGCCCCTGGCACGCCTGCAGAAACCGTACGGCCCCAATCAAATTGATTTCCAGATCCTGGCGAAAATCTCCCACCTGCAAACTGCGAAAGGAACGCAGATTGATCGTGCCTGGGCAGTAGACCGCACCCTGCAGTTCTTCCGGCAAATCAGGCAGGGAACTATCCGGATCAGCAAAGTCGCAAACTGAATGCCTGACCCGGTCACTGCTGGGCAAGTCACCCGCACTCCGCGACCAGACTTCAACCCGCTCCGCCTGTGGAGCAAGTTGTTTGACCAGTTCCAAGCCAATCCCTTTGCTGCCCCCGGCAATCAAATATGTCCCCCAACTCATCGCAGTTGACCTTTCCCGCAGTTACTTTTCAAAACCATTCGCCTTCGTTTTCGGTGCCCTGCGGCAGCGTTCGCTGCAGTAGTCCACGCGCTCCCAATCACGCTCCCACTTTTTCCGCCAACTGAATGCGAGTCCGCATGACTTGCAGGTTCGGGTCGGCAAATTCGCCTGCCTCCGACCAGATTTTGCATTCGACTTCACAGCCGCCATGCTCCTTACTGTTCGCTCAATCTCTCACTAACCAACAGCCACAGCCTCACAGGAGCCCTGTTCCTGAATCAAGGCGAGCCTTTCCAGCAGCAATTCATAAAGCGACTGCCGCTCGCTCCCCGCTTCCAAGGCTCGGTTGCCGAACAATCGTTGACTGACTTCGGCATCAGACTGGCCAGCCTGCCGCAGCCATTCGCGAGCCTGTTCCCAAGTCGGCAGCCAACAGAGGTCTTGCTGCAACCGCTCAATCGTCCCCGACCGTCGCAGAAAATGCTTCAAATCAAGAATGAAGTAAACGTGGTCATGAAAGGGACTGACGCAGTTAATCAAACCCGCCTCGTCCCAGACGTAATGCCCAACACTCGGGGTCCAAGCCAATCCCAGCCGCTTCATTCGGCGGGCCAACTCGATTTCTGCGGGGGTGAATTTCATCTGTTGCTTGCGGTCAGTTAGACATAACCGAACTTTGGAACAGCGACGACACTGCTCAAAACCTTTTTGGGCTGTCTGTTAACCGGCCGAAGCAAGTTCGAATAACCCGGCCCGGGGTCGATTTTCCAGACTAATTACCGATTACGGTACGAGGTGATTGCAAAAGGCTCCCAGCCAGACTTCAGGTTCCGCCGCTTGCTTTTATTGCTTGGCAGATTGAATGCCGGCGTGTAACAGATGACATGGGTTCAGGTTGGCTCGGCGGAGTCGGCTTGCGTCCATTTCGGAACGAACCAGCGGCGAGAAAAAAGACAGGCCTTGTTGCTTTTGCCAGGTTCCGAGACCTTGCCGAAGTCGCTGTATATCGAAGCTACTTGGCGAGAAAATGATCCGTGCCACTGCCAGCCCAAGACCTCAGACCGTTGCGCCACAAACCGAGCGAGTTGTCCGTCGATCATGCGGCAAGGGCCGCGGCTAAGCTGAACGGCGACGAGTGCCCGACAGGCCGCCACACAGGCAGGGGCAAAGTTAGTCGTTTGGGCGAAGGCGTTTTCATAGGAGTCTGCTCGCAGGAGTAAGCATGACGGATTTGGCACAACTGGTTGAGCAACTACCACGGCACCTCAGGGAACGGACACGAGCGGTCTCTGGCTTGAACGTGGCAGTTGAACGAAACAGCGAATTCGTCCTTTACTGGATGCGGACGGCAATGCGCGTCCACGAAAACCCAGCCCTCGACGTGGCCAAGTCCTGGGCAGCCCGCCTGCAGTTGCCGCTGCTCGTTTATCAAGGTCTCGACGAGCGCTATGAATTTGCTTCCGACCGGCATCATCGCTTCATCCTCGAAGGTGCTCGGGACGTTCAGGCTGAGTTGGCGAACTCGGGTATCAGCTACATTTTCCATCTTTCGCGTCCGGGCAGGCGCGAGGCTCATCTGCTACGACTCGCCCACTGCGCTGCGGCAATTGTGACAGAGGAAATGCCTGTCGATCCGCCGCGAAAGTTTCTCCAGCAACTTGCCAAAAAAACCTCGGCACCGACTGCCGCGGTTGACACGGCCTGCGTCGTGCCGATGCAACTGACCAATCGCGCCATCACGCGAGCCTTCGAGTTCCGATCGGCTACCGACAAGCCGCGACGCCTCCGCTTACAGGAATCGTGGCCAATCGAGACCTGTATCGCGAGCATGTATCCGATCGAGCGGCTCGTCGCCAAGTTCGGCCTTGAACCGCTCGACTTGCAATCCTCGGACCTCGGCGAATTGATCGCCGAATGCGAGATCGATCACTTGGTGCCACCGGTCTGCGATACCAAAGGCGGCTCAACAGCCGGTTATCAGCGGTGGAATCAATTCTGTGAATCCGGATTGCGGCGGTATGACCGCCGCCGCAATGATCCCTTGGTCGATGGTGTCAGCCGGCTCTCGGCCTATCTTCACTATGGCATGGTCTCTCCACTTCGCATCGCCCGCGAAGCTGCGGCCATTCGATCGTCAGGCAGCGAAAAGTATCTGGATGAACTTTTGGTCTGGCGCGAATTGGCGTATCACTTTTGCTTTCATCGGGCCGACCACGATCAATTGACGGCCCTCCCGTCGTGGGCTTTAGAGACCCTCCGATCGCATCAATCCGACCGACGCCCCGCTCTTTACGACTGGGAGACTCTCGCTCGGGGCGAGACCTCGGATTCGCTCTGGAATGCAGCGCAGAAGTCCCTCTTGCTGCAGGGTGAACTGCACAACAATGTGCGAATGACTTGGGGAAAGGCTCTGTTGAACTGGACCGACTCGCCCGAGGCGGCGTTGAGAATGATGATCGACCTGAATCATCGTTACGCCCTGGATGGGAGAGACCCGGCATCCTACGGCGGAATTCTCTGGTGTCTGGGACAGTTCGATCGTCCTTTTGAACCGAGCCAACCAATCCTTGGCACTGTCCGCCCGCGGCCGACCGATGAGCATGCACGGCGGTTGGATCCCGTTTGTTATTTGCGCCAAGTGACTCGGCCTCGCTTTGCTCCCGTGCCCTCGGTCGCCATCATTGGAGCGGGAATGGCAGGCTTGGTCGCCGCACGAACTCTCAGCGACCATGGATTGTCAGTCACTCTCCTCGAGAAGAGTCGTGGCGTCGGAGGCCGAATGGCAACTCGACACCTCGAGGCTATCGGGAGCTTTGACCATGGTGCAGTCTGTTTTCAAGCCACAGATCCCCGCTTCATCCGCTACCTGCAGGCCTGGAAACAGCAAGGGCTGGTCGCCTGCTGGCCGCGCCTTCCCGAGAATCACGTGCAGTTGACAGCGGGAGTTGCAACTCCACTATCCGACGGCGTCCCACAGTACGTTGCCTTGCCGCAAATGAACTCAATTTGTAAACATCTCGCTCGCGGATTGGAGATTCGCAGACAGGTACGCGTAACGTCGCTTCGGAAATCAGGCGACCAATGGGAATTACTGGACGAAGCCGGACAAAGCCAGGGACGCTTCGACCGAATCATCTGCACCGCCCCGGCTGAGCAAACAGCGGAGTTGCTCGGCAACTACCCCGAAATCTCGAAGCCAGCCAAGCTGGTGAAAATGCAACTTGCCTGGGCGTTGATGGCAGCCTGGCAACAGCCACTCGATCTTGAATGGGAGTTGGCCGAAATCACTGGCAGCTGGCTGAAACTCGCTGCCCGCAATCAGACCAAACCGGGCCGGGACAACACGCGTGAGCTGCTGGTCCTGCATGCCGATTCAACTTGGACGGATGCTCACTGGGAGTCATCTCCAGAGCAGATTGCCGAACTGATGCTGGCCGAATTCCGCCGGGTCCTGGAAAGGGAGTTTCCCGCTCCGGAGCATGCGGTCGCCCATCGCTGGAAGTTCGCGACTCCATTACCCCGTGCGGAATCTCCAGTTGCCTCAGGACGCTGCCTGACGTCCGCTTGCGACAGCCTGATTGCTTGCGGGGACTGGACCAGCGGACCTGGAGTGGAAGCCGCGTTTTTGGCCGGGGCCGCGGCCGCAGGAAGGATCCTCAATCGACTGCAACCGACATCGGACTTCTTTGCGACACCGGTCCAAACTCGACTGTTCTGAGCCAGACTCCAACCCAGAATTTCTTGCTCAGCCGGGTCTCGCAACCCGCCCCCTGTCCGGCAGCCAAGTAATGGACTGCCCAAAAACATCGCTAACAAATACACTTCCAGGCAATTCGCACTGCCATTCAGCCCAGCCGGTAATTTGCCGGACAACGCTTTGGACGCCCCCCGAAGCTGGCGTTATCCTGATGAAGGTAATTCGGTTGAGGTGACATGAAGAACCGTGAAAAAGTCATTTTAGTCCATGGCCTCTGCGGCAGCCGGCTCGACATGTGGCCGCTGGCTCGGCATCTCCGCAGCCGCGGTTTCGACGTGACAAACTGGGGTTATCTCAGTTTACTGGGCCGGATTGAGCAATACGCCGACCAACTGAGCGAGGTCTTACTGCGTGCAGAAGAGCAAGCTGGTCAGGGGAGATACCATCTCGTGACTCACAGCATGGGTGGAATCATCGCCCGGACGGTGCTGATGCAACAGGAATTACCGCGAATGGGCCGGATGGTCATGCTCGCGCCGCCGAACCAAGGTTCCTTTGTCGCTCGGCATCTCTCGCCCTACCTGCGATGGCTGGCACCGACGCTGGAACAACTTTCCGACGCCCCGCAAAGCTACGTGAATCGCTTGGGTAATCCGCTCTCCGGGCGGCCTTTGGAATTGGGCATCATCGAGGCGACCCGAGACCGGGTAATTGCTCCGGGTAAAGTCGTTCTGGATGGTTATCGCGACTTGGCCCGAGTCGATGGTCACCACGGCATTCTCGCTTGGTACCCTCAAACGCTGGCACTCGTTTCCAGCTTTCTTCAGCAAGGCAAATTTCAAACTTCGGCTGCCACGTCTGCCCCGCAACTGAGCTGATGCCCACTGTCTGAAGCTGATTTCCGCCCGTTCAAAACTGCCTGCTCCCGGGCAGTGCAACCGGGGTTGCTTCGAGCCGGGCCCAGCCGAGTCCCGCGTAACGACAGTACGCCACGGACTCGCCGCACAGCGTGAGCAATAAAAAAAGGTGACCGAAGTTTCCCTCGGCCACCTTTTCGTTTTTATTCAGACCAGAATGGCTTCCCTCGCGGGAAAGTCAGTTTTCTGGGCTTAGTTGCATCCGCATCCAGCAGAAGCACCTGCACCCGCGTCGCAGCCGGCATCGCAGCCGTTGCCGCAACCGGCGTCACCGCAGCAGCCACCGAAGCCGCCACCGCAACCACCGCAGCAGGAGAACAGGCCGCGAACTCGAGACAGCAGGCCGCGAACGCGACCGGCAACCCGAGCGCCGATGCCCGGACGACCGCAGCAAGGGTCGCCGCAAACGTTGCCGCAAGGGTCACAGTCGCCGCAGCAAGGAGCGCAGCAGACGGTTACCGGAACTTGCTCTTCAACGCAGCGAGGAACGCAAACGGTGCAAGTGTAAGGAACTTGCGAGCAAACTCGCTTGCAGCAGGTTACCGTCTTCATCTCCGTCACTTGACGGCAGACGCAGTAAGGAACCTGGCAGGTCCGGGTTTCGCATTCCCAGCGGGTGGTGCAAACCGGAACTTGCTTGGTGCAGGTTTCGCAAACCCAGCGAGTTACGCAGCGGGATACGTCCTTGGTGCGGTTTTCGCAAACCCAACGAGTAACGCAGTAGTTAATCGTCTTCGGTTCGCAAACCCACTTGGTGACGCAGTAGTTAACAGTCTTGGTGCAAGGCTCGCAAACACAGCGAGTTACGCAAACCGGAACTTGCTCGCAAACCGTTTCGCAACGGTACTTGGTGCAAGTAACCTGGCGTTCTTCGCAGGTCGGAACCCAAACCTTGCGGCAGACGGTCCGGTCAGGAGTCTGGCAGCAAACCCGGTCAAAGTGACCGCAGCAATGAGTCCGGCAACCAGTGCACGGGTCAAAGCTGAAGCTGCCCCGGTGCCAAACCAGCTTGCTGTAGCTGCGGCCCGGAATGACTTCTTGACGAGTTTCCCAGTGACCGCCACGGACCATCACGGTCTTGGTTTCGGTGTAAGGAACCCGGATCGTCTTGGAAACGTTCCGCATCTGGGTCTCGGTGACCCGGCGGCGAACGTTGTACGTCACTTCCCGGCTCTGCATTTCGCGAACCGGCTTGCGGACGTTGATCGTCTTGGTCTGCATTTCCTGAACTGGAACGCGGACCGTGTAGTTGACTTGTTCGGTCACGGTTTCGCGAACCGGACGACGAACCGTGTAATTCACGGTCTTGTAGGTCGTCTCACGAACCGGACGACGAACCGTGTATTCCTGAGTGCGATAAGCGGTCTCACGAATGGTTCGGGTAACAGGAACCTGCTTCTCTTCAGAAACAGTTGACCAGACGTTTCGCATCCGGGTCACTTCTTGCTTTTCCCAAACGATCCGACGTTGAGTCCGCATTACGGTGTAACTGCCATTGGCATCACCAGCAGCAGAACCACCAGCAGCACCGACAGCACTGTAGCTGGCGCCACCACAACATTGGGCCCAGCTGAAGCTGGCCGACAGAACCGCAACCACGGTTGCAGCAGCCAGCAGACTTCGTACGACTTTCATTTCATTTCTCCCAAAAAAATCTGACGTTCCTACCTTGAGGCGGCATCTGGTCTGGCGATCCCTATCGCCTTGCCGTACCACAATTCCCAGCCATGGCTTCAACGTGCCCCGTTCAACTTCCTGATTCCGCGAGCTGTCCGTTGGTCCAAACGCAGGTCCGATCGATCCCGACCGGACACGAACTATGGCCCTCTTGCGTTGTGGAAATCGGCTGGCAGGGGAAGATAGGTTGAAAAGAGAAAACCTGCCGAATAAAAAAGCTGAAAATCTCGGGAAGAATGTATCGTTTATTCCGTTCAAGCCCCTCCGACCGGCGAAGTCGCACCAGAACGGTCCTCTCAGCCCACTCCGGCTTCCCCAATCGACATCTGTTCCCGTAGCAACTTTGCCTGACCGTCAACCTCAGGCTTGGATCCCCCCTGCCAGGAATCGCCCCAGCTTCCCCCTTGCTGCGACCACACTCCAGAACGCCCTTGTCCCTAACAGGTCCAAGTCAGCGGCTTCAATTTTCCGTGCCCCCCCGAACTTGGCATCCACCGCAGTTGTCAAATGAAAGAAAAAACGGTAAGAATGAGTGCACTGCCCGGTGGTGTAATGGTAACACTACGGATTTTGGTTCCGTCATTCTTGGTTCGAATCCAAGCCGGGTAACTTCTCATCTCTTCGGGCCCCCTCTTCCTCCCGATTCCCATGCCAATTTCCTCCGCGAGGACTCCCGCGAGGACTCCCGCGAGGACATTGTGTAAGGGGGCATTTTCTACGGGGGTAACCTCAGCCTTGGGAAAGGCCTCGATTTTCTGGGATTTGGGCTGCCGGCTGTCATCCCCCGCTTGCGGCAGAGAAGGTGACTTTCGCTACTTTCGGCCCCCCCCCAAACTATTTCTCCATTTCCCAAGCAACAGGCGCACGCTTCGCCTCCCCGTTGCCGGCCCAGAACGCAGCCTTGACTGGTTTGGCAACTGGACACTTGGGTATTGAGCTCAATTTTCCGCCCGAACTGAAACTGTGAATTTGTGCACGAATTGCCAATGATGGTGAATTGACGGGCGATTAACTCCCGGAAAACCTCAGCCGATCCTCGTTTCCGCGAGAACTGAAACGTTTTACCCCTGCGCCCAAATTTTCCCCTACTGAGTTACAGGTCGCTCGACTACTGGTTTCAGGAAAAAAGTAAGCCAGTTTTCTTGCCGCGCGGCAACGCGAGGGAAACACTTGATTGCACCGCGAAAAAACTGGTGAAAGCCCGGTTGACCGTCGCTTGAATGCTGCTGGCCCTGATTCGACAACACAACTTTGACTCTGCACTAGACGGAAGCAGTCCCCTTCCGTAAACAGAGCTCCGCCGCCCAGCCCCTAGCCGGTCAACTTGAACTTTCCCCAGCCGGATGCGGAATGCTAAACCGTTCAGTCATGGATGCTTCGGGAAAAATGGAATTTTCAGTGACGACCTTCGGCAGGTCGTCAGGCCCCGGCGGCGATGCCCTCACGCCTACTTCTGTCCGCAATTGACGACGTGCCTGAGCCACTCGTGCTCTGACCAGAATCAGGAATCACTGCCTAAGCAGTTTTGCTGATTTTCAGTCGAGTCCTTGTCCTCACGCCCGCCTTCAGAGCCCACTCGAGTTGGCTGATTTTGTCGTGCCTTCTCTCCACCGCGCCATCGATTTTCTGGGGGTTTCAGATGAATCGCATCACCTGTTGGGCTGCACTTGCGTGCACCCTGCTTCCTTGCCTGGATGCCCAGGCACAGCTCTTTCGGCGAGGCTCCCAGCCTCGCAATTACGGCCAACAAACGCCGTATCAACAACCTCAAAAGGTTCAGAACGGCAACTCGGCAGATGCAACGACGCCTGCCGCCAATGCTGCGTCTGCAAATGGCAACTCGGCTTCCGGAACCGCCGCGACGTCGGTGTCCGGTCCCAAGCTGCATTGGTCCCAATCATTGACCGACAAACGCGACCACGATTTCGGGGC
>Ga0164293_10001665_pt1 | contig 18649 bp, 24 predicted proteins | sample GEODES118metaG_FD_111487 | JGI IMG/M metagenome (GOLD analysis project Ga0164293, IMG submission 111487) | Eutrophic lake water microbial communities from Lake Mendota, Wisconsin, USA - GEODES118 metaG | ecosystem: Environmental > Aquatic > Freshwater > Lake | place: USA: Lake Mendota...
CATCTGGTAGAATAGGATTAACTACAGGATCTATAACAAGTAGTTTCTCATTAAATAGTAATGAAACAATTACTTCTGATTTTGTATTTTGTAGAGCAAGAAACGCTGAATTTAATTACACTGAAAACCCAAGTTTTATTTCAGGTAGCACAGGAGCAGTATTATATGATTTATTCATTAATAGTCCAACTACTTATATTACAACTGTAGGTTTATATAATGATTCAAACGAACTATTAGCAGTAGCTAAATTATCTAAACCACTTAAGAAAGACTTTACAAAAGAGGCATTAGTACGTGTTAAATTAGACTTTTAATGAATGAGTGCTTTCAAACAATTTCTAAGTACGGATGTCATTGTATCTCCGTTAGTTGTTAACAAAAGTTTTTCTTTTGAAGGGAGTGCATCTTTTATAAATAATATTGATAGATTATTAGGGGTTAACATTAACCCCTCATCTTCTTTACAAGCATCTACCCAAATAACAAGTTCTATTTCTTCATCACAATTATATAATTCTGTAAAGCAATTATATTATACTAATTATATTCCTAACCCAATTAGTGGTTCACCTTATATTATTGATTTTAATGGTAATGTAATTGAAGATACTACTCAAACTGATGTTTATAGTAGATTTTATAATTATGAATCTACAACTTTATTCCAAACTAATTCATTAGGATACACTTCAAATTATGGTTTTGAAAGATATTTTCCAACAGAATCAAATGCTCAAATAGGAGTAATATCTATATCTAAAAATTTATTTGGGGATTATATTAACCCAAACAGTTTAGATTTTTCAACTCAACAATTTTCATACCTCCCAGATGTCTTCCTATCAGCTTCATTAACTGCCTCTCTTATAAAAGATGATAATAATATAACATCAATTATAGATTCTAACCCATATATTACCTGGTCTGAAAATACAGATTCTTTAGGATGGTTTAATGGTGGACAATTAATATTATTAAATAATATATCTTTTCCTATTGATTTATATATTGAAGTTACAGCATCAAATTCAGTATCTACTACAGATATTACTATAGCAGTTTGTACTGGTTCTAACTACACTGATAGTATTAGTACCCACACATTTTCATCTTTCCCAAGTAATTATGAGTTTATAATTAGTTTAGATGAAACATATGTTGGAAATAGTCAAATTATTAGTCTTTTTCCTATTTGGAATATTTCCGATCCTTCATCCGCTAGTGTAAATTTAAACATAAAAATGCGAATGTATAAGTCTTCAATACCCCCTCTTAAAATTAAAGACAATGGTGAAGGATTAATATACAAAAGCGGTTCATCAGACTATGTTGGAGTAATAAATTATTCACATGGTACAATAGTAATTACTGATGGTATATTCTCTAGTTTTACATCATCTAATGATGTGACTTGCAGTTTCCAAAGTTCAAGAACAATATATGAAACACAATACAAATGTACTATTAGACCTGATGAATTTAACTTTAGCCTAAATCCAAGTTTAATATCAGGCTCTACAGAAGGTACAGTTTATAATTTTGTAACAAGTTCATATTTTAGTCCATATGTTACAACAGTAGGTTTTTATAATGAAGCTCAAGAATTAATGATGGTGGCTAAATTAGGTCAACCTCTTCCAACAAGTCAAACAACTGACACAACAATATTAGTTAATATAGATAAATAAGATTATGGTAAATTGGTTATATAAAGGTAAAAAAGTTGAAAGTATAGAAGATTTTGGTGAACATACTCCATTTGGATTTGTTTACCTTATCTCTAATACAGTTGATGGTAGAATATATATTGGTAAAAAATTTCTACAACATAAGAAAACTAAAAAACTAGGCAAGAAAGCCATAGCTGAACAAACTGGTCCTGGTCGTAAAAAAACTAAAGAAGTCTCATATGCTGAGTCAGATTGGCAAACATATTGGGGTAGTTGTAAACCATTATTAGAAGACGTAAAACGTTTAGGTGAAGATAAATTCTATAAAGAAATATTAGACCTAGCATGGTCATCAAAACACCTGTCATATCTTGAGGCTAAATATCAATTTAAAACAGATGTCTTAGAAACAAATAGCTATAACGATAACATACAAGCAAGATATTATAGAAAAGACTTGGCAACTCCAAGTTCTATTGATATATTGTAAGTATGGTAAATCAAGCTTTAGTAGCAACAATAAATTCTGTTTTAGGTACTGTTAAGTCTACCTCTAAAGGTAATTTTGCTTATCATTGCCCATTCTGTAATCATCATAAACCTAAACTTGAAGTTAATCTATCTGAAAATGAAAAAGGTGAACATCCATGGCATTGTTGGGTTTGTGATAAAAGAGGTAAAAGTTTAGTTAAACTATTTAAATTAATAGAGGCTACTGCTGAAAAAATAAATGAGTTAAAATCATTAGTAAAATACACATCAGGTGCAGAAACAGTAGTAGTTGATAAAAAAGTAGAATTACCTAAAGAATTCAAACCACTATCAAACCAATATAATAGTATCGCATATAAGCACGCTTTCAGCTATTTAAAACGCAGACAAGTTACATCTAACGATATTATTAAATACAATATAGGTTATTGTGAATCTGGCAAGTATAACAACTGTATTGTAATACCATCATATGATAAAGATGGAATCTTAAATTATTTTACTGCTAGAAGTTTTGATAAAAACTCATCTATAAAATATAAAAACCCAGATGTATCTCGTGATATAATACCGTTTGAGTTGTTTATTAACTGGAATATACCAATTATATTATGTGAGGGACCATTTGATGCGCTAGCTATTAAACGCAATGTTATCCCACTGTTAGGTAAAAATATTCAACAAAATTTAAGAAAAAAATTAGTTACTTCTAAAGTACAAAAAATATATATAGCATTAGATAAAGATGCTATTAAACAAGCTCTATCATTCTGTGAGGAGCTAATCAATGAAGGTAAAGAGGTATATTTGGTAGATATGCAAGATAAAGATCCTGGTGAAATGGGATTTGAAAATTTTACAAATCTTATCCAACATACTGTTCCATTAACATTCTCAAGTTTATTTGAGAAAAAACTCCAATTAGTATGAGCAAAATAAAGCACTCGTATAAGCGTATATTAGAAATTTCTGAAGATCATAAACAAATAACACTACCAGATTCTAGATATTATAGAAGAAATAGTGATTATTACCCATCTGTTACTTATGTGTTAGGTACTTATCCTAAAGGTAAACATTTTGAAGATTGGTTAAAGAAAGTAGGCTATGCATCAGAATATATAGTTAAAAAAGCAGCTGAAGATGGTACTCAAACTCATGAAATGATTGAAGAATACTTAAATGGTGAAGAATTAAAATTTTTAAGTCCATATGGTGTACCACAATATGATCCAAATGTTTGGATTATGTTCTTACGTTTTGTAGATTTTTGGGAGACATATAACCCTAAACTAATAGAGACAGAAGTACATTTATTCTCAGATGAATTAAAAGTAGCTGGTACATGTGATTTAGTTTGTGAAATTGATGGTAAGTTATGGATCATTGACTTTAAAACATCTAACCATCTACAAACAGTATATGAATTACAAACAGCTGTTTACAAACAATGTTACAAAGAATGTTATGGTTTAGAAGCTGATCATGCTGCTGTATTATGGTTAAAATCATCTAAACGTAAGGCTAGTAAAGATAAAATGCAAGGTAAAGGATGGGAAATAGCTGAATCAGAACGTACATTTGAAGAAAATTTAGAAATATTCAAAACAGTACGTAAGTTATTTGATCTTGAAAATCCTAAGTCCGCACCCGTGTTTGAGTCGTTTAGAACTACCGCAAAACGAGAAGACTTGTAATATTTATGATAAAATGTTTGGCTTCGCCAAATTTTTTTATTATATTTAGCAAGATGATAAAACTAACTGACTTACTAAAAGAAGTACAAAATAAACCAAAAGCCATAATAATGGCTGGAGGAGCATCAGTAGGTAAATCAACAATCCTAAAAACAATTGATTCTCAATTAAAAGGATTTGAAAACTTAAATGCAGACAAATATGTAGAAGATAAAGACTCACCAATGTTTGGTAATTTATCTGCTGCCTCATCTCAAATAAGAAAACAAGATTTACCTAACGCTATAGCAGCTAAACGTAATTTAATTTACGATACCACAGCATCCAATCTATCTACACTTCAACCAACATTAGATATGTTAAATGAAGGTGGATATGATGTTATGATGTTGATGGTTTATGCTCATCCTATAGTATCATTTTTAAGAAACTATAAGCGTGAACGTAAAGTACCAGCTGCTGGTGTTTTAGGTACTTGGGCTAATGTTTATAATTTATTAGATGAATATAAAAATATATTTGGAGACAATTTTATTTTAGTAAATACACCATCAGGCCCAGAAGAAGAAGCAGAAATTGCTAACTTTGAAAAAGCATATAAAGACGGTACTCTAAAAGAATATTTTGACAGTTTATTATCTACAGGTCAATTTACTTCATCATTCAGAAAAGATGATACTGAGTTATCACCTGAAGAAAAAGCTAAACGAGAAAAATCAAGAGAAAAAACAAAACAACAACTTTATCAAAACATTGATAAAATAGCTAATACTTACGGGGATATTCAATCTAAATTGAATCCCATAGATAGTAAACAATTACCTACTGTTGTTAATAATTTTATTAAATGAGCTCATTAGTTAAATCACTTATATTACCATTTTTAACTGAGGTTGATTCTTTAGGTGAAGGATTAACTGTAGGTTTATTTGGAGGTGGGTTTCAACCACCAACTAAGGGTCATCTTGAAGTAGTTAAAAAAGCTATAGAAAAATATAACCCAAACAAATTTATTATATTTGTTGGAACAGGAGGAGGAAGATCAGATATTACTCAAGATCAATCATTAGCTATATGGAACATCTATAAAAAGTATCTACCAGATAATGTTGAAATTATACCTTCACCTAACCCAGTATCTTCAATTTATAGATATGCTAAAGAGCATCCATTTGAGGATATTAAATGGTTTTTAGGATCTAGACAAGGTAATAACCAAGATTTTGAAGATTTTTATAAACGCTCTAAAGCGGTAGATACTCGTGATAATTTAGAAGCAATTAATATTGTCACTGCTAATGATGTTAGTGGTACTAAAGCTAGACAGGTACTAACAGATAAAGAATCATTATTTAACTACTTACCAATTGAGTTATCAGATAGTGAAAGAGAAGAAGTATATAGTATACTTAATCCAATGTCTGAAAGTGAAGAAATAACAACTTGGGTTAATGAGGTTGTACCTGAACCTGAGATTGATGATATTGATGACTATGCTGATAGTGTTTTAAATCCAATTGATATTGACATACCACCTCATTTTATTGATAGAGTTAATGATAAACGTAATCGTCCTGGAATTAAAACAGACGAGCTATATGATTTCTTTGATAAACTATCAGATGAAAAAGATGAGTTAGCTAATTTATTAGACCAAGGAGAAGTAGTAGCAACAGACTCAGATACTGATATTAATATCCCATTAACTAAAGATATTAAAAAAAGTCAATTACGTGATAAAGTAGTAGCGGTAGCTAAAACTATAATGCGTAAACCTAATTTTCAAACTACAAGTACTAAATTAACATTTGAACAGATTCAAGATGACAGTATAGTTTGTGATGATTGTGGTTGGACTTGGAAGATAAAAGATGGTGGTGATGATTTATTCATATGTCATAAATGTGGACATGATAATACTCCTAAAGAAACAAATAATTTCTTTGAACCAATCCAAGACAAACAATTAGATTTAAACATATCATCAGAACCTACTAGAGTAGATTACTATAAAGATTATTATAAGAATTTATCACCATCAGATTTTAAAGTTGACAAAGATAAAGACAAAATAATAATATCCAATATTAGTAAAAAAGGTTTAGAAAATAATACTGACTTTATAAAAAAATTAGTATCACTAACAAGTTACATGATGGATCATATTAATATTGAACCATTACCAGATGTTAATTTTGTTGAAGATGATGTTAAGAATGCTGATGATTTCTTTGGTAAAACAGCGTATTATAACCCAAATGATAAATCAATCACGTTATACACACTAAAACGTCATCCTAAAGATGTATTGCGCTCTTTTGCACATGAAATGGTACATCATAAACAAAATTTAGAAGGAAAATTAAATGATATACAAGGTCAAAATATAAATGAAGACGATTATCTAAAAGAATTAGAACGTGAAGCATATGAGTATGGTAATGGTTTATTATTTAGAGGTTGGGAAAATTCAATAAAGAAAAATGATTAAATTAAAAGAGTTATTAGAAGAAGTTGAAAACAACAAATATACTATCTATTGTGATTTAGATGGGGTATTAGTTGATTTTGAAAAAGGTTATGAAGAAGCAACAGGCAAACCAATGTCTGCCGCAGGTGAAGGTCCTGAGTTTTGGGAACCAATACATAAAATGGGAGCTTCATTTTGGATCAAATTAAAATGGTTACCTGATGGACAAACATTATGGAATTATATTAAACCATTTAATCCAACATTACTATCAGCACCTTCACAAGAAGAATCATCTAAAATAGGTAAACGAGTATGGAAGAAAAATAACTTACCTGATGCTAAAATGATTTTAACACCAGCAAGATTCAAACAAAAATACTCAGGGGAAAATAAAATACTTATTGATGATATGGAAAAAAATATACAACAATGGAGAGATAAAGGTGGAATAGGAATATTACATACATCTACAGCAGATACAATTAAACAATTAAAAGAACTAGGATTATGAAATACAGTTTAGTAAAACTATTAGAAAATGAGGGAGATGAAGCAACATTTTCAATCAATAAACAAACAAATGATTTATTGTTAACCCCAATTGGTTCAACTATTGAAAAAGTAAAAGAAGCAATTAAGAATCCTAAGAATTATGAAAAACTATTTGCTAAGATTTCTAAATCAGCTTTAGAAGATTACTTTGGCCCACAAAATCCAGCCAAAAGAAAATCATTAGAAAAACAAAGAGGAGAAGCATTTCCCACTAAAACGGCTGCTGAAATAAATAAATTTAAAGAAAAGTTAGCAAATCCTAATAAATTTAACTTTGAAGTTGAAGGTGAGTCTTTAAGATTCCCTCAATCTAAAAATACACTTACTTTAGTTCAAATGGAAAATGATTTAAAAGTAATTTTAGATAGTGCTAAAATAAAATGTAATATAGAAAAGGTTCCATCAAAGTAATATTATGGCTGAAAATGTTTTGAAAAAAGAATTTAAGGAGAAAGATGTACAACGTCTTCGTAACCTTATGCAAGGTAAATATGGTGAAAAAGCTACTGTAGGTACTGGTTATACTAAACAATATGAACATCATGAAGAAGGAGATGTATGGGAAGAAGATGATCGTACTTGGACTATTAAAAATGGTATTAAACAAAATATCACTAAATTAGACAAAGCTAAAGAGTCTCTTCACTTACCATTATTTTGCCCATGTTGTAATGGAATGATGAAACATAGGTATGATAAGCAGTTTTTTATACAGTATAAAAGATGTTTTAATTGTCAAATTGAATTTGAAACTGATCTTAAAAAGAAAGGCTTATGGGTAGAGTACGAAAAACTCATAATCAACTCAGATATTGATGGACTTATAAATGAATTTAATATTTGGGTTGATGAAGAAATGAATACTAAAAATGAGTCATTTATAACTGAAGCAGGTGATATGGAACGTTGGTCTGGTAATGCTAAACAAAAACTTCTTGAAAGTAAAGAAGAAACCATTAAGTATCTTGAGAGCTTGAAAAAATAGCCGATATTTATATATAAAATTAAACATGGATTTTGTAAAACTAATATCATATTTATTCCATTCTCGTACCCAAGCTCACATATTCCATTTACAAACACAGTCATATGCTGAGCATATGGCTTTAAATGTTTACTATGATGGAATTGTACCATTAATTGATGGTATTGTAGAAGCATACCAAGGTAAATACGGTATTGTAAAAGGTTACTCTAATTTTAATCTAATGGAGTATAATAATACTCAACAAGTAGTAGCGTACTTAGACGCATTATGTAAAGCAGTTTATGAAGTATACCAATCAACTGAGGACACTAACATACAAAATTTACTAGATGGAATTACAGATTTAATTAAATCAACTATCTACAAATTACAAAACTTACGATAATGGCTTTTAAATATAAATTAACTGAAGACAAATATGCTGGAACACAAGGCATGTTTAAAGATCTTTTAGATAAATGGAATGCTGAAGATAAAGAAAAAGAAGCTGAAATAGCTAAACTCCCTCAAAATCTTCAAGATAAGATTAAAGGCATCGCTAAAGAAGCATTATCTAAAAAGAAATGTTATGAGTGCAAAACCATTAAAAAATAACATATTTATAATAAAATACAATGAGTACTAAATTAAAATCATTAATACAACAAATCATCAAAGAGGAAGTTGCTTTATTTGAAAAGAAAAAGAAAAAAGACGAATTACCTCCTCTAGATGTTGATGTTGATGTTGACGCTGAAGTAGCACCCGCTGAAGAAGCACCTATAGATGACTTATCTACTGACCCAAATATAGACATGAATATGGGAGCAGATATGGGTGGTGATTCAATTGAAAAACAAGTTGGCCAAGGCTTACAAACAGCATTAGACGCTGCTAAGCAACTACCAGACGGAGAAAATAAAGATAAATTAGTACGTCAAATTGGAAACACCGCTTTATTCTTTTTGAAAACACAAATCACTAAAGATCAAGCATAATATAAACCAAACAAATAAAATCTATGAACAGTCAAGAGTTATTAGAAAGAATGCAAGAGTTATTCGAGTTATTAGTAGCAGAACACTCAAAACCAGCAAAAGCAGCACATGGACGTGCTCGCAAAACAGCAGGTGAGATTAAGAAGGTAATTGCGGAATACCGTAAAGCTTCTACTGCTGAAGACAAAGCGAAATAAGAATTGTAAATTTGAGTTATAGGGGAGCAATGCTCCCCTTAACTTTAAAATAAATAGATATGCCATACAAATTAAAAGGCAAATGTGTTTATAATAAAGAGACAGGTAAGAAGAAAGGATGTTCTTCATCTGTTAAAAAAGCTAAGGCTTATATGAGAGCTCTATATGCTTCTGAACCTATTAATGAGGGATTATCAGACGCAGTCTTAGACAGAGCAAAAGATGTATACTCAGCTATGAAAGCTGATGATAAAGCAATAATGAATGCTGTTGCTAAACATGGTAATAGCGCAGAAAATATATTGTGGGGTCGCGCAATCAACACAGCTAAAAAACAAGTACAGACTATGAGTGATACTAAATTAAAAGAAGTAATTAAAAAAGCATTATCTACACCTCCAGTAAGTGAGAAAAAAAGTAAAGAATTTCCTGACTTAACAGGTGATGGTAAAGTAACTAAAGCTGATATATTAAAAGGACGTGGGGTAGATCTTAAAGAAGAAGTTGATTATGAAGGAGAAATGGCTAAATCTGAATTATATCGCTTAGTTAAAAACTCTCAAGAGTTAATGCAAATGTTAGATGACGATACTCAATTAGAAGCATGGGTACAAAGTAAGATCACTAAAGCAGCTGACTATATAGCATCAGTTAGCCAATATTTAGGATTTCAAGCAGCTAACAAGCCAGAAATAGACGAAAGAACAGAATACACTTTAGATAAATAAAATGGCAAGTAAAAAGGAACTAGTAGATAAAATACAAGCTATAGCTAAACGTGTTTATGCTGCTAAAACAGCAGGTGAAACATCAATAGAAGCACAAGAAGATACATTTGGTGTTACACCAGATGATGTTAACTTTGAGGAAGAATTATTTCCTGTATTAGCTAAATTTCCTAAACTAAAAGAAGTTATAATAGATTTACTTACAGACCAATATGGAGATTTTATATCTGATATATGGTGGGTAGCTCCTCGTCCTACTACATTTAAAATTATATTAGCTAATGATCAACATTTCTATCTAATATACACTGAACGTTCTTGGATTGCTCAAGTTGAAGGTAAAAAATTCTATTTAGCTAGTTTAAATGAAGAACAACGTGCTGCAGCAGCTATAGCTCGTATATTACGCTATGGTGGAGGAGCAGAACCAGATAAAGACTCACCAGTAGGTGAAGTACCAACAGGAGGAGAAATACCAGCAGATGAAACAACCCCAGAAACACCAACTGAAGAAACACCACCAACTGAAGAAACACCTGAAGAAACATTACCAGCATAATAATGAAAAAATTAAATAAGTTCCTTAATCATCCTGTATTACCTTGGGTATTAGTAATATTATTAGTGTCATTATTAATTATAAAAAGTCTTAAACCAGACCCAAGACCAGTAACACCTCCAGTTGATAATCGTATAGATAGTTTAAGTCATATTGTAGATTCATTGAATAAATCATATATTAAACTAAAACAAGATTATGATAGTGCTCAATTAAATGTTAAAACAGAAATCCAATATATCCAAATAAAAAATGCTAAAGACATTTCTAATATCCATAATTTTACTATTGACCAACGTGATAGCATGTGGTCAACACTTAACCCCTAAACGTATTGTCTTTAGCGGTGATACTGGTATATTTTTTACTAATAAACAAGAAATTGAGTTATTAGTAAAATTTAAACAACTTGAGGGTTGTAAACTTGAAATTGAAAAATGGAAAAGATATGCTAATGATGCTGATTTACAAATTGATAGAGAAAGAGAAGCATATACTTATTTAAATAAAGAGTATAAAAGTTTATTAACTGTATCTAAAGACTTCCAAAAGAAATATAATGATGAATATACTGCTCATGAGAATACAAAAATTAAATTAGATAAAGCTGTTAATATTAAAAACAAATGGGTTAAATCAACATTTATAACAGGTGGAGTAGCAGTAATAATTATAGCACCTTTAGTTTATTTATTAGTTCATTAAATATTTATCAATATGAATATATTTGATAAATTCCTACATAGCGTTTCTTACAAATTCCCTAAGGGTTACCCAGATATGAGTAACCCTACTGATATTTCATTACTTGAATCTTTAATAAGTGAAGTATTAGGGCAAAGTGTAAGTTTAAATGAAGGTAGTATGAAACAAAATACAGTTAAAGCAATTCAAACTATTCTTAATTCAGAATTAGGTAAAAAATATAATTTTAAACCTCAAACAGATTGGTCTCGTTTAGGAAATATGGACAAAATATCTCCAGATCAATTCTTAGAAATTATTAAAAATACTTTTAATAATCCTCAAGTAACTATACTTAAACCTAAAGAAGGAGAAAATCCAAGTTCTAAATATAATATGTATTTATTCACTACTTCTGAAGGTCCTGTTAAAATAATATTATCTGGTGGGGCTAATTTAGGTGAAAAATATGAAAGCAACTTCTATGATAAAATTAAATCATCAGCTGGTACTTCATTAGAAGATATAACTGACCCTGATTTAAGAGAATTATACAATAAAATAGGCATTGATCCTGAAGATATCACCCCAGAACAAGTAATACAAACTGGAAATAAAGGTACTAAACGTCCTATTGATTTTAATGGTCCTGAAAATAAAGGAGAAACAATATCAGATATAACAATTTTACCTGACACTTATCTATCTATTAAAAATATAGCAGGTAGTGGATTTTATAATGGAGGAATCATTCCATTTATTGTCTTTGAAGATGGTAAAGTAGTTTATGATCCTAGTAAATTTAATATTAAACCTGTTATAGCTCAATTATTTGAAACACTTAATATTGATCCTGAAAAGGTAGCCCAAGGATTAAATGAATATGCTACTAAACAAGGTGATATGTCTAACACATATGAAAATATAAGTGTAACTAATTCTGAAGATCTTAAAAAATTCATAGCATCAGGATATGATTATGGATACTGGTATGTTCGTGAAAAAGATAAAGGATTATTTGTTTATGATAATAGAACAGAAGATGATGTCTATAAATTTGTTGGTGATATAAAAAATGTTAGTGTTAAGTATCCTAATAAAGAGACAAAAACATTAACAGTAAAACTAATAGCAGACAGCCCAGTATTAGGCCCAGTAAATTATCTTATTGAAATACGAGATACTCAAGGTAAAGGAATATTACCACTAAGTTTAAAAATAAGAACAACATGAAACAACTAATAATAGAAGCAATAAAATCAGCTTTACTAGAACAACCTAATGTTGCTCCAACATTAAATGAATCTAAACAATATAATTCTCCTATATCTGAGGAAATGAGATACCATATCTCTAATAAAATCCAAATCCATGAAAATATATTTCGTCCTGGTTCTAAATCACATATAGAGTTAATTCATGAAGCTCGTATACTATGGAAACAAGGTATTATTGAACTTCAAGCTGAAGATAAAAAATTATTTGAAAATACAGATTTAGGTCGTTTTGGGATGTTTGAAGGTGAAATAGTACCTTTAGACTTACCAATGATGGAATTAGAAATATTAACAGAAGTAGAATTAGAAGAAGAAAAGAAACAACCAGCGTTAGGTAAACCAAAACGTGGTGGTTCTAAAAAATTCTATGTTTATGTTAAAGATCCTAAAACCAAACGTATTAAAAAAGTATCATTTGGTATGGCAGGTGGTGGACTACGTGCTAAATTAAATAACTCTAAGGCACGCTCAGCATTTTCTAAACGTCATAACTGCCCACAAAAGAAAGATAGAACAAAAGCTAGTTACTGGTCATGTCGTCTTCCTCGTTACGCAAAGTTATTAGGATTTAAAACAACATTTTCAGGATTCTGGTGATATGAATATTACACAATTAATAGAACAAATTCTTTTAGAAGAAAAGAAAAAAGCAGATCGCTGCAAACGTATTGCTGATCGTCGCTATGATAAACCATCTGCTTATAAGTCAGGTGCTATTGTTAGATGTCGTAAAGGTAAAATTTGGAAAGACTTAAAAGAAACAGATGATCCACAATCTGGTAAAGCAGCTCCTTATGGATCAGGATATGCTAGATTAAAAGAAGTAATTCAAAAAATATTAAATGAAGACGAATCACTTTATAAATGGTTTAAACGTAGAGGTGCTAAAGGTAAAGAAGGTGGATGGGTAGATTGTAATGCACCTGATGGAAAAGGTGGATATAAATCTTGTGGTAGAAAAGAAGGCGAAAAACGGGCTAAATACCCATCATGTCGTCCTACACCAGCTGGATGTAAAAAGAAAGGCAAAGGTAAAACTTGGGGTAAAACAAAATGATTAAATTAGTAGATATACTAAATAAAATCCTATTAGAAGGTGATCCTAAAGTAGGTACTGGTAAAAAACCTAAAGGTTCAGGTCGTCGTTTATACACAGATGAAGATCCAACGGACACAGTACGTATTAAATTTAAAACTGTTCAAGATATTAAAGATACTTTATCTAAAACATCATTTAAGTCAAAACCACACGCTCGTAAATCCCAAATTATTAATTTAATTCACCAACGTGTTAGAGCGGCTTATGGTAGAGCTAAAGATCCTGAAGTAAAAAAACGTTTAAAAAATGCTTTAGAATACATCACAACTAAAAAAGAAGCATCTAAAAAGAAAACTAAATCTATAAAAAAATAATATGTTAAATATTGATATCCCTAGTTTTAAAGCTTTAGTACGTAAATCATATTTTACAAAAAATTCAAAAGACACTGAGATTTTTTTAAACGTATATGTTTTTGGGGCCCAATCTATATCTGGGAAAATATTAACATTCCATGTTATGACTGATGATGGAATGGTCCGTAATAGAGTACCAATATCAGAAATATACACCAAAGTACCAAAAAATGATATCCCATTCCATTATAAACAATTATGGGATTGTTTCTCAGAAAATGTAGCTGTTATAGCTTATGACTTCTTAGCATATCATAAAGCACAAGTTGTATTAAAAGATGGTTCTAAAATTTGGGGTACATATTTATTTACTATAGATTGGTATAACAACCCATATAGTGATGAACCTTCAGATTATAAATGTGGTCATATATTTAAAGCAGATGATGGATATTTACTTTGTCAACCTAATAATAGAATATTTTGGAAAGACTCAAATTGGGTAACTAAATCTCTCCCAGAAGATTTAAAACAATTTAAAGTAGATACTGAACTACCATCAGTTGAAAATCAATCTGATAGATGGGTAACTGAAGATGGGGATGCATTTTATTATGATGTTAATAGAATAATAAATAAATAACCCATATTTATAATAAATTTTGTAATGAGTAATATTCATAAATTAATAGAACATTTAGTTAACAATTGGTCAAACAATTTATCTGAGGCATTAGCTCCAAGAGTTAAGCAACAGTTAATGGATAAATTTAAGCAAGAAGCAGATGATTTTAACATTACAATCTCAGATACAAATTTAAGTGACTATATTGACTATTTTGATACTCGATTAAAAAATAATCCTAAAGTAACTGAAAAAGATTTAGCTAAGTACCCATTAAAATCATTAATTAAACTTGTATCAGCTTATAAAGGTTCAAGTAAAGAAGATGATGATGAAGATGTATCAAATATACCAGACGTTGTTTATAATGAAAATGGTCTTATAATTTATAGTGGTCATAATGAAGAAAACTGTTTAAAGTTTGGTAGAGGTGAGCAATGGTGTATCACTAAAGGATCATTTGGTAATTATCGCTATGATTCAAATAGAAAAAATCCAACATTTTATTTAGTAAAAGATACTAACTTACCAAATAGTGATAGAAAAAGTTTCTTTGTTGTTGTAGTAGGTAGTGATAATACTTACAAAGTATCAGATAGATCAAACAATGATGTTGGTGGTAGAGGAACAGAATGGAACAGATGGGAACCATGGTCATTTGTTGAACAAAATTTCCCATCAGTTCAAGGTTTAGAAAGAATATTTAGATACATTCCTGTTAGTAAAGTTGAGCTATCAACTCGTCAATATGCTAATCAAGCTATGACTGTTGAAGAATGGGAAGTAGCACCACCAGATTTTAAAGAACGATATCTTATTATTAGAAAAGGAAAAACACTTTTTTCTGATATATCTAATGAAAAGTTTGTAAAAACTATTCTCCCAGACAATCAAGATATGGCTACAGTAGTAGCTAAAAACTATGGGATGATAGATTTAAATACTTTATTACAAGAATTTGATTCTTTCTCTAACCAAAATCAAAAATCAATCATAGCTAACGCTCGAAGATTTACAAAAGTATCTACAGAAACTTTAAAATCACGTGGTATTCCTTTTTCAGCTAAAAAAGCAGTAGTTAATGGTGGATTACTTGATGTTCCTAATAGTGAAAGATACTATGTTTCTAATGATGATAAGGCTATAATTAAATTAAAATTTAATGGTGATGATGTATCAATGGGTTTATTTACTGAGAAAGATACATATCCTAATGTTAAAATAAACACTCGTACAAGTAGTATATTAAAAAGTTTACCTAGATTTGATGAGATGCCTTTTGATGCTTTATTAAAGTTAACAAAAGATAATCTTTTACCTAAAGACACTGTTGATAAAGTAATTGAAAAATCAAAAGAAGAAGACTCTAAATCAGCTATCGTAACAGCTAATACTGATGAAGGCGAGATAGTGTTAGATACAAATACTTTTAAAGCATATAAACCTGAAAATGGAGAATATACACCAGTACCATTTGAAGATGACTCTGTTCAAAGTATATTAAAATCAGACACAGTAGGTAGTGGTATTCAAGATGGTATTATAAGGATGATTTCAAAATTTGATAGCATCCCTTCATCAATACCTATGTCAACTATATCCTCAATAGTGAAACAAACTCCATCAGAAAAAAGAATAGTAAGAAAAGGAGATGATAATTTCATAATAATACCTAGTAGTACAGGGAATGAACTTAATTTATGGAATACAAATAATCCTTTAGATAGAAGTTCTGTAGCATTTAATTATAGAGAAGATGGAAGATTTGGTAGTGGAAAAATGGCAAATCAAGAAATATGGTCTGAATATTTTAATTATTTAAGATCTCAAAATTTAGCTTATGATTCTACTCAACTCCTTCCTTTAGCTAGTTCTCAATATTACGCTGGAGCAAAATTCTTAGCAGCTAATCCTCCTTTAACAGCTGATAACACATACAAACCTGCTCAATATGAAGGAACATGGTATATTATAAATCAAAATAATCCATCTGAGAGTAGAAAACTTAGTCCACAAACAGGTAATTTACTTAGAGCTAATCTTACCCCAGCTAAAGTAGCTATAATACTAGGAACAAGACCACCTGCGGGAGCAGTTAGAGGTACTAGAACACCTAGAACAGCAACCGCAGCAGCGGCTACACCACCTACAACTACTGGCCAAGTAAATGATGCTGTACGACAAGCAATTGTTGGAGCAGGTTTAGAACAAGGATTTACTGCCTTACCAGCTCCACTTAGAAGTAGAATATTATCAGGTACATTAGTAGCTAATGACAATGGAGTAGCAGGTCGTAATAGAGCATTAGGAGACAGAGGACGAGTTACTAGAATTATATCTGCTGGTCAAAGTAGAATGTATATCATTCGTTTAGCTAGTGGTACTATGATAGGACAAGCATCATTCCAACCTGAGGCAAGACACTTTATTATAACCGCTACTAGCGCGTTTAATATGGGTAGAGTAGGTAACTTTATAGATGCTTTAACAGCTCGTAACTTACGTGAAACAGAAGACATATTACGAATAGCAATGGGAGCAGCAACACCAGAAGAACTAGAGGAAATTAAATCTAAAGTTAAAACTAAACCATATAAAGATTTAGAAGTAACTAATGAACATATTATTCGTGAGTTTGATGAGAATATTGATCCTATTGAATTAAAATGGCATCGTGATAATGAAAACCGAATAGTAGAAATTGTAGGTAAAACTGATTGGAAAATACAATTAGAAAATCAACTACCAATTTCTATGAATCAACCTATTACAATACCTAAAGGTGAATGGCATCGTGTTATTAAAGGTAATGGTAAGTTAACTTTAAAGATAATTAAAGAAGAATCTACTCAATACAATATTGAAGGATTATTATTAACTAACACTGAAGATCGTCCACAAAAAGATATATTATCTGATATACGCTCATTACCTGGTATAACAATTGTATCAAGTAAAGATTATGACTTATCAGGTGAATCATCTGCATTTAGCAATCCTAACTACTATACAATAATTAAAATGAAAGTAGATCCACATCCATATCCTAATGGATTTAAAGATGAAGATTTACAACAATTATTTACTGACATTAGAGCAATTAAAGGTGTTAGAAATTTCAAATTAAATAAATCTGTAGAGAAAAAAACTGTATAAAATGAACAAAGAATTTTTAAAAATGCAAAAAACGGCTGGTTTAATAACTGAAAGCCAATATGCTACTCTAATAGTAGAATCTGAAGAGCAAGAAATAGATCAAGCATTATCATCAGGAGTTAACGCTTTACAAGATTTAAGTTCTTTAGATGAAATTGAAGAACAACCTCTTGAAGAATCAGTTGTAGGTTTAGTAATTAGTGGATTATTAGCCGCTCCAAAATTAATAGAATGGTTAGGAAAAGGTATAAGTATTATAACTAGACCATTTGTTGGTAAAGATGAAAATACTGTAGCCAAAAATATTATTAAATTTGGCCATAAATGGGAAAAATTTTATATAAAAGCTATAATAGCTGCTATTAAATTTACTAAATTTGGTAAACAATTATGGATGTTACCTGATAATAAAATAGATGAACAAAAATTAGTATCACTAGCTAAAATATTATATGGTGTAATTCTAAGTATAGCAGCTGGTAACGCTTTAAAAACTGTATTAAGTAGTTCTCATCCTATCTTAACAGCTATTGAAAGTGCTTTAGGTGGGGTTAAAGCGATAGAAATAGCTCAAATAGCATCTAAAGTTAAAGGACAAATTTGATAAAAACACACATATTTATAATAAAATAAAACAAAATGGAAATTAACAGACTACGTTCAATCATAAGAGAATCAATTAGCAACAATCTTAAAGAGATTGAAGATGTTGCAGAAAACGCAGCAATGGAAGCTAAATTAAATGCTTACACTGAAGCTATTGATAAAGTAAACAAAAAAATTGAAATGGCTGAAAGCCTTGAAGAAATGCAAGAATTAGTAGATCCTACTAAATTAAATGAACTTAAAAAACATTTAAAAACTCTTGAAAAATCTAAAGAAAAATTAGAAAAGGTTAAAGCTAAGAAAAACAAAGGTAAAGAAGTAGTAACTGACGAACCAGTTGAAGAAGCTGAAGTTGAAGAAGGAAGTGCAATGGATAGTATGGATAATGCTATAGTTCCTGAAATGGATTACACAATGGAGGAAGAAGAAGCAATAAATGAATCATTCCTTAAAATGCAAAAATTAGCAGGTGTAATTACTGAAGCTCAATACAATCAAAAAAAAAGATTAATTGAGAATCAATTAGAAGAAATATCATTATCTGGAGCTTTAAATAAAGTTAAAGATAAG
>Ga0164293_10001669_pt1 | contig 18629 bp, 16 predicted proteins | sample GEODES118metaG_FD_111487 | JGI IMG/M metagenome (GOLD analysis project Ga0164293, IMG submission 111487) | Eutrophic lake water microbial communities from Lake Mendota, Wisconsin, USA - GEODES118 metaG | ecosystem: Environmental > Aquatic > Freshwater > Lake | place: USA: Lake Mendota...
GGTTGGGCAACATGCACCAATTTGTTGAACATCTAATGTATTTTCAGCAGTCGCACCCCTATCATTAACATTTGGTCTATTTGATGCACCATTAATTGGAATAACTATAACAGTTGGCATATTCGCTTGTGAAATACCTAATGACTGCCAATATTGTTGACAATCTCCATTTGTTAACACCCCGGTGGGAGAAACAGTACCATATAAACCACCACCAAAGGATATTACTGCAATATTTTTATTAGTTGTAAAAGAAGGTGATGGGAATTTATATATTGTTGCAAGTTCATTTGGATAAAACCATGAACGTCCTGCTCTTGGTAATAATTGACCATTCGCATCTAATGTTCTGACTTCATTGGTTGCTCTTGGTAATAACTGTCCATTTTCATCTAATGTATCAATTACTGGTTCGGTAGATGTACAAGTTTTAAGACGATTTGTAAATTCGTTAGTTGTCATTTTATTATATATGATAAATAAAATGGATATCAAAAAAAAATAAAATTTATATGCTATTTGTTGGTATTGTAATTTGTTATGGTTTGTATTGTACTAACTAATTTTTCATCTTGTTTTCCAAGTAATGGTTCAAATGTAAACCATCTATCTTCTTTTTGATTTTCTTTCCAAACTTGATCTAAAGCCCATTGTTCCCAATTTACACCTGAAGTTCGAGTACTGTCCTTGGACATATTATTAACACATTTTTCAAAAATACTAACCATTATTGGATAATAACTTTTATTGATTACATATCCTGAACCTGCTTGAGCATCTTTAATTCTTTTAATAAATGGAAACTTAGTATTATCAGTTTTTCCATAAAGATGAGTTAACATAACTACATCCCATTCATTAGATTTCATATTTCTAAAGAAATCATTAAAAACTTCATGTGTCTTTTGTGCATCATATGCAAACTTAAAATCATCTTCTAAAACTACTATATTGTCTAAATTATTCTCGATAGCATACTTTACAGCATCTAAATGACTTTTAGCACAACCTAAATGTCCATTACCAGGTGTGTAATGTGCTGGAATACGGTGTACTTTATTCATATTAACTTTTTGAGTTTTTAATTGATTTGTTATTGCTTCCAAACGATCTTTACGATTATCCAAATTTATGAAAACTATTTTATCAACATTGTTCATACCACCAGGATAATAATCATTATTCTCGTAACCTTCAACTGTTGATTTTTTTGATTTAACATAATATACAACTACTAAAATAACAATACCTATTATAAATGGTAATATTAATGTAAAATTTTCAAGTAAATTATAACTATTATTTTTAACTTTCACACTCATTTTACTAAATAATCATATAAAAAAAATAATATTCATTCAATATTGGTGTTCATCTAATATAGTAATTGTTTCTGATTTACAATCATTGATCTGCATGTCATTATGAAAATCTGCAAATGTATCACGATCAATTGTTACAACTGATTTATTATCATCTTCTAGATCAAAATTAAATTCAGTCATTGCTTCTGTTTTGTTGTCTGATATAAATTCATCATGATCAATTGTTACAACTGTTTTATTATCATCTTCTAGATCAATATCATTTGGAATCATTATTTCTACGTTGTTGTCATCTAAATCATCTAGATTAATATCATATTGACTCATTATTTCCGATTTGGAATCATCAATACAATGTAAAACGTAATTATCAACTTGGATATTATTGATAAGAAAATTGTCAAAATCATCTATTACATCTTGATAAATATCAGAATTATCATCTAAATTTTCTGAAAAAAAGATTGATTTGTTATGTTCTTCAGTTAAACTATCAAAATCTTCTTCAGATATTTTAAATGATTCTATAGAATCACCTAAAATTTTTTCTAAATTTTTAATTCTTTCATCTAGATTTAGAAGTTCTAGTTCTGCATCATTTTTTATTTTATTAATTTCTTGAATTTCTTCAAAATTTCTCAATTTAATGTCATTAATATTATTTTCATGTTCAATTAAATAAGTTTCAAGTTTTCTTTTATTAACATCATATTTTGTATATGAGTCTATAATAGTCTTTTTCTCTAATTCAATTGTCATTTTTCTTTTTTCTAATAAATTTAATTTTTTTCTTTCATTATCAATATCTAGATTATATGATCTATATGATAAATCAAAATTTTTATATAATTTTTGTAATTCATCTTTAAGTTTCGCAATAGAATCATTATTTTTTTTTATTTTAGAATCAATCTCTTGAAAATTAATTTTATATTTATCTAGTACTTCATTGTTTGATATAAGAGACTGATTTTTAAAATCATTCATATATTTGTAATGATCTCTTAAATCATCTTTACTTTGTTTAAGTTTATTAAGTCTAAGTATTTTTTCTTCATTCATTTTAATTTCTTGGTTTTTATAATCTAGATCAATTGATTCAATTTCATCATTTAATGATTTAATTTCCAATTTTAGATTTAATAATTTATTTTTATTATCAATTTGATCAATTTTCATAGATTCTGTGAAAGAAGTTTCCTGTTTTATAATTTTATCTATTTTAGATTGATTTTTTTCAATAGTTATAACTAGTTTTGATATTTCTTTTTTAAAAGGATCATCTAATAAATTTGCATCGTATTTTTTTTGAATGTTGTTAAGATCAATTAAAAAAGATTGATAAATATCATCTGCTGATATTTTTTTTTGCTTTAATTCACCATATGATTTTCGAAGACCCCATTTTATTTGATCTAAATCTTTAGATCCATTATAAATTTTCTTATCTATATCTTTAATATTTTTCTCAACATCAAGTAACTCTCTATCAATAATTGATATATTAGACTCTTCGAGTGTAATAAGTTTTTTTATTTCATCAATTGATTTTAGATAGTCTATTTTTTTCTCATGAAACCATTTTTGTTGATTTTTAATATAGATTTCCTTTTCTTTTGATAAATTTTCGATATCTTTAGTTAATTTTGCAATAAAATCTTTATTAGTTTTTTTGTCTTTATTCCATTGTTTTGCTAAATTGGCAATACGATCTCTTTCTATTTTTTTATTAAAATCATTACTAGATATCTCATCTTGTAAAATAGAAATAGTCTCATTTATTTCAGCCTTTTTGTCTTGGCATTTTTCAATATATTTATTCCAGTTATTAATAAAATTTTGATAATTTTCTTCAATAGAATTAATTTTTTCTTTAAGATATATTTCACGTTCTTTTCCAGATAATTGATTAGACTTTAACTCTACTTTAATATTTAAAATTTCAGATTCTTGTTCTTTAACAATCGATTCTCGAATATCATTTAATTCTTTTCCATATAATTGTAAATTTTTTATTTCAGATTCAATTTCTATTTTTTTATCATTTATTTCGGCTTTTAATAGATTAAAATCAATAAATGCTACTTTATTTTCATTAAAGTGGTGTAAATCTTGTTCTAATTTAATAGTATCTTGATTAATTCTTGTTTCTTCAGCCTGAATTTTTAATTTTTGTCTTTCTAGATCAAAAATTTTATCATTTTTATTTTTTTCTATCTTTGATATTTTTAAATCTTTACTTTCATTTAAAATTTTAATTTTTTTAGTAATTAAATCAGATAATTCATCGAATTCATTATATTTTTCTTTATATTTTAACTTTAATGACTCATATAATAAAAGATTATTTGTTTCGTCATCCATACTGTATTATATTAGTTTTTATATAATTTTTTATATTATTTTACGAAGACTATTAAATTTCAATAATGACATTTAGGAAGATATGGATATGACATACCTGGATAATTTGGATAATATATACCTGTTACTGGAAATGATGCTTGATTAAAATAAGGATAGTTTGATAAATATGGTGTGTCACGATAATAATGAGTAATAGGTGGAGCACATCTCATGTCATAATATAATCTTGGATATATATCTCTAGTTGGCATATTCCAGACCCATGGAACCCAACCTTCTTTAGTGATTGTTAAATAATATACTAGAACCAATATGATAAATATTGATATTATAAATTTTTTTAATGCGTTCATATTATAATACCATCAAGAAAAAATAAAAGTTTTCTTAATAATAAATTAAAGTTAGTAATAATGTTAGGGCAAATAAAATTAACAAAAAAAACAAAAACAAAAGTTAGTATTGATAATTGTAGTCCGGTCAATCAAAACAATACAACAACATGTTTTACATATGATGCATTGCTTAAAATAGCAAAAGGATGGAATCGTGATCATCCAGATGACAAAATTAAAATTCCTTCAACTAAGAATAGAAGCATATTATGGTCTCAAATTGATAAAAGATTAAATAATAAATGCAATACTGAATGGTGTTGGATCGAACAAGAATTTGTCAAAAAAATGGGAACAAAAGAATTAAAAGGTCTTTTTCGTCCTAAAATGCCTAAAAGTTGGAAGAAAAATAAATATGAATGGTTAAGTACATATGATATTCATTCAGTTATGAAACAATATGAAGAAAAATACACTGATTTTAAATTCATTGGTCCAGTGCCAATTGATTTTGATTATGAATATAGTTTAGGTAAATGTATTGTTGATGAATTGTGTAAATTGAATATTAGAAGTTTAATGAAAAAAAATATCTTTAAAATTGGTATCATTTATAATCTTGATTCACATGATCAACCTGGATCCCATTGGGTATCAATGTATATTGATTTAAAAAAAAAGAAAATATATTTCTTTGATTCATATGGTCATGAACCACCATACGAAGTTAAAGTTTTGATCGAAAGACTACACCATCAAGGTAAGGAAATTGGTATGGATATTGAATTTAAATATAATGTAAAAAGACATCAATATCAATATTCAGAATGTGGAGTTTATTCAATTTATTTTATAACTCAATTGTTGGAAGATAAAAAGACTTTTTCAGAACTTGAAAATAGCAAATTAAGAGATGAATTTATTAACAAACATCGTAATATTTATTATTTAGGCGATTAAATAACTATATTTATATTTTTCGGTCAAAATAATTGTTTTTTTTTATGATAAGTATAATAAATATAATATATTCAAATAGTATAATATTATAATTAACAATAAAATGTCAATCAAAGATGTTTATTTATCAGAAGGTAATATAGATTTTTTATATCGCGATGTTTCACAACAAGTACAACAGAAATTAAATTTTAATATGGATAGTTCTAATAAATATAGAGTTACTGTCAAAGGTATGATGGAAAAGGTATATTCCAATGCGGATTCTCAATTAACGTCTAATTTATCAGTACTTAATAGATACACTATTTCAAAGGTTTCAGATTACTTTGTAACACAACTTTCAAAGAAAAAAAATACAAGCAGTCAATCATTAATGGATAGACCTATGAGAGCAACTTCTTTAGGATCAGAATCAGAACTCAATAATCGTTTAGAAATAGTTAGAAATGATCGTCGAACTTTAACTGAAACAATGAATCAAGGACAATCAATGCAACAATTAACTCCAGTATCAATTCAAGATTTAGAATTAAGTAAAGAAGATACTGATAAAAGATTTCAAGAATTAGTTGCATCAAGAGTTGGATCAATTAATATTTTACAACCACCTCAACAACCTCAACAACCTCAACAACCTCAACAACTCCAACCACCTCCTCAATTTCAACAACCCCAAACACCTCAACAACCTCAACAACAGACCCAAAATACAAGAAATATAAATCAATCAAAACAAAGTCCTAAAGTTGCTAATAAAGACAATGACTTTAATATTCTTCCTTTCACATTAGGTGATGACTTTTCTGATCAATCATTAAACCCAGGACAACCACTTTTTATCAATGAAAATGAATTTGTTAATAATAATAATGAACATGTGGCAAGTAAATATGAAAATATTCAACAAATAAGAAACCAAGAAATTCAAGATTTCTTAACATATCAACAAACAAAAAATGGTCAGAATAGTGAACAAGAGGACTTTAAAAATGTTGATAAACAAACAATTACTAATAACTATCTTGGTGAAAGAGCATCAGTTGACCAAATTAATGCTCTTAGAAATCCTTTGGATTTTAGTAGAACTAATATTTATACCTCATCTGAAAATGTTCAAGGTAAAAACGATAAGCCATTGTATGTTTCTAATAATCAAGAAAATGTTTTTAATAAACAATTAGAAGCAACTAATCCATTATATGATTTCTTGATGACACAAATGAGAAATTCAGAAAGAGAATATCATGATGTACCACATTATATTGTAGTTAGTAGTGAAGATCGTCAATGGGAAAATGATGTAGAGAATCGTTATAACTTTTTAGTACATTTTAGACCAAATACAAGTCAAGAAGGTGTTGGTATCGATCAATTATATCGAAATGTTGTTTCTGTTGAAGTATTAAAGGTAATTTTTCCCCATGACCGATTATCAGTACCATTTGATAATAGAATTTATTTAGATCTTCAATCTTATCCATTTTTAGTTATGGATATTGAAGAATTAGACGGTGTATTCAGAGGTAGTAATAATACAATTAATGAAGCATTTGCACTTCTTTTATTTGACAAAGCATATGATTCCGAAATTTTAACAAATGATCAAATTCATAATTCGCTAACTACATCAGATGTTATTAAGAAAAGATTTGATCGTCAATTTAAAAGAGGGTTTATGGCATTTTGTCCATTTTTATTTGAGAAAAAGAAATATCCAAATACACCCCTTGCATCATTAAACAGACTTACCATTAAATTTTATAGACCTGATGGGCAACCAATTAGTCTTGATAATGACCATTTACCAATTGAATCAATCCAATATTACGATCCAGAGACACCAAATTTACTAGAATTAAAAGATACTGAAGGATTTCCAGCATCAATTACTGGTAAATATATTGAAATAACAACTGGTAAGTTTTTTAGTAATCGTACTTATCGTGTTGGAGATTTAATAAAAATAAAAAAGTTTAAAATTATGCCACCAAAATCAAATACTGAAAGCGCTTTTGAAGAATTTATTAATAGACCTGAAGGACATATTATTATTAACTTAGAATTAGAAAAAGTTGATTCAAATCAAAATCAAGGATGTATTAATAAATTATATATTTCACCTCCTGGAGAAATAAATTATAAAACAGGTACTCTCAATCCATCATCATATTATGAATTATCATCACCCATTTCAACAACCGAGGATGGCAAAGGTATTTTAATTAATTCTTCAATGCAAGTTCATATTACATTTAAAATTATTACTCGCGAAGATAAAACAACATCGGTTATTAAACCGATTAATGTTTAACCTCAATAACCTAGTATATTAGATGTATTTTTATTTTGAGATAATAGCATATTTTCATTTTCACCATTAACAATACCAGGTGCTCCTGAATTTAATAATGATCCAGTAGGTCTTGGTGTTTGTTGATATTGTTTTTTATATTTATTTAAAATATCATTGAAAGTTCTATCACTTACAGGATATCCAAATGTATACATATAATCAATAGCATCACGAACTTCATTATCTTGATACAATGACTGTGTATAAGCACTCTGGTTCTCAATATCATTATTTATTTTAGCACGATATATAGGTTCAAATGTAGTTGAGTTGGATATTATATCAGATATATCTTTAATAACATTATTTTGTTTATTTATTCTTTTTTCTAAACAGTCACTGGGTGTTCTTTCTAAACAACTTATTGGACATACATCTTTCATTTTACCAAAACCAATATTATCACTTGGATTACCACCCCATGATGTTAATTCATTTAAAGCAGCATAACAATTAGGATATTTTCCATTGCTTTTATAATATATTTCAGAATTCTCATTTAAACATGATTTATAATCTTCATTTGCAAGTTGATCCGCTACCATAATATCATTAATTGTAAATTTTTCAATGTTAATCATGCTACTAATAATAATTATTATAAATAAAAATACAGAAAACAGTATTCTTTTATCCATTTTTATTCTCTTTATTACTTTATTTTAACTTAGAGAAATAAAATTATATAATCTAGAATATAAATTTATTTTTATATATATAATATCATAAAGTAAAAATGGGAAACCTCTTATCATATTTTAGAACCGAACAACGACCAAGTATTACTATAATTAAAGCCGAAACAAGATGTTCCTTTGATGAAACTAAAAACCAAGTTATAGTATATAATCAAGATCATGATTCTATCGAAACTTTTTCAAAATCAGTTCCTAAAAAAGGAATTATTTCAAAAATAAAAGATTGCTTATCTAGAAATAATAATGATGTAAATACTGATAATGATAATGATATTAATATTACAGAAATTGTTCAAACTGTTCAAGAAATTAAAGAAGAAGTAATTGAAATTATCAAATCAATAAAACAAGAAGATCAAGAATCTAAAGAAGAAGAAATTGAAACAGAACATGAGACTAAAGAAGAAGTCATTGACATTATTAAAGAAGTACTTGAATCTGTAGAGGAAATCAAAGAAGAAGTTATTGAATCCATACAAGAAGTCAAAGAAGAAGTAGTTGAATCCATACAAGAAGTCAAAGAAGAAGTTGGTGAATCTGTTGATGAAGTCAAAGAAGAAGTTGTTGAATCAATTCATGAAGTCAAAGAAGAAGTTGTTGAATCAATTCAAGAAGTTAAACAAGAAGTACTTGAAACTGTAGAAGAAGTTAAAGAAGAAGTAGTTGAAACTATAGAAGAAGTCAAAGAAGAAGTTATTGAAACTGTAGAAGAAGTCAAAGAAGAAGTACTTGAAACTGTAGAGGAAGTTAAAGAAGAAGTACTTGAAACTGTAGAGGAAGTTAAAGAAGAAGTACTTGAAACTGTAGAGGAAGTTAAACAAGAAGTACTTGAATCAGTAGAAGAAGTCAAAGAAGAAGTAGTTGAATCAGTACAAGAAAATAAATATACAATTATCGAAATAGAAGAAGATGTTACAGATGATTTTGATATGAGTGATTTACCAGAATTGATTAGTATTAATGAAAATAGTAATAATTCTTATGATAGATCGCCTATTTATCCTAGTTCTGAATATGTATCAGAAGATGATGAAAATCCAAATGAAAATATAACAATAGAAACTCTTAAAGCATATCTTATAGAGAAAATGAAAGAAGATGAAATCAATAATCCTTCAGATTCTGATGAAATAATAATCTAGAACTTATAGATCATACTTTTTTAAATTTGAATAATAATTTTTCATATAATCTTTAGCAATTGTATGACCAACTTTGTGTAAAATACTATCTTTAATAAATGGTACTAAATTTATTAAATAATTTGATAATCCATGTCCCCAATAAGCACATGTATGTCCTTGAATATTTCCCATCATTCTAATAATTTGAGATACAAATTTTTTTGAATCAACATTGAACATTGTATTTTTCAGATATTGTGTATTTGATGTAACAACAGCACCGGGTGTAATGTTAAGAATATCAAAATCATTATAGTATTCTTTGTAAATAGAATTGCCTTGGTAAAATCCAAATGCATTAGACGCTTCATAAACACTTAAATATGGTATTGAAATCTCATTAGACATTGTTGCACCAAATAATAGATTGGGATTTAAACATTGTGCAGTTATATTAATTAATGCACTCTTAAATCCAATCTGTTTTCTCTTTAAAAAAGAAGGAATGATTAAATGTGTTAATCTAGATTGTACTATTGTACCTGCTGCGATGGTATCATTAATTAATTGTGATGGCATTTTATGATATGGATTCCATGCAGTACGATATCCAACATTATTAATTAATACACTAATCTTAGTATCTAAAAGTGCAAAAGCATCTCGAATATCATTAAAAAAATCAGGTTCATACGCTTTACGGAAATCTTTATATATAATCATAGTATCAATATTAGGGTATTTTTGTTTTATTTCTTTTGCAGTTTCATTACTTCTTTTAGATCCTATCATTAAAATATTAAATCCTCGTTTTGCAAACTCTAAAGCAAAATCTTTACCTTGCCCACTAGAAGCACCAGTTATAACAACCCAAGTATTATATCCATATCTTTTTGGTAAATCTAATTCATATATTAAAAAATATTTATATATACCTGATAATAATGCAATAAATATCAGAAACATTTGTATACAAACAAAGCATATTATAAAATATGTTAGATAGCCTTTATTTAACATGATCTTTTTATTATGAAAAGATTAAAATAATTTAATTAAAACTTATTTTTATATTTGGAATACCACACATACTAAATGTAATTAAACCTAGAATACTAATAATATAACCAACAAAAGACATTAAATATGCTTTTACATTATTAGATTTTAATCCAAATAATAGTAAATATAGTAATCCTAGTGATATAATTAAAATTCCAATATTTAATAAGGAAATAATCACAGAAGGGATATATTTATTCTTTGTTAATAATGGCATTATAATATTAATACAAATCATTGCTACAATTAATATTGTAAATATAATTAATAAATTTTGAATATTTTTTCCATTATCAATGTCTGTGTCTTCATTTTTATTACTAGATGATGTAGATGATGTAGAAGATGTAGAGGATTCATGTGCATCTTCAGCATCAGATTTTGATGCTGGTTGAGATTTGTTATTTAAATTTTTTTGTATATAATTAATTGTATTTTTGTATTCTTTGACTTTATCAATACCAAGTTCTTTCATATATATTTCTCTTTCATGTTTCATATTTTCGAGCATTTCTTGATTTTGAAGATTAACTTGTTTTTGAAATTCAAATTCATCTTTATTTGATTGGTTTGGATTTTTCAAAAAATCATCTTCTACTTTTTTATATATGACATTTTGTTCTTTTATATCATGTTCTAGTGAATAAATTTTATTATTTAAATTGTCTATTTTATTCATTAAAGATTCTGAATCTTCAAATTTTTCAACTGATTTTAAATTTACAGTTTTAAATAAAATTAAATTAAATATACATAACACAGCAATTGCAATATGTATTTTAATACATGATTTAGCCATTTTATATTTAATTTATAAAAAGAAATTTCGAAAAATTATTCTAAAGATATTTAACTTTCATCTTGTCCAGAATGAAGACGACCTTTACCGCGACCACGTCCACGACCAGCAGCACCACCACGGGGAGGGAAGGTTGATGATTGGGTTGGAGCAGGTGTTTGATCCGATTGACGACCCCCTGGGGCGCGACGAATGACTTGATCACACATAAGAGTACCACCAAAAACACCAGTTACATTAATGGCTTGGCTATCATGTTTTGCACTTTCACCTTCGGAATCAGCCTTGCCGAGGTTAAAAGATACATATTCACCTTGTTGGAGTGAACGATATTCACTCGTTTTCGGGGTGATATGTTGTTGATGAACAAATACATCAACGTTTTTGCGATCGCATTCTGAAATAATAGTAATAAAACCATAACCAAGGCGGTTGTTAAACCATTTTACTTGACCAACATAAGATTCACTTGAAGTTTGAGACATTTTTATAATAATATTTGTTTCTGTATGTATAAAAATATGGCATTTTTCTTATATTAATTATTTTTTATTTAATCAAATACGAGAAAACAGAATTAGAATCAATTGTCATTTGTATAGTATCTTCCATTGCTTGACAAGCAAACCACCAATCTTTGGGTAAGTGTAAAATAGTTCTAGGAGGTAAAAGAATTTCAATATATGCAGCCTTATTAAACAACGGATATTTGTTCTTTTCTTCCTCAGATAATTTATTCCAATTCCAGAAATCAATTTGACCATTATATAAATTTTTTTCTTGATCCGGATAAAAAAGTATATATCTAGATTTACCATGCATTTGAACTATCAAATGTCTATGACCAGATACTTTCATTAATGGTGTTGTTTGTTCACTTTTATAAATATTACTAGAATACCAATGATTTATACAAAATGGTAAATATAAATTTTTACTGTATTTATCAAGTAATTTAATAGCAACTTTATCTTTCGTTAGATCTGGTTGAACTTTTAAGTAATCAAAATCGATTTCATTAAAACCATCCCAATTATCAACAACATCTGTTATTATAACTGGCAATTTATCTAAAAATATCTTTTCTAGATTATCTGGTTTAGGATCACTAACTTGAAGAATTTCATAATGGTTGCTTTTTTTAATATATTGATAAATATGACAATAAAAAACAACACCAATAAATAATATTAATAGAGCCAATAAATAATAGTTCATTTAGAAAATAAACAGAAAAATAATATTTAAATTGAACATAATTTTACTTAATAAAATTGATTATATTTTCATATTAATATGAAATTGAACAAGGTCTATATGTAAAACTATTATACAATTCATACATTTGCGTGAAATATGATAGTTTTACATTTTTTTTCTAATCATTATAGAATAATAGTTTTTAGAACTATTCTAGGTTCTTGATCTTTATATTTTTTTATTTCATATCCAATCCATTCATAGATTTTTTTTGACATTTTAAATTCATCATAATCAATCTCAGATTCCGGAATTTTTAATGTTATATCATGTAATTCTTTCATAATTTTATCGTCAAAAATAGAATATATTGTTTCCATTCCACTATCTAGGTATTCTTTTTTGTATATACCTTTATCACCTCTAAAAATAAATTGGGATATTGAAAAAGGATTATTAAATTTTTTAATGTCTACAAAACCAATAGATAAAAAACTAAGTATGTTTTTATTATGATCAGACAAATTTATGTAAGAACACATAATTATATTTATTTAATATTCAATAGTATTTTTATTTTTGTACTATTAATTAGAATATTTGGAAAAGTATTTATTATAATGTATTGGAATATCTTCGTTATGTTTATTAAAATAATCTGCAATCATTGCACCATTTAAAAACCCTTCGATTATAGTATTATTACATTCAAGAGTCACACCATGTATGCATGGATTTCCTCCATTACAAACTGGGGAAATTGATATAATTTTATAATCTAAAACAGATTCTTTACTAATGTCCATTTTACTATATGATCAAATATTATAGAAAACATAATCAATTTTTATATCTAGTAAATAAAATAAAATAAAATAAGCAACATGTCTAAAACAATACGGCAAAGTCCTTCTGATAGTGCAACCATACACAAAATTGGTTCAATTATGAAAGGTAATGATGGTCAACGTTGGGTGGTTGATAAAACATCAAATGGTGTTCACCGATGGACATCAAATCTTTCATGTAAATTAAATGATATGATGATATTAACAGTTGATCACCTAAATAAAAATATAAATAAACCTATTAAATTATATCTTAGAGAATATTCTAATTTATGGCCAAAAAAGAATGAATGGAGTAAACCATCACCAACAAATTCAAGTATAATATTTAAACCAACTGGTAATGCAATTATTGGTAAAAAAATTATTCCAGATTGGTTGAAAAATCAAACATCATTTAAAAAAGGTCTAAATGTTGAAGGTTATTTAAGTTTTGATGGTAAAACTGAAGTATTATCTAGTTTACAAGTTGATAGTAAAAATAAGAAGATTGTTAGTATTAATTTAATGAATACTGAAATATTTGTTTCAATCTAGAATTATAATGATCAAAAATTTATTATTTTCTGTTGTTATAGTAAAATAATTAGTAAATGACTACACAACAGCAAACATTTCCTATTGATTTTAAAAAATATCCAACATATGATAATTTTAAAAATCATACTTTTAGAAATTTTGAACAAGTATATAATGATTTAAAAAGTGTTTTTACTAAAAGTAACCCACCAATTAAAGTAGAAGAATACACTTCTATTAAAGGTTTGATTTATGATAAAAATCCAAACAGAATTATACATAGATATAATGATTTATTAATGGTTCTTAAAAAATTTATAGAATCATTAAATAATGATATTGAATTAGTTGCTAGAAAAAAAAAATCAGGGGCTCAAATTAATGAAGCAGGTAATAAAATATTAGCGGATCTATTCAAAGCCCAGCGAAAATCACAAGTTAAATGTATTAATGAAAAATATTTAGTACCTGGATTATTTACAAAAGTAGAATGGGATGATTCTGCAACTTTAGCAACTGAAACTAGTTCATTAATAATAAATGATAAATTATTTATGAATATACAAAATTGTTTTGGAACATTAAAAACAATGATGTTAGCAATGATTACTCAAGCACTTGGTGACAATGGAAATAATTTTATGCAACAAAAAAAACAAACAATAGATTCTATTTTAGCGAAAGAATTTCCATCAAAACAAACATTATCATATGGGCGTCAATATGGGGGTCTACGTAAATCAATTAAAAAGTCTAAATCTAAATCTAAATCTAAATCTAAATCTAGATCAATATCTAGAAAGAGAACTTCTAAAAAAATAAAATGAGAAGATAAAAGTTAATCTTCTAATTTAATACAATTTTCTTACTATTTTTTCTATTACCATTAAATAATGATGATTTAATATCACGTTTTTTTGACATTCTAGGTTTATTTAATAACTGTTCTTTTTCTACATTTTCCTTTTTAACTTCTTTTTCAATTGATTTGGATTTAGATTTAGATTTAGATTTAGATTTGGATTTCTTTTTATAGAATGCTGGAAAGGTTTTACCTCCTTTTTCAATTAATTCACCAACTGGTTTGGCTCTACCAGCACCTAGAACACTATTAGTATAAATAAAACGTTTTTGACCCGGTAGAGTATTCATTTCATAATAATATTTAGTACCTTTAACACTAAATTCACCCATTGCGATTTGAATATTTTGTTCTTGATGTTCTTCTGCTAATCCAACAGTATCCATAATACTAGGTGCAGATAAATACTCATCACGATTTTTACTATCATAATCAATACATTTAAATGGTTTATTTGGATTAAAGTTAAGATTGGCATGAACATTACAGTCGAAAGCAGATTCTTTGATCAATTTCAAAAAGACATCAATGACATTCTTCTTACGTTCTGAAATAATATACAAAGATTCATCCGATGTAACAATTGCACCACGCTTTTGTAAACCATCATTAAATCTAGCAACGTCACTTCTAAGATTAGGTTCTCTCATAACACTTAATTGTTGTTGTGAATATGTTGCTAGATAGACATAAACTTCAACATTTCTTTCAGTTGGTGGTAAAGTCATATGTGATCCAGTACGAACTGCACGACCAATAACCTGATCTATAAGTACTGGTTGCCAATATGGTTCCATAATATGAACTTGTCTAACATTGAAGAGAGAAATACCTTCCGCACCTGTTTTTGTGGTCATAAAAGTTCTAATAACATTACCATGTTTATTCATTTCATCGCCGTATTTTTGACGAAGTTGATTTTTAAGAACTTGACAACTACTTGGGAGAAGATCTAATTCTCCGTTAAAGACTTTAATTAAAATATCACGCTGTTCTTTGTCTTTATCACCAGCCCATGTAACATATTTAAATTTATCATCATCTTCTGGTTTATTATTAAGAACCCAATATCCATCTTCTTTACGAATACTAAATTCAACATATTTACCAGTTGCATCAAGTGATAAGCAGAAAGTATTAAGACCAATTAATGTAATAAACTGACTGTAAACAAAGACACAGCCCGGACTGTTTTCCATCGTCTCTATTATTCTAAGATATTTTGGTGAATGACGTGCTAGAGATCCATTATCTAAACTAAGAAATTTATCTTTTCCAGCATCAAGTTTTTTAAGATATGTTTTCTTAACTAACATATCAAATTTAGCCATGTTTTTCTCATTTTCTTCATTAAATAAATCCATTTCTAAACCCCCTTCTTGAGATTTTTCATCTTCGTCATCTGCTTTTTCTAAAATTTCCATGGCATTATCATATGGTGAACCTAATTCTTCTGGAAATGCAAAAGTACATGCCATACGAGAGAAAATTCTATAACTAGATTTGATTTTATCCATATCACGACCAACTTTCTTTTTCATCTTTTTGTTCTTTTCAATTTCATCATTACGTGCTTTTTGATATTGTTTGGCTTGAAGATCACTCATTTCAACAAATACTTTTTCAATCTTCGTAACTTCAGGCATTAAACTTTGAACAGGAGGGTCATAAAAAGAAAGCATGCCCATGATTCTCTTCTTAATAACATCTGTTTTCTTTAAACGATTAAGATCACGGTTGTAAAATAATGCATCAAATTCCTTTTGTGTATTAGGTAAAGCCGTATTAACCTCTTTACTTATAATAACTTTGTAACCTAAACCACTAATTTGTTTATGGACTAAATCTTCAAATCTTTCACTAGTTAATTTACGATCTTTTTGATAAACAATACCATCATCATCTGGATGGTTAACATAATTATCTGGATTTTGTGTAACTGATATTATTTTTTGACTTCTTTTAACAATAATTTGGTCAACATACATATTTTTCTTTAAAGTATTTTTAATGAGATTCCAATTAATATCCTCTGCATAATCAATAAATCTGAAAGAATATGTTGTAATAGGTCCTTTAAGAATATTAAATATTTTGGCGGCTTCAAAAACATCATTCACTAATGGAGTACCTGTTAAGAAGATAATCTTACAATTTTTAGCAGCCATTAAATGTCTTTCAAAAGCAACACCTGTTTTTGATCCTGCAGCCATACTATTAATTAAATTATGAACTTCATCAAAGATAAGCACTTTATTATCAAATGGATATTTACCTTCTGTTTCTAATTTTAATAATAAACGAGTATCATCTAAATGCTTAAATTTAAAACGTTTATTGAGGATATAATTAATTTGATAATCTAGTTTGGCTTGATCACGGTAAGATAAATTATTATAATTCGGTGTGTTATCAGAGTAATTAATAATAAAAGCACCTCCATTAGTCTTTATAACTTCATTTGGAATTTGATATTTTTTAATAAGTTCTTTTTCTATATCTGATTCCCCTTCAATAAATACCCAATTATTTTGATTTCTTACAATATCCATCCCACATTCTTTAATACCTTTAATATAGTTTCCTTCGAGGGAAGCCTTTGAAAAAACCCAAACTTCTTTATCTGGATCTGTTATTGTTTGAGAAATTGCGATTGATGCACAAGTTTTACCTACACCAAGACCATGGTAGAGTAAAAGACCACGATATGGACTTTGATCAGACATAAAATCACGAACTAGTTTTTGCTGAGGAAATAAATCTAATCTAGCAGTTTTATCATTAGTTTGTTTTGGTTTTAAATCAACATATGTTTTATAATTCTGAAGAACCCAATTGAAAAAAGTTTTTCTGGTTGGTAATTCCCAAATTTTAGGAATAACTCTATTTTCTTCAATTGGAGTATACTTTTTCGCTGTTTCTTGATCCAAAATTTTCAAGACTTTTAACTTCTTTGTACTTTTTGTATTAACTTCAGTAGTCATTCTTTATAATAATATAGAATTTATTTTGATGTTATTTATATTTTGATTTTCAAAAAAAATATTAGATAAAATTAAATAAAAAAAAAGAAATGTCTACAAAAAAACCTATTTCAATGCACAAATCAAAAAGAGTTTCAACTATTAAACATACTTCTAGTAAATTACCAATTGAATCATCCGATAAAGTATTAGAAGAGATTCAACAAGCCTTAATTAAGGCAGAGAGTGAAACAGATGACGTTGAAAAATTAATTGAAAAAAACATGAAGAAACCTTTATCTGAAAAAAAACATAAAATGATGTATCCAATGAATGGAAAGAAAAGTAAAAAGCGTAATATGTATCATTATTATTATCAAAATCCATTCGGATTAATATTACGAAGAAAAGCACTATTAGGTCTGCCTAAAATTTTTGATGAAAAATTATTTTCAATGATAATAAGTTTAACATTATTTCAAACAAAGGATCAATCTAGTATTGAATCAAACTTGATTCTTGCAGGAATGACTATTTTGTTTCTTCCCCACTCTTTATTTTGGAGTTTAATTCATAAATTATATTTATTTGGAAAGTTACCATATGCAATATACGCTAAAATTAGAACAAAGGGTCTTGGAAATAAAGTTGAAAATTTATTTAAAACAATAATTAATGATATTTATAGTAATGATAAATATATATTATTACAACAAGTTGCCGATTCAAATTCTTCAACTAATCGCGAAGAACCATTTGCAGGTGATAAAAATAAAAAATTCTCAATTGAATTTGTTTCAAAATTAGCAAGTCTATTTATATATTTAAGTCTGCGTCAATTAGATATAAATGGTAAAACATATGGTACAAGAGAGGATATTGATTTAATTTCTTTATCTCAACCAATCCATCTTATTAAAGACCATCTTTTAAACATTTATAATGAAGATACTAAAGATGACATTTTAACATGGTTCCAAGATAATTATACATTTATAGCAATTGGTATTAATATAACACTTCCTATTTTAACACTTACTCAAAATATCAATTATGGTATGACATCACAGAATATGATCGTACAACAACAACAATTTAATCAAGCATTAACTAAATTATCACCATACGAAATAAGAAAAATAATGCAACAAAATAGATTAAATGGTACTCAAGGTATGATAAATCCAACACTCCAAATGGCTCAACCTTTA
>Ga0164293_10001670_pt1 | contig 18624 bp, 19 predicted proteins | sample GEODES118metaG_FD_111487 | JGI IMG/M metagenome (GOLD analysis project Ga0164293, IMG submission 111487) | Eutrophic lake water microbial communities from Lake Mendota, Wisconsin, USA - GEODES118 metaG | ecosystem: Environmental > Aquatic > Freshwater > Lake | place: USA: Lake Mendota...
CACCAATGAACCATCTTTAGAAACCTTGTAACAATCGTGTTCAATAAATGCCACGAACCACACGGTTCGCGATAGAACACCACAGTTACGAGAAGCCCCTAACAGGTTACAAGCGGCTAAGTCTCACCTGTTTTCAAGATTTCGGAGACTTTGTCACAGATGGGAATTTGCTCGGGCGATGATTGCCCGGATTCCCGCTTCCATCTTAGCGCGAGCAGATACGTTGGCGGAATGCACCGAAATCTTCGGCGGTTCAAACCCATGTAATACAACTTGTTCTTCAATCCAAAGCACGACGTCATATCCGGTACCACGCTCGTCATCACCAAGATCATGGTCCAAGCTAATATCGGTCACTTGGCCAGACTTCAACAACTCGATCGCTTCGCTGGGCCAATACACTCGCATCCAGCCGTCGGGCGTCGCTCTTTCATCGTCTAGATAAACCTTCATTTCAAACCGTTCTGAATTTCAGTCTCTGCGTAATAGGAATTGACCGCTGGTTGTTTGGTATAGTTGGGACCCGCGGTATCGTCTGCCCCAAGAAATTGAAATGGAATCTTCAAATCTTTGTAGCCAGTGCGTTGCAATATGTGCTTAGCTGGCAGGTAGTCGAATCCCTCATCGCGAAGGAAACGCACAATTTTGCGTTGTCCTTTGCCTGCCTCCAATAGACACATGTTGGAGGCGTCTAGGTTCGCTACAAAACGGCCATCGCTAACCAGCCATGACGCCGCAAGTCTTATCGATCGTAGTTTGTCGCCAAGATAGTGGAGTCCATGCACACAGGTGATCAAGTCAAATCGCTCAGTTGGCTGGTAATCAAAAACGGAACACTGCATGAACTGCAGATTGGTTGATTTGTTGAATAAGAACATGCCGACCAAATCCACGCCTGTGATTCTTACCGATCCACCGCTGATATTCTCGCATGCTATCGCGGCTTGAATTAGAGCCTTACCGCTTCCACAGCACAGATCGAGCCAGCGAACGGTGCACTGCCTCGCCAATCGTCTTTGCAACCATTCCAGTGGATCAAATCCCACTTCCACGTCATAACCATTGGAACCATGAAGATCCCTCTCACGATTCATGGTGCAATTGGCAACGACTGACGAGTTTTCAAGCTCAGTAGCATTCAGTAAGCGGTTTGCATTCATGCGTGATCGCGCTGCTACTTCTTGTATCGGACGATGACGATTCTACCGGAGTACTCTTCCTTGCCGAGCTGGTCGATCATTAGCTTCTCTACCTTCTCCATTGAGCCGCCCCCTGTCCCTGCTCCTACGAGCGGGAAAGCAATGGAGGCGAACGAGTGTTCTTTGGCTGTTCGGATTGCGTTCCGACATGATTCACGAATCGAGTACTCGGACGAACGCCACCACATGCTGATTCCTGCTACATGGATGATACCCTTAAATGGCAACCGACCAGCGCTCGTTAATACCGCACCGCCAAGCGGTATCGGTCCAAACTTAACAACCTCGCGGAACGGCTGATAACCAGCTCGCTTCTTGATTGCACCTGAAACGCCTTGCGGTAGCAAGAGCCACCAAGGAATGATGTTACGATTCCAAGCGTTGACGATTACCTCGACGTCTTGGTCAAGCAGATCGCCAGTTGTCACTTCAACAGTTGCCATAGAGTTCAAAAAAGTGTAGAGCAATTGTCTCAATTGCTTCAGGAAAAATCGATAAACGAAACTGGGACAGCATCAGTCAGCCAGACACCATTTGCCGACAAGTAAAAAGTGTGTCCCGATTCATGCATCGCTTCAGAACGAATCGTCAAAATCACAGGCTTCCCGCGCCGAGCTCCAACCTTCTTTGCGGTTTCGACATCAACCGACAAATGCACATGATTGCGAGAACGCTTTAGCAACCCATGTGCGCGAATGCTGTCCAAGAAAGCAGCAACCGTCCCATGATAAAGAACGCTCGGACGTGCAACCGCTTCTAGATTCAGTTCGACATCATGGATAGAATGTCCTTGGTTGGCTCGAATCTTTAGTCCATCTTCGCTGAGAGCGAACCGCTTCTTCTCACATGAAGCTACGACCTTGTGCAACAACTCCAGGGATAATTGCTTGCCCTGTCTATTGGCATTCTCAATCAACTCGTCGATCGGTAGCCAACCTTCTACATCTAATTTCATTCCGATGACCTCTGGCTGATGCCGAAGCACGAGGCTGAGGAACTTGCTGGTTGAGGTTAGGCTTTTCGGGGACTGGTTCATGAGTTGTTCGCTGCTTGATAGCGACGCCAAATTTCGTCGAGTGCTGCACCTGCTGGCATTGCCAATCGGTAATCCACCACATGCGAAACAGTCGTCTCGCTTGGATTGATTTCCACAGTGACATTGCCACCCGACTTTGCCATGTAGATCGGAGCTTGAATATAAGGGAACACGCTCGTTGTGCCGATGCTAAATACAATATCGAACCCCTTCTCGAGTTCGCTTTGTAGGTGTTCAATCCCTGGGCCGTTAATCAATTCCCCAAACAGAACAACATCCGGCCGCACCAGTGCTCCGCAGCGCGAGCACCTGGGAGGAATCGCTATCGCATCAAACTTGTCGAGTGACTCCTTGTATTTGCACTTAGTGCACGACAACGAATGCATATTGCCGTGAGCTTCGATCAGATTCTTAGATCCGGCCGTTCGATGGAATCCATCGACGTTTTGCGTTAGCGTCCAGACTCGGTGAAATCTGGACTCCATCTCGGCGATTACTTCATGGGCACGATTGTGGCGAGCACATTGAACAGCGATGCCAATTTGCGCGAGATACTTCCAAGTCAATTCGGGATTCTCCGCTAACATCGAAGCAGACAGGGCTTCTTCGATAGCAACACCATCTTCGGTCGTGTCCACATTGTAAAGTCCTCCGATCCCGCGATACGTCGGGATACCCGACTCCGCAGAAATACCTGCCCCGGTGATAAACAAAATACTTCGCGTCTTACCAAGGATGCGAACCAATGTGTCTATCGTGGAATTGTCGGTTTCGTGGATCATTGTGTTGCTCGAGTGCTTTTAACGTGGATAGCAAACATCCTCTCTCTTTCAAAGGACGAAATCATTCTCTCCGATGTTCGCCACATTGTGACATATTCCCAATTCCCCCCGAACCATTTGAATATTGTCCTGTCCTTGCATAGGTCTGGTGAAAAATCTTTCTTTAATACGGGAACTCATCGTGAGATTTCTAAGCAACCTCAACTCTCTCTTTGGTGGTGTTTCCACTCGATTGGTTGCCGATCGCGCCGCGATAGTCTAACGCGCTGCGGAGTCACGGTGTGTTCAGTATTCTGCTACACGGACATTTAGCCTGGAAGCGGAATGTTAAACGTACGCTGACTCCAACTTAGACGCAGCGCATTCTTGAAACCATTCAGCCGACCGAGGTTAGCCAGTTTTGCAAGTCTGATTTGCGGTCCATCGTGACCGTACATAGAGCACCTGCAAAAAACATCGCTATAGAAACCCTTCGTCCTTGGTCGCCAAGTGCGTCAACTGCTTTCTCGATAATCCGCTCAACCAAGCGAGATTGTGCGATGAGGTTCTTGGCTGCACTAATCTTTCTATCAAACAAAAACACAATTATTCAATGGACACAAGACCATGACCAGAATTGAGCGACTTAGAAACATTGGCATCTCCGCCCACATCGACTCGGGCAAGACCACACTGACCGAACGCATGCTTTACTACTGCGGCCGAATTCATGAGATTCACGACGTTCGTGGTTCCGACGGTATCGGTGCCACCATGGACAGCGATCCCATCGAACGTAAACGGGGCATCACGATCTCGTCTGCGGTCACTAGCGTCGATTGGAAGGAACACATTTTCCAAATCATCGACACACCCGGTCACGTTGACTTCACCGTCGAAGTCGAACGTAGCCTTCGCGTATTGGATGGTGCCGTGTTAGTCCTGTGCAGTGTGGGTGGTGTGCAAAGCCAGTCGTACACGGTCGACCAGCAGATGCGCCGCTATGGTGTGCCTCGCATTGCGTTCATCAACAAAATGGATCGCATTGGGGCGGATCCCGCGCGCGTGATCCACGAAATGCGGTCCAAATTGAAGACGAATGCGGTTGCTTTGCAGTTGCCGATCGGCAGCGCAGAGAGTTTTATTGGCGTCATCGATTTAGTTGCCATGCAAGCCGTCTACTTTGATGGCCCATGGGGCGAGATCGTCCGTCGGGAACAAATTCCTACCGAACAGGTCGTCGCAGCCAAATTGGCTCGAATCGCAATGCTCGAAGCAATCGCGTTGGTTGACGATACGATAATGGAATGCGTGCTGGGTGAACGTGAACCGAGCGTCGATGAAATTCGACTCGCGATTCGACGGGCAACCATTGCGCACCAAATGACCCCTGTGTTGATGGGAAGTGCGGGCAGGAACTGTGCCGTTCAAGAACTCTTGGATGGCATCGCGTTCTCCTTACCCGCCCCAACCGATCGACAGATATGGGCGCACGACTTGCGTCTACCAACTGCTGACGTCAATGCTCCACGCACGGTAGCTCTTTCGAGCGACTGCGACGAGCCGACGGTTGCAATGGCGTTCAAGACGATCGTCGAGGACTTCGGACCTGTGACTTATATCCGTGTTTACCAAGGGAAAATCGAGAAAGGCCAAACCTATGTTAATGCTCGTACGGGCAAGCGGCAGCGGTTTCCAAAGTTGGTTTGCATGCACGCGGATCGACGCACAGAAATTGATGTTGCCCAAGCTGGCGACATTTGTGGCGTGATAGGACTGGATAGCGTCTTGGGAGATACGTATGTGATAGACAATTATCGTGTGGCACTTGAAAGCATCGTTGTTGCTGAACCTGTTTTGCAACTGTCGATTGAGCCGGAGGGGCGAGCAGACTCAGACCGTTTGGTCAAAGCTCTCGATCGTTTCCGTCGGCAAGATCCAACGTTTCGTTTTTGGACCGATGCAGAATCAGGCCAAATGTTGATCGCCGGAATGGGTCAATTGCATCTGGACGTCTACATCCAACGATTGCGAGACGACCATCAATGTCAAGTGCACGTGGGGCGACCTCAGGTGGCCTATAAAGAACGACCGAGTCGAACTGTTCCATTCGAATACCGGTTGAAGAAACAGAATGGCGGCCAGGGCCAATTCGCTCAAATCACAGGGCGATTGGAACCGTTGCCAGCTGATTCGGAGACCGATTTTGAGTTTCGCGATGAAGTGTCGGGAGGAAGAATTTCGCGTTCCTTCATCCTAGCGATTCGCGAAGGAATGGTGGAAGCGTTTTCGTGTGGCCTGCTAGGCAACTACCCAGTTGTCGGCGTTCGCATGGTACTGCTGGACGGACAGGAACACGAGAAGGATTCGTCCGAACTGTCGTTCCGTCGATGTGCGAGGGAAGCGATACGCGAGGAAGTATTGCCACGAGCGGAATTGGAATTGCTAGAGCCGATAGTGCGACTTGAGGTCGAGGTTCCCAGTGAATTCCAAGGAAGCGTTATTGGCAACCTTGCTCGCAAACGCGCGAACCTTTCTTCATCGCAAGATGCGGAAGGAACGTGCCGAATCGAAGCAAAGGTACCATTGGCCGAGATGCTCGACTACGCAAATGAGATCCGTTCGCTGACTCAAGGTAAAGGTACTTTTACCATGACACCCAGCGGCTACGAAGCAACTCCGAAACGAACTGCTGGGCTTGTGGCCAAGGCTGATACTCAGCGCAAAGTGAGAGTCGGCTAACTACCCCACCGCAGCCTTTTGCAAAATCGGCTGCGGTGGTTTTTTCGCTGTTTGAAAGACATCAAGTCAATTGAATTGCTATCCCGGTCCTGAATTCGCAAGCTTTCTTCGTAGCTTGCAAGGCCGTTCGGATAAGGAGTCCAGCATATGCGATCTGAGCTCGATATTCAGGTCCAGAGAAGAGGCGGTGACTCCACTTGTATTTAATCGCATACCTATCGTTCTCGTCGTCATCGTCCCAATGCTTGCTCTCTTGCTAACGAGCGAGTAGTTGACAATCGTTTGGCGTGAATCGCATGTCTTGCATTCTTCAATTCGATTTAATTGTCGCTTCTCATGCGGATTTCCAACGAAAACCAATCTTCCGGTAACTTCAAACAAGACTGATCGAAGCAAAAACTACTCTATGCTATCAAATCACTGTTGAGTTTGATAGACTTTCAGCCGTCAATTCGGGGTTCAAAGAGGACTCAAAGATGAAAGTCAAAGTCAGCGAGTACGTGAAGGTAGCCGAGGCAACGGAGATTCTTGGCGTGTCGCAGGGTACCGTTCGCTCCTGGGCCGAGGCCGGGAAAATCCCAATGGAGAAAAACCTAGCGAATGGATACAGATTGTTCTTACGAGCGGATTTAGGTTCGTTCTTGGAAAACTGTGCTAGGCCAGTCAACAAAAACGATCTCTGTTCGGAAATGTCGATTTCGACTCGAAAGCGAGCGATGTAGAAAGCGACTTTACACTAAGAAAATCCTATTCGGCGTCCAACCAAAGCCACCAACTACGCCGCACTGCTCAATCGCCAAAAGCATTTATGACCACGCCATCATCAGTCAACTCACCTAACTTCGGCTTCCTTGCGAAGCATGATGTTGTTTTGGTGAAGCATGCCGCTCTCGCTGAGCGATATGTATTTGATGATGCAAATTCATCGCTGATCAAACTGCGGCAATTCGCAGAGTTGTTGGCGGAGCACTGCGCAGCCTATTCAGCCATCCCTGTCGACGAGCAAGATTCGTTTCTTAACGTGCTCGACAAGCTTTGGAATGCAGGAGTTTTAGGGTCGCAAGTTAGCCAACTGTTTCATGGCATTCGGAAATCCGGCAACGAAGCGGCTCATGGACACTCAGGCGATCGTCGCGAAGCACTGCATCAACTGCAGATGGCAAGGAAGCTTGCCATCTGGTTTCATCGAACTTTCGGCAAAGACAAGACCTTCGAGGCAGGCTCCTTCATCGTTCCTCCCGACCCTGCAGCAGCGGAAAAGGAACTACTCGACGAACTCAATCGACTTCGAGCAGCGGAGGTTGCTGCCGCCAATCAAGCAGCGGACTTGAAAGCCACTCTTGAAACGGAGCTACGTCAAAAAGCTGAGGCAGAATCAAAGGCAAAACTCGCTTATGACGACCTTGACGCAGCGTTGGAGCTCGCTGCAGAAAGTGAGCAGCAACTCGCAACTGAACGTAAGAAGTTTCAGGAGCGTTTGAACGAGCTACTAGCCAAGACCGCTGCAGAGCCAGTTGAAATACGAAATGCAACGGCTACTGTCGCGCTCGCGCAGGATGCAAGTCTCGAACTGGACGAACAAGCAACCCGACACATCATCGATTCACAGCTCCGCGAGGCGGGCTGGGAAGTTGACTCGCAAACATTGCGACACTCCAAAGGCACACGTCCCGCCAAAGGTCGGAACATCGCGATTGCTGAATGGCCGACAAAGAACGGTCCCGCCGATTACTTGCTCTTTGTCGGGCTCTGCCCTGTTGCATCCATCGAGGCCAAAAAATTCAAAGTAAGTGTCGCCAGTCGCGTTGATCAAGCTGCCCGCTACTCGAAAGGGCTCCAAACTGAGTTGAGTTTCGAATCCAATGGTGGCCCGTGGCGAGAATATCAGGTGCCTTTTGCTTTTGCCTCTAACGGTCGGCCTTATCTCCCTCAGATTACAGAGCAATCGGGCGTTTGGTTCCACGATCTTCGCGAGACAACCAACAAGCCTCGAGCTTTAAAGACCTGGTACACGCCCCAAGGCTTAGCTGACCTACTCGCCCAAGATATTTCCCGCGCGGAGGAAAAACTCGCAGTTGAGCCGCTGGACTGTCTACCGCTTTACGACTTTCAGAAAGCCGCGATCGAAGCGGTGGAATCACAGCTTGCTGCCGGCCATCGACGAATCTTAATTGCAATGGCAACCGGCACCGGTAAGACACGAACCTGCCTCGGCATGTTGTACCGATTCATCAAATCCAACCGTTTCCGTCGAGTTCTATTTCTGGTGGACAGAACGTCGTTGGGTGAACAAGCTGAGGGAACCTTCGAAAACGTCCGGCTCGAGAATCATCAATCGTTCGACGACATCTATGACATCAAGAAGATGGGAACGCTCAAGCCAGATTCCGACACGAGGCTTCAAGTCGCCACAGTACAAGGAATGTGCAAGCGAATTCTCGGCGGCGAAGATTCCGAGCCCGTGCCGGTCGACTGGTACGATTGCATCATTGTCGATGAATGCCACAGAGGCTATGCGCTCGACATGGAGATGTCGGAAAAAGAGATGCAGTTTCGGAGTCCAGCCGAATACTTGAGTCGCTATCGCCAAGTCCTCGATCATTTCGATGCTGTTCGAATTGGGCTAACAGCAACGCCAGCACAACACACATCACAGATCTTTGGCCCCCCGATCTTCGAATACAGTTATCGCCAAGCCGTGATCGACGATTATCTTTGCGACCACGAGCCACCCTATCGATTAATCACCGACCTGGCAACCGATGGAATCGTGTGGCAAATAGGTGACGAAGTTGACGTTTTTCATTCTGTCGATAAGACAGTCAAGAAATACCAAACCCCCGATGAAATCAAGATCGAAGTATCAGAGTTTAACAAACGGGCGATTACCGAGAATTTCAATCGCGTGGTTTGCCGCGAGCTGATCAACCACATCGATTTTGATGGCTCTGGCAAAACGCTCATCTATTGTGTGAACGACGATCACGCCGATCGTGTGGTTCGAATTCTTAAAGAGGAGCTCGATGACGCGTTTGGTGCATTCCCAAATGACGCAGTTAAGAAAATCACAGGTAGCATCGACAAGCCCTCCGAGACGATTCGCCGATTCAAGAACGAGTTTGATCCTCGCGTCGCTGTTACCGTTGACTTGCTGACTACGGGCATCGACGTTCCTGAAATCACAAACTTGGTGTTTCTAAGACGTGTCAGCAGTCGTATTCTCTACGACCAAATGCTTGGGCGTGCAACGCGAAAGTGCCCCAATCTGTATGGCGATGGACAACACAAGACAGCGTTTCGCATTTTTGACGCAGTAGACCTCTACAACGCTCTATTGCCGATGACCGACATGAAACCAGTGGTGGCTCGTCCCAGCCTAACGTTCGGTCAACTGGTAACTGAGTTACGCGATATCAAGGACCTCGAATTCACCGAAGAGTCGAAACGGCAATTGCTCGGCAAGTTGCGACGCCGCAAGCTAACGGCAAATCAAGAAGAGAAGATGCAGTCACTGCTGTCATCAAGTGATGCATCTACCGGCAAGAGCATGGAAGCCCCCGCCGACAAACCATCACTCCCTGGCTCACCTCGAAAACTGTCACAAGCAACGAGCCAGTTGTGTGACATGTTGAATTCCAAAAGTCCAAAACAAATAGTCGAGTGGTTCGAGACAAATGGGAACGTGCTCTCAATTCTTGACGACACGACATCTGCGGGCGGTTATGTGTTTATCTCACAGCACCAAGATCTCGTACGTTCCGTGGAGACCGGATACGGCACAGCGACAAAACCCGAGGACTATATCGAGTCCTTCCGAAAGTACGTAACGGACAATCAAGACAAGATACCTGCGCTGATCGTCGTGACCACTCGACCGCGTGATTTGACGCGTACTCAATTGCGTGAACTAAAGTTAGTCATGGACGATGCTGGCTTCACCGAGCAAAACCTGCGTGTTGCAGTCCGCGAAACCACGAATCAAGACATTGCCGCGTCGATCATCGCTTACATTCGCCACGTCGCCCTTGGTCAACCGCTGGTTCCACACTCTGAACGAGTACGATCTGCCATGAAGAAGATCTTGGCCAGTCGATCATGGACCGAACCGCAACGAAAGTGGTTAGAGCGGATTGGCAAACAATTGGAACATGAAACAATCGTCGATCGCGATGCCCTCGATTCCGGCCAGTTCAAGGAAATGGGCGGCTTTACGCGTTTGGACAAAGTGTTCAAGGGCGAACTAGAAACAATCCTCCGCGACATTGCCGACGCGATGTGGGTGGCGGCCTGATAGCTAGCCAATGTAGGATGGGACCATTGTCCCGTCCGTAATCCTCACGGGATAATACGACAATGCCTCTAAAATACGCGATTCGAACAAGATCTGTTAGTTCAGCCTTCTTGACTAACACTCGCCGCTAGTCTAGAAATTGGCCAATTCGTGGACTAGCGTGTTGAGTTGGTATAGAGGACTGAACTAGTGAATGAAGCGGACTTCAAGAAGGGTTTTCCTGGGAAACTGGTCACAACCTGTCTCACCGAGTACTTGAACGGGCCAATGGAGCCCCCAACACAGACAAAAACAACGGCATTCGTTCCTGATCCCCTTCCTCCCAAAATTGATTGGAAGGCTTTGCAGCTAGAGCATTTTGATCGCTATTCCGAAACGCTTTTGGCCTTAGGAAAAATCAACGGATTGCACAAGCGAGTTGGAAACGCTGCGGGAATGTTGCGAACCTTGTGGATGCGTGAAGCAAAGCTATCCTCGGAAGTAGAAAACATTCACACAACGGCAGAAGAGCTTGTACTGGCAGGGGCAGGAAGATCATTGAATCCGCGTGATAGCAGTCTCGAAAGCTGGAACTATGTCCGAGCGCTAGAACACGGAATCCATTCTGAGCTGCCATGGTCATCTCGACTCATTCGAGAAATGCACGATATCCTATTACAAAGCGTTCGCGGTAAGCATCATCGGCCAGGATTGTTTCGCGACAAAGGCGTCTACTTGAGTGGTCCGGTACCTGGTGCTCGACACGCTCGCTTTATTCCCATGCCACCCGGAGACGATTTGCTCAATGCGATTCGCGATCTCGAAATCTTCGTGAACAATTCCCACGAGAATATACCACCTCTGTTTGCAGTCGCTATTACGCACTATCAGTTCGAGACCATCCATCCATTCAGTGATGGGAACGGACGAATAGGTCGTGTTCTCATTTCACGATCTCTCGTAAAAGAAAAACTGCTCGAGCACCCCGTCGTCTATATGAGTGCTTATATTAACGAACATCGTAAGCAGTACGTCGATCTACTTCTAAGAATCAGTCAACAAGGTGGTCAAGCATGGTCTGACTGGATTGGATTCTTTCTGGAAGCCATTCGAACTCAGACTCTTGACGCGATCTGGCGCAGCGAAGAATTGATCAACCTGCAAGTTCGTTTTCAGGACCTTCTTAAAACAGATGGCGCACCGACAAGGTTGTTTCCTGTTGTCGATTCACTATTTGCTTCGCCCGCAATCAATATTGCAGATCTCATGAAACATACGGAAACCACCAAAACAACCGCCGGAAAAGACATGGAGCGACTCGAACGTCTCGGGATCGTCAGAGAAATTACCGGTAGAGAACGAGAACGCGACTGGCTAGCACAAGACATCGTCAACGTTATCTCCAAGGAATCGCCGCAACAATGACCTCAACATCCGACATCGTCGCAAAACTCTGGTCCCTATGCCACGTCCTACGAGACGATGGAATCACCTACCACGAGTATGTGACCGAGCTCACCTTTCTCCTCTTCCTCAAAATGATGAAGGAGACGGAGCAGGAGAAGCTGCTACCGGCCGGTTATCGCTGGGATGATCTCACGGCGAAAGATGGCGTTGATCAATTGGCTTTCTATCGATCGTTGCTTGTACATCTCGGCAATGAAGGCTCTGGTCGAGTCCAGGAAATTTTCGCCAACGCTAATACCTCATTACGCCAACCAAAGAACCTCGCCAAAATCGTTGGTGACATCGACAAACTCGATTGGTACTCGGCTCGTGAAGAAGGTCTGGGTGATCTGTACGAAGGCTTGTTGGAGAAGAACGCAAGCGAAAAGAAGTCGGGTGCCGGTCAATACTTTACTCCGCGGCCGTTGATCGAGTGCATGGTCAACTGCATTCAGCCGCAACCTGGCGAGATCATTCAAGATCCAGCGTCAGGGACCGGTGGCTTTTTGATTCAGGCCGATCGCTACATCAAGGCGAAGACGGACGATCTATTCTCGCTCAACACCAAAGAACAGAACTTCCAGCGCAAGCAAGCCTTCGTCGGTGTCGAGCTGGTTCCCGATACCCATCGTCTGTTGCTGATGAACTGTCTTCTACACGGAATCGACAGCGATATGGTTCTTGGGGATACGCTCTCACCAGATGGAACTCGACTACCCAAAGCCGATGTGGTACTGACCAATCCACCGTTTGGTACCAAACGAGGCGGAGGCAAGCCAACACGAGACGATTTTACCTATGTTACGGGCAACAAGCAGTTGGCTTTTCTGCAACACATCTACCGTACGATCAAGCTAGGAGGGAGAGCCGCCGTCGTATTGCCAGACAATGTGCTGTTCGAAGAAGGGATGGGGAGCAAGATACGTGCGGATTTGATGGACAAGTGCAATCTACACACGATCCTGCGACTCCCCACCGGCATCTTTTACGCTCAGGGAGTGAAGACAAACGTCTTGTTCTTTACTCGTGGCGAAAAGGAACATGGCAACACTAAGCAAGTCTGGGTGTACGACCTACGAGCCAACATGCCATCGTTTGGTGTGCGCACACCATTGACTCACGATCACTTCGTCGAGTTCGAGAAAGCGTACGGCAAGAAGTCCGACGGAACCAGCAAGCGAACCGATCAAGGCGACACAGGCCGCTTCCGCTGTTTCAATCGAGCTGAAGTAACAAAGCGAGGAGAAAACCTCGATATCAGTTGGCTCAAGGATGAAAACGCTAGCAACCACGATGAACTACCAGAGCCCGATGTCATCGCTGCAATGATCCGCGAACGACTCGCGACAGCGATGGAGGAAATGGACGCGCTAGCAGAATTGCTCGAAAGTGAGCAGGTTCAATGAGTGAGCTCGTTTTCCAACACTGGCCACTAAGCGTTGATGAAATTCCTGTCGGTTGGGAGCTTGTTGCACTTTCAGCGTTCGTCACAGACATCCAAACAGGATTCCCGTCTGGCGATCACAATAGTGACGGGCATGGTGTCCCTCATCTCCGACCGATGAATGTCACACCAGACGGAACGATCGACCTGACTGATCTTCGGTCAGTTGCGCCAGAAGCGAACACTCTCCGTTTACGTCGGGGCGATGTTCTGTTCAATAATACTAATAGCCCGGTGTGGGTTGGAAAGACTGCTCACGTCGATACTGATATCGAAATGGCGTATTCAAATCACATGACTCGAGTGAGAGTTCCAGAGGAGATTGATGCTCGTTACCTCGCTAAACAAATCCACTTCCTTTGCACAACTGGGTACTTTCAATTCCAGTGCAAAAAACACGTGAATCAAGCAAGCATTAATCGGTCTTTTCTTGCTGAGTCGACACCTTTCCTTTTACCGCCGTCCAATGAGCAACGCCGCATAACTACAAAGATCGACGCTTTGCAGGAGCGGAGTCGAAAGGCGAGGGAGGCTTTGGCGGAGGTGGGACCATTGCTCGAGCAGTTCCGCCAGAGCCTGCTGGCCGCGGCCTTCCGAGGCGACCTCACCGCCGACTGGCGCGCCGCCAACCCCAACGTCGAACCGGCCTCCGAACTCCTCAACCGCATCCGCCAAGAACGCCGCCAAAAATGGGAACAATCCGAACTCGCCAAATACGAATCCAAAGCTAAACAGCCGCCGAAAGACTGGCAAGACAAGTATGTGGAAACATCGACGCTCAGTGAATCAGAGCTGACAAACCTACCTGATATTCCAGATAACTGGGTCTGGAGTGCCGTGGAGGAACTCGTCGAACCGGGCATCGAGATTGTATATGGTATCGTTCAACCTGGCCCTAACCTCGACGAAGGTGTGCCGTAAGTTCGCGGCCTAGACATCAAGGATGGGCAGATCATCGTAGATCAACTTTGGAAGACCTCGCCCCAAATAGCGGAGCGTTACAACAGATCATCGCTAGAAGGCGGCGACGTACTACTTGGAATCATCCGAAACACCAAAGTTGCGATCGTGCCAGTTTGTCTCTCAGGTGGCAACATGGGAAGAGCGACCGCGCGCATTCGACCTTCGTGCATCATTACCCCACATTTCCTCTCGGGTTCGCTGCAAGCTCCGAACACTCAAAGATGGTTACTCAGCGAATCTCGGGGGATCGATATGCCAATCATTAATGTTGGCAAGGTCCGACGTACACCGATCGCACTTGCCCCGTTGGAAGAACAACTGGTCATTAATGCGATGGTTGATAAGTGGACCTTGTCGTTCAACGAAATTTGTAGGGTGCACGAAGAAGCAGAAATCGCGATGAGCGATCTCGATCAATCCATCCTCGCCAAAGCCTTCCGAGGTGAACTGGTGCCGCAAGATCCGAACGACGAACCGGCTTCAGAACTCCTCGCCCGCATCCACACCACCCGAGAACAAACCAAACCGTCAAAGCGCACACGATCGGAGAATCGTTAAGTATGTTTGATGAGCGATTCATTGAGCTCGTACTTAAAGAGCTACACAAGAATGGAATCCACGAGTTACCTTGTCGTCGAAAAACATTGAATCACAAGGGGGATGTGGAATATGAGCTCGACCGGTTCAGAATCGACTCGCGACATCTTGTATGTGAACTTGAAGCACCCGTTCGAATTGATCGGAGACTATTCGATGAGCGAATTGTTCGGTCCGAACCTCAAAGGGAATGGGAAGATTCACTTGAGTCTGACTCTGAGGCGCGAATTGATCTCTGTGTCGCGATAGAAAATCAACGAGCTATCGCCATCGAGATTAAGCTTGGAAAGAATGGGCCAACTAAGATCAAGAACGACTTGCTTGGAGAGCAGGTTAGAAGAAACAAATTTGCCAAAAAACGCATAGCAGGTACGGCACCATCGCTGTTGGCAAGAAACTTCAATTCTGAACTGGAGGGTGCGAATCTCTTTACTAAATTTACATCTGATCACCTGGTCAGAGAAGTTGATCCATGCTGGGGCGCAGTCTTCCGCGATCAGCGCCTTCGGGATCTATTTGTAAAGAATCATATAGGTGATCAAGACGACAACAAAGTCCGAATCATGAATTCCCAACACTGGCTTATGCCGCATTGGCTAATAGCGGCAACAGATGTCATTGATTTACTTCCACGAAAAGCTGTGGCGTCTTGTCTAGATTGCTTTGTTGAAATGATTCGCAACGACGTAATCCATCACTTCGATATCGACATTGAAGAAAAGGATCGAACAACGTGACGAACTCACCAATTGATGCTCGCGAATGCATACGACGCAAGTTGATCCTGTAAGCCCCGCGAAAAAACTGGTCTCCGAACTTCTCCCACCCATCCTCGCCACTCGCGTAGCTGCCACGAAAAATTACGAAGACAATAAGAAGGAAGCCGATGAATTCATGTGTTTCGTGTTCCTATTCGTCGCAACATTCCATACACCAAACATCCTAAAGGCGAACTGGTGCCGCACCAACGAATGCCCCGCATCTGTCCCGATCGTACGATACCACCAATTGAATTGGAGATGCTTGGGGTAGATGGCAAATTTAGGATTGAGGCGTCGAAAATCCAATACAATATGATTTTACCAATGGTTCAAACGTTCCCCTAAGATCAACAAATCAACTTTCCTTTTCAGAACTAGGTAGCCGGAAGAAGCCATGCGCAGAAGTAAATCCACCAACGGACTATCCGTCCGAGCGATCAGCGGCACTTACGTCGTAATTCTTGGAATCGACATGGACGAAGCAGACTGTAACGGACTGCTGGGCTTCGCGATTCATCGTACGGATCATACTGAAGGTGAAGCTTACTGGATGGAGGGAATCAAGACGTTTGCTGAAACTGATCCGGGATTCGTGGCAGGTTCGTCTTACTCGACGCAGCAGCATCCCATTCAAGGATTCAGTTGGTCAGACTATTCCGCGAAACCGGCACACGACTATACATACCGTGTCGAGGCGATATTCGGGTCTCCCACTGATTTGCGATCGGTGGCACAGACGCAAGTTCGCATCTCAACAGAGTCGCCAAAGGGAGGCAACCACGATGTCTACTTCAATCGCGGCGTTGCGGCTTCACAAGCTTACGCCAAGCGTTTTGGAAACCGGAAACCGAATGACGTGGGCGACGCAGCGTTCGCTTGGCTTTCTCGAGGACTGTTTGAAGCGACGGTCGGATTCATCGAATCTGCCGTCGATTCGCAATATCAATTGAGAGTCGCCGCATACGAGTTTCACTATAAGCCTGTGTTGTTGGCCTTGAAGGCAGCCAAAAAACGTGGTGTCGACGTAAAGATCGTTTTTGATAATCGCAAGGACAGCCCTGGCGAGAAGAACGATGCGGCCGTCCGTGATGTCGGCATCAGTTCAATCTGCACACGACGAGAGTCCAATAAGTCGGCAATCTCGCACAACAAGTTCATTGTACGAATCAAGAACGGAGTGCCAGAGGCAGTACTCACGGGCGGCACGAACTTTTCTGAAGGTGGCATCTTCGGACATTCCAATGTCTCGCACGTGGTAGAGGAATCTGCGACAGCCGCCGAGTTTCTGCGTTATTGGGACTTGCTGAAAGATGATCCCGCTAGCGCCGACCTTCGACCAGTGCTGACGTCAACAGTTCCGCTGCCGACGGGACTTCCACCGGTGGGAACGACTTCGATCTTCAGTCCTCGAAGCGATACCGACGCGTTGGAGTATTATGCAGCACTTGGGACAAAGGCGAACGACGGGCTATTCGCAACATTCGCGTTTGGCATGAATGACGTGATTCAAGGAGTCTACCGCAACAGCACCGCCAAGCTGCGTTACGCCGTCATGGAGAAGAAAACTCGCCCGATGAAGGAGGGTCCCGATCGTGACGCCGAGGAAGCAAAGATCGACGCACTGCGCCAGATGAAGGAGAATCGATTTGCAATCGGGTCAAAGCTGACTACCGCCAAGTTCGATCGATGGTTGTTCGAGACGGATTCCGGGCTGAACAAGAACGTCCGCTACATTCACAATAAGTTCATGCTGATTGACCCGCTGTCCAGTTCTCCGATCGTGATTGCTGGATCTGCCAATTTCAGCGCAGCGTCATCGACCGAGAACGATGAGAACATGCTGATTGTCCGCAATAACAACCGCGTTGCTGACATCTATCTGGGCGAGTTCATGCGGCTCTACAACCATCACGCATTCCGCGAGTTTCTGGAACAAGTCGACGCCAGCACCTTGAGTGCAAAGCCCAGTTACTTGAGCACGGGCGACTGGTGGAAGAGTTACTTCGGAGACACGGCACGTTCCCGTCAAAGGGTGTTCTTCGCAGGATGAGTCTGATTAGAAAGCAGCCTTTTGGTTGACTTACACGAGTATTCAAAATACCCAAATATCAAACTCCAGATCCTGGTTGCGACAAAACGTATGATTCTTCGAGAAACACACCATCGTTTTAATTAATCCCCTTTTGCAAGAAGGGTCGTGTTATCGAATGAACGGAAAGCAGGGTCAGGGATTCATTGATATTGCGACCTATGCTGGGCATGTGACCTTGGGCTTCGACCGAGGGACCGAACTCGACGCCCCTGACGAAGAATTGAAAGGAAGAGGAAAGCTCATTCGCCATGTTCTATTGAGTCAACGCCGCGCCAGCTCGTAGAGCGCTGGCAATAAGAATCGCTTCGGCGATTTCTTCTTGCAACGCGCTCGCCCATTCAGCGCTCTGGCGATGCAGCTCGAGGCAGTAGCCTCGACTCAAACTACTCATGAGTCTAGCAAGCCACCAACAATCCATCTTCAACAACTAGTTCCAAAGTTTGCGCCTTGGTTTGCTGTTCGGTTAACTCGCCACGGAGGATTTTGACATTAGAAGGGGCAACGATGCCGAGCGAGATTCGGTTGCCGGAGATCTTGACGACTTCCACAGTGATGTTGCCATCGATAACCAACTTGTCACCAACTTTGCGACTTAGAACTAGCATTGTGAGTCTTCCTTGAGTTCGATTGCTGCGGCGATTTGGATGTTGCTGGATTACCGCGACCCAACACAATCAATATCAGCACCGCCAGTGACAACTTAGGTCAATGCCGATGAGAATCGATATTTTTCTTCAGATTTGCTTCCGTAACGCACATCCAAATTGGTGGACTGGGCAATGAATCAATCGTTTGTCAGTTCTTCCAGTAAGCGCTGTCATCGACCAGATCCCGGAGAGGAACTTAGACCAACTGGGCGCCATTGGGATAACGAAGCGTAGCAACCGTTCCCTGCACGGACACAAGAATGGGCCGAGGGCCACGAACGTATCGATTGCTCAATGGGACCTCTTGTCCTATTCGCGACTTGATCGCTTCCAATTGCTCTTCTTCTTCCTTGCGAAAGTCAATTTCCTTCGGCTTCTTCGACATAGCAAACACTCCTTTGCCACGAGTGTGCCAGAGGAATGGACTAGTTAGGTCAATCAGAATCAGCTTGTAGCCAGATTCTGGCTAGAGACTTCAGTTGCCATCCACGTTTCGGGCAATCACCCGTCGCCCAGCCCGCAGCCGTCGCTAGAACCATGACGCAGAATCTAATCCTTTTTATGTTATTTGGCTCTGTGTCCAGAATCGAGCATGATTGCGAATGGTTGCCATCCACCTGGAGGATCCCATTCTCCCTCACCGGAAATGATTCCATGAGTTACATC
>Ga0164293_10001673_pt1 | contig 18611 bp, 18 predicted proteins | sample GEODES118metaG_FD_111487 | JGI IMG/M metagenome (GOLD analysis project Ga0164293, IMG submission 111487) | Eutrophic lake water microbial communities from Lake Mendota, Wisconsin, USA - GEODES118 metaG | ecosystem: Environmental > Aquatic > Freshwater > Lake | place: USA: Lake Mendota...
GCTGTCGCTGGGCGCCGCGCCCGAGCAAGGGTTACAGGTCCACACAATTTGGACGGCCCGTGCCATCAGCACGATGTTTCTGGAGATCAAGACCATCGGAGGGTTTCGGCAGGACCCACTGCCCTGGCATCCCAACGGCCTGGCGATCGACGTCATGATCCCCGACCACGACACCCCCGAGGGCATCGAACTGGGCAACCAGATCGCCGGATACGTCCTGGCGAATGCGAAACGCTGGGGAGTGCTGCACGTGATCTGGCGTCAGGGCATCTACCCGGGCATCGGCGCGCCGAGTTGGACCGCGGATTACGGCAACCCAACCTCCAACCATTTCGATCACCTCCACATCGCCACTGACGGTGGCGGTTACCCGACCGGGCGTGAGACCTACTACCTCGGGTCGATGGAAACGAGCTGACCGCCGCCACCATGGCGCCTGATCTACCCGCCGTCCCCGTGACGCAATCCTTACGAGCTGGTCAATAATCGTGCTGGGTACTGGTCTCTGCCCTACCTTGGGATCGGGCGGCGCTCGCTTAATCCCCCATCCGCAGCGCTTGCCCGGTCTGGCAGGGTGTCCGGATGGGGGGAGTTCGGGCACCCTGCCCCCTGAATCGACGTTCGCATCTCCCCATTCTGCGGGTGGCCTGTCCCGGTGACAGGCTCGCGTGGTTAGCTGGTTTCAAGCCCAGCGGAGAGGAGTCGACGTGTTGCTGATCTTGCGCCTCGTTCCGGTAGTTGCTCTCACCGTGACTGCCGCCGCGTTGGTGGCGGCTCCGACAGCAGCCGCAGACTGCAACACCGTCACCGGAAGCACGTTGTGCGCCAGTGGCACGGTGAGCGGCAGTTCGGGAGCGCCCACCAGTGTGCCCGTCTACAACCCGTATCCCTGCTACGGCAATCCAGGGTGTGACTTCTACGACGACTACAACCCGGGCCTGATCTTCGATCTCTCGCCGGACTTCGGCAACCGCCCCCAACCCCGCTGATTCGAAGGAGTCCCTGTGCTGAAGATCCGTGTGCTTCACGGCGTGATTACTGTCGGCGCGCTCGCCGGTGCACTGCTGGCGACTGCGCCTTCGGCCGTGGCCGATCCGCCGAACTGCACCGCCGCCGACATGGCAGGTGTCGCGGCCGGGGTGTCGGCAGCGACATCGGCATACCTGTTCACCCACCCCGAGGTGAACGCTTTCGTCACCGGACTCAAAGGCCAACCGCGAGAACAGGTCCTGGGTCAAGTGCAGCAGTACCTCGACGCCAACCCGCAGACCAAGGCAGAGATCCGTAACATCCGGCAGCCACTGGCCGACCTACGCAACCGTTGCGGTGTCAACGCCGAACTGCCGATGAGCTGAGTGTCTCACCGCCGGTCAGGCGCTGCGGCGACCCCGCGCCGGTCAGGCGCTGCGGCGACCCCGCGCCGGTCAGGCGCTGCGGCGACGTAGCCCACCCTTGATCATCAGTTCGCGCTCGGCCTCGCTGAGACCACCCCAGATGCCATAGGGCTCCCCCACCTTCAACGCGTGCGTCCGGCACTCGGTGATCACCGGGCATTGCCGGCACAGCTGCTTGGCGGCCATCTCGCGTTTGGCGCGGGCCCGGCCCCGCTCCCCGTCGGGATGAAAGAACACCGAGGACTCGACGCCCCGGCAGGACCCCTGCATCTGCCAATCCCAAATATCGGCATTAGGGCCGGGTAGCTGTTGCGGATTCAGCATGTGAAAACCTCTCTCCCCGCGCATATCTCGCACGTACGAGTCTTTGGACGATCGTCAGGTGCGGTCGCCGGTGACCACTCGCGTCCTCACGGTAGGAGGCTCGATGAAACCTCGTCAACAAGCCCCGGTGCGGGCGATCGCCCTGTTGCAGGCCAAGAATTTACGTCGCGTTCATCTTTAAGGCCGTCCATGCGTGATCGCCCCAGCGCCACGGCGCCAACGCACCGTCGATCGGCTGTCACCAGCGCGCCACGTGACATGGCCGTAACGTCGCGAGCACGAACTCTTAACCGGTAGCGTCGGGTCGCAATGGCTTTCACGGCGTCCTCCACGGCCGTTCCACTCGAAGCGGCGGCGTTCGGCGACGATCCCGGACGGTGGCCATTGCCGGCCGCGCACGATTCCCTGCATCGTTGGCTGCGGGCGGTGGCCGCCGGAGGGCAGGGTCGCTACGGCAGTGCCGCAGCCGAGCTCTCAGAATTGCTGCGCGATCGGCCCGAGGCGCGATTTGCCTCCCTGGCGCTCAGCACCAAGGCATCCTTCCTGCGGCAACTCGGCTGGCATTGGCTAGCCCATGATTGGGACGGCCGGGCCTGGGCGCGTGCCGCCGGGGATCCGGAGGCCGGGGCCGACGCCCTGATCGGGCTAGCCGCCGATGCTCTGGGCGTCGGCCGGTTGGCGGCTTCGGCTGCCCTGTTGGCCCGGGCCGCCGGGTTGGTCCACACCCATCCGGCGCCGCCACCACGGCTGGAAATCCGGCTGGCCTGGGTCCGGGCCGAACTGGCGATGGCTTCCGGCGACGGCGACAGCGCGGTGCGCCACGCCCGGTGCGGGGTCGAGCTGGCCCAGGCCGCGGTGCCCCTGCTGCGCCGCCACCGGGTCAAAAGCGACGTGGTGCTGGCCGCGGCGCTGTGCTGCTGCGGTGACCTGGCGGCGGCGCGGGCAGTGGCCGACGCCGCATTGCAGGCCACAGAGGCCTACCGCCTGGTGCCGTTAAGGTGGGCGCTGGCCTGCCTACTCGCCGACATCGGCAGCGGCGCGCACAGCCCGGCGGTCATCGCCGACATCCGGGACCGAAGTGCCTGGTTCGTCGTCCGCCACGGCGGTCGCTGGAACGCGCGCTAACCGCCGGTGAGCAGCCCCGACCGATATTGTCACTGCTGAGACGGGCCACCACCGAAAAGCCCTGTCCGTAACGTTGGAGATGCCGCCGTCGATGTCCATTCCAGGAGAGCGTCTCGACGCCGCCGTTGCGCAGGCAGCGGCCGGTAGCCGGGATGCGCTTCGGGAGGTAGTGGAGACCATCCGGCCCATCGTGGTCCGGTACGTCCGGGCCCGGATCGGGGCCGCGGAGCGCAGTGGTCTCTCCGCTGACGACGTTGCACAGGAGGTTTGCTTGGCCGCCATCCAGGCGCTGCCGCGCTATCAGGATCAGGGACGCCCCTTCCTGGCCTTCGTGTACGGCATCGCATCGCACAAGGTCGCCGACGCCCACCGCGCCGCGGCCCGCAACAAGTCCGACCCCACTGACGTGGTGCCGGAGCGGTACTCGCTGGATGTCGGTCCCGAACAGATGGCAATACGGTCGGATTCGGCCGCCCGGATGGACAAGCTGCTGGCCCTGCTTCCGGACAAACAGCGCGAGATCCTCACCCTGCGCATCGTGGTCGGGCTGTCCGCTGAAGAGACCGCGGAGGCCGTCGGCAGCACCCCTGGAGCCGTCCGGGTGGCCCAGCACCGCGCCCTGGCGCGGCTGAAATCAGAGATCGCCGGAGCGGGGTTGGACTATGCCTGATTTCGGAAGGCCTGATTTCGGAAAGCCGGCGGAGCCGTCGCTGGACGAGATCCGCCGCAGCGACAGTGTCATCGACGCCCTGGCCGGGGGCCGGTCGGTGGCCCCCCATGATGCGGCCGACGCTGAGTTGGCGGCGCTGCTGGGCAGTTGGCGCGACGAGACCCGCTGGCCGCCTGCCACCGGGCTGATCACCGAATCCGACGCGATCGCCGCGCTCAACGCCGGCCGGGCTCAGCGTCGGTCGGGTACAGGTCGGGACCGCCTGGACCCCGACGCCGCCACTACTCCGCGGCGGCGTCCGCGCGGTCTGAGCGTGATCGGAGCGACGGCGGCGGCTGTGCTGTGTATCGGTGGGTTCGGTGCCGTCGTGGCCGGGGCCGGCCCTGGCGACGGCTTGTACGGCGTGCGCTCCATGCTGTTCGGCACGCCCAAACAGGTGCGTGACGATCAGGTGGGGCTGGCCGCCCGGACCCAGTTGAACCAGGTGCAGGACCTCATCTCCCGCGGCGACTGGCAGCAGGCTCAGGACAAGCTGGTCGAGGTGAGCACGCAGGTCGCCAGCATCGGCGATCAGCAGCAGAAGCAGGATCTGCTCGAACAGTTCAACGACCTGTCGGCGAAGGTGGTCGAGCGTGATCCGGCGGCCACCGCCCCGCCGGGTGTGGTCTACACCGTTCCGCCGTCGTCGGCGGAATTGGTCCCGGCCGTCGCTCCCACCAGCACGCCCAGCGCCCCGCCGGTGAGCCCCTCGACGACGCCGACGACATCGACGGCACCGCCGACATCTGCAGCACCGGTGACTTCTGCGACACCGACAAGCCCGACCACCTCGGCGCCGGGGCCCTCAACCGAGTCGCCCGCGCCCGGAACCGCCCCGACCACCTCGGTAACCGATTCGGCCTCGTCGGTCCCGCCGTCCTCGGCGTCCTCGCCGGCGACTAGTGCTGCTCCGTCCGCGCAGAGCCAGCCGACGACGACGCCGACCAGTGCGGCCCCGACGACCAGTGTCACCGCGGCCCCGCCCGCTGCGGAGTCGACGAGTGCGGCCCCGGCGCCCACCGCGGCGGTCACCACCACGGCGGCGGTGGAGAGGTCTGCGTCCCCGACAGGTGAAAGCTCAACCGCAGCGCCTGCCGAGTCACCTGCCGGGTCAGCCCCCGCGCCCCTGCCGGAGTCCGTGGTCACCACCACGGTGGTGATCCCGGTACCGATCGGTTAGCACCCCCGACCCGGATCGGGTGGGTCTAGCGCGAGCCGTCGTAGTAGTCCGAGGTCGCCTCGTTCAGCGATGCGTCGGCGTATCCGCGGCAGTAGTCCCAGGTCACGTAAGCGTCCGGTTCGGGGTCGTAGGCCGGCTCGTGCGGACGCACTGTTCCGTCGACGAGAAGCTGAAGCAGGTTGGCGCGCAACATGTCCCAGTCGTGGTAGTGGTCGGAGTTGCAGTCATCGCAGCACACCACCAGGCCGCGGATGCCTTTGCCGGCCAGCAGGGCCTCATAGACCGCAAGGTCGGCGAGGTCGGCTTCCACGGCGACGCGCTCCTGGGGATCCAGCGGCTGACCGGGCTCGAGTGCGTCCAGAGCCGCCGTCGGATCGCACGGGTCATCAGCGAACGGATCGGGCGGCAGGCCTGGTGGCAGGTGGTCGCGCACGACTCCACATTACGCGAGCACCCCTGGGAGCGCGCCGGTAGCCATTCCGGCGAGCCGATAGGATGAGGGACCCCGTTCCGCCCGCTGATGGAGGCCGCGCCGATGTCCCTTGCCGAAGGCAGCACCGACCGGGTGGAAAGCGGCACCGACCGGGTCGATGGGCTCAACGGTGCCAACCGCGGGCCGCTCATCGTGCCACTGCGGACCGGGGGCGACGACCCGGCCAAGATCGCGATGCTGGGTTTGACCTTCGACGATGTGCTCCTGCTGCCCGCGGCATCCGATGTGATTCCGGCGACCGCCGACACCTCCAGTCGGCTGACCCGCAAGATCCGTCTCAATGTGCCTCTGGTCAGTTCCGCCATGGACACCGTGACCGAGGCCAGGATGGCGATCGCGATGGCCCGCGCGGGTGGCATCGGGGTGCTGCACCGCAACCTGTCCATCACCGAACAGGCCAGCCAGGTCGAGATGGTGAAGCGCTCCGAAGCCGGCATGGTGACCGATCCGGTGACCTGTTCGCCGGACAACACACTGGCCGAGGTCGACGCCATGTGCGCCCGCTTCCACATCTCCGGTCTGCCCGTGGTCGACCGCGATGGCGCCCTACTGGGCATCATCACCAACCGGGACATGCGCTTTGAAGTCGACATGAACAAGCGCGTCGGCGAGGTGATGACCAAGTCGCCGCTGATCACCGCGCAGCAGGGCGTCACCGCCGACGCCGCCCTCGGCCTGTTGCGCCGCAACAAGATTGAGAAGCTCCCCATCGTCGATGGGCACGGCCGACTCACCGGATTGATCACCGTGAAGGACTTCGTCAAGACCGAGAAGCACCCGAGCGCCACCAAAGACAGCGACGGCCGACTACTGGTCGGCGCGGCCGTCGGCGTCGGCGACGACGCCTGGGACCGGGCGATGGCACTGGTCGACGCCGGTGTGGATGTGATCGTGGTCGACACCGCCCACGCCCACAACCGTCGGGTGCTCGACATGGTCGGCAAAGTGAAGGCCGAGGTCGGCCACAAAGTTGAGGTGGTCGGCGGCAACGTCGCCACCCGAGGCGCGGCTGCGGCACTGGTCGAGGCCGGCGCTGATGCCGTCAAGGTGGGCGTCGGGCCCGGTTCCATCTGCACCACCCGGGTGGTCGCCGGGGTGGGCGCCCCGCAGATCACCGCGATCCTGGAGGCGGTGGCCGTTTGTGCACCCGCCGGGGTGCCGGTGATCGCCGACGGCGGATTGCAGTACTCCGGGGACATCGCCAAGGCGCTGGCCGCCGGGGCGTCGACGGCGATGCTGGGTTCGCTGCTGGCCGGTACCGCCGAAGCGCCCGGCGACCTGATCTTCGTCAACGGCAAGCAGTTCAAGAGTTATCGCGGCATGGGGTCGCTGGGAGCCATGCAGGGCCGGGGGGAGGCCGGCGCTGCAAAGTCCTACTCCAAAGACCGCTACTTCCAGGACGATGTGCTCTCCGAGGACAAGTTGGTGCCCGAGGGCATCGAGGGCCGGGTGCCTTTCCGCGGCCCGCTGGCCACCGTCATCCACCAACTCACCGGCGGGCTGCGCGCCGCGATGGGCTACACCGGGTCGGCGACCATCGCCGACCTGCAGCGGGCTCAGTTCGTCCAGATCACCGCGGCCGGGCTCAAGGAGAGCCACCCGCATGACATCACCATGACCGCCGAAGCACCGAATTACTACTCCCGGTAGGAGATGTCGATGAGCGCTTGGGTACAGAGGGGATAGCCAGACCGTGCGTGACATGGTTGAAATCGGCATGGGCAGAACCGCCCGCCGCACATACGAACTCAGCGATATCAACATCGTCCCGGCCCGGCGGACCCGCTCATCCAAGGATGTGTCCACCGCCTGGCAGTTGGACGCCTACCGGTTCGAGATCCCGGTCATCGCTCACCCCACCGACGCCCTGGTCTCCCCGGAGTTCGCCATTGAACTCGGCCGCCTCGGTGGCCTGGGGGTGCTCAACGGCGAGGGCCTGATCGGTCGGCATGCCGACGTCGGCGAGAAGATCGCCGAGGTCCTGCGGGCCGCCGAAAAGCAGGATGATCCGGGCGTCTCGATCCGGCTGCTGCAACAGTTGCACGCTGCGCCACTGGATCTCGATCTGCTCGGGGCGGCGGTGGCCCGGGTCCGTGACGCCGGGGTCACCACGGCGGTGCGGGTCAGCCCGCAGAACGCCCAAGCCCTCACCCCGACCCTGATCGCCGCCGGAATCGACCTACTGGTCATCCAGGGCACCATCATCTCCGCCGAGCGGGTCGCATCCGATGGCGAGCCGCTGAACCTCAAGACCTTCATCTCCGAATTGGACGTACCGGTGGTGGCCGGAGGTGTGGCCGACCAGCGCACCGCGCTGCATTTGATGCGCACCGGCGCCGCCGGCGTCATCGTGGGCTACGGCTCCACAGCCTGGGTGACCACCAGCGATGAGGTGCTCGGGATCAGCGTTCCGATGGCCACCGCGATCGCCGACGCCGCCGCCGCCCGCCGGGAGTATCTGGACGAGACCGGGGGCCGCTACGTGCACGTGCTCGCCGACGGGGACATCCACACCTCGGGCGAACTTGCCAAAGCGATCGCCTGCGGCGCCGACGCGGTGCTGCTCGGTACGCCGCTGGCTACGGCCGCCGAAGCACCCGGCGGAGGCTGGTACTGGCCATCCGCCGCGGCCCACCCGTCGCTGCCGCGCGGTGCGCTGCTCGAAGTCGGGGTGGGGCAGCGGCCGTCGCTGGACCAGGTGCTCAACGGGCCGTCCGACGACCCGTTCGGCTCGCTGAACCTGGTCGGCGGCTTGCGTCGTTCGATGGCCAAGGCCGGATACTGCGACCTCAAGGAATTCCAGAAAGTGGGCCTGACCGTCGGCAGCTGACTGCAGGCCTGCGCCGTCGCAGGGGGGACTTAGACTGTCTTGGTGCAATCGGTGGAACCCTCGGCCGCTCCGCGGCCCGTCCTGGTAATCGACTTCGGTGCGCAGTACGCCCAGTTGATTGCCCGGCGGGTGCGGGAATCCCGGGTGTTCTCCGAAGTGGTTGCCCACACCGTCACCGTCGAAGAGATCAAGGCGCGTGACCCGCAGGCCATCGTGCTCTCCGGCGGGCCGGCCAGCGTGTACGCCGACGGGGCGCCGCAACTGGACCCGGCCCTGTTCGACCTTGGGGTTCCGGTGTTCGGCATCTGCTACGGATTCCAGGCAATGGCCCAGGCTCTGGGCGGCACCGTCGCTCGCACCGGAACCAGTGAGTACGGCCGGACCGATCTCAATGTTCTTGGCGGGCAACTACATTCAGGGCTTCCCGGAATTCAGCCGGTGTGGATGAGCCACGGCGACGCGGTCACCGATGCGCCGGCCGGCTTCGAAGTGGTGGCCACCAGTCCCGGGGCGCCGGTGGCGGCCTTTGAGGATCGCAGCCGCAAGCTCGCCGGGGTGCAGTACCACCCCGAGGTCATTCACACCCCGCACGGCCAGCAGGTCCTCAGCCGGTTCCTGCACGAATTCGCCGGGATCGGCGCCACCTGGACGCCGGCCAATATCGCCGAAACGCTCATCGAGGCGGTGCGCGAGCAGATCGGCGACGGACACGCCATCTGCGGCTTGTCCGGGGGAGTGGACTCCGCGGTGGCTGCCGCGCTGGTTCAGCGGGCTATCGGTGACCGGCTGACCTGTGTATTCGTCGACCACGGCCTGTTGCGCGCGGGGGAACGCGAGCAGGTGCAGCGCGACTTCGTCGCTGCCACCGGAGCCCGACTGGTGACCGTTGACGCGGCCGACCGCTTCCTGGATGCGTTGTCCGGCGTCAGCAACCCCGAGGGCAAGCGCAAGATCATCGGTCGGGAGTTCATCCGGGCGTTCGAGGGTGCGGTCCGCGATCTGGCCACCTCGGAGCACGTCGAGTTCCTGGTACAGGGAACGCTGTATCCCGACGTCGTCGAATCCGGCGGCGGTAGCGGTACGGCCAATATCAAAAGCCACCACAATGTCGGCGGACTGCCGCCCGACCTGAAGTTCAGCCTCATCGAGCCGCTGCGGCTGTTGTTCAAGGATGAAGTCCGTGCGGTCGGCCGCGAGCTTGGGCTGCCCGAGGATATCGTTGCCCGCCAACCATTTCCGGGTCCCGGACTGGGGATCCGGATCGTCGGCGAGGTGACCGCGCAACGATTGGACACACTGCGTCGGGCCGACCTGATCGCCCGGGAGGAACTGACTTCGGCGGGCCTTGACCAACAGATCTGGCAGTGCCCGGTGGTACTACTGGCCGACGTCCGGTCCGTCGGTGTGCAGGGCGACGGCCGCACCTACGGTCATCCGATTGTGCTGCGACCGGTGTCCAGCGAGGATGCCATGACCGCCGACTGGACTCGGGTGCCCTACGAGGTGCTGGAGCGCATCTCGACCCGGATCACCAACGAGGTTCCGGAGGTCAATCGGGTGGTGCTGGATGTGACCAGCAAGCCGCCCGGCACCATCGAGTGGGAGTGACCCACCGGGCCGCCTTGGCGCCACCGACCCCTTGACGGCTGTCGGAGGGCAGGTGTTTACTCACTGTATCGAACATATATTCGAATACAGGTGGTGTCGATCGCGGCTGGAGGTGGGCGATGACGGCGGCAGTTGCCCTGGAGGAACAGCAGCGCAACCGCGCTGAACAGCTAGAACAGCTGCGGCGTCAGATAGCGTCGGTCTCCGGGAAAGTCGGCGCCCGATGGCGTCCCGCCGAACCCGACAATGACGTACTGCCCGATGCTGAATCTTTGCTGGCACTCCCGGATGCGCTGGCTGAGCTGCTTCCCGCCGGGTTGCCGAAGGGTTCGGTCGCGGTGCTCTCGGGGGCCCGTTCGCTCCCGGTGGGGTTGGTTGCCGCGGTGACGGCCGCCGGCGGTCACGCGGCTGTCGTCGGGCTGCCCGACTTCGGCCTGCTGGCCGCCGCCGAGATGGGCGCGGATCTCAGTCGGCTGGCGATGATCCCGCAGCCGGGTTCTGATCCGGTCGAGGTGGCTGCCGTGCTGATGGACGGGATGGACCTGGTGGTGCTCGGCCTGGCCGGGCGGTGCGTACCGGCTACCCGGTCGCGGGCGGTGGTGGCCCGGGCGCGACAACGGGGATGCACCCTGCTGGTCAGCGGGGGGCAGTGGCAGGGCGCGTCGATGCGGATGGATGCACGGGTGTGCGGGTACGAGATCGCCGGGTCGGCGCGGAGCGGGGGTGGCCTGCCGGTGCCCGGCTGTGGGCGGATCAGCCGGGTCCGGGTGTCCATCCAGGCCCGGGGCCGGCCGTGACCACGCGTGTTCTGGCCATCTGGTGCATGGACTGGCCGGCCGTGGCCGCCGCGGCCGCCGCCGGGCTGCCCTCGGCCGCCCGGATTGCGGTCACCTGCGCCAACCGGGTCGTCGCCTGTTCGGCGTCGGCCCGCGAAGCCGGGGTGCGTCGTGGCCTGCGCCGTCGTGAGGCGCAGGCCCGTTGTACGCAGGTGCACATCGCCCTCGCCGACCCGGCCCGTGACGCCCGGTTCTTCGAGGCGGTGATCGCCGCGGTGGACGACGTGGTGCCTCGGGCCGAGGTGCTCCGACCGGGTCTGCTGGTGGTGCCGGTACGCGGCGCGGCCCGCTATTTCGGCTCCGAGCAGGCCGCCGCTGAACGTCTGGTCGACGCCGTGGCCGCCGCCGGCGCGGAATGCCAGGTCGGGGTGGCCGACCAGTTGCCCACCGCGGTGTTCGCGGCCAAGGCCGGTCGGGTGGTGGAGCCTGGCCAGGATGCGACATTCCTGTCCGGGTTGTCCATCAGGCAGCTCGCCGGTGAGCCCAGCCTCTCCGGTCCCGGCCGAGCCGAGTTGGCTGACTTGTTGTGGCGCTTGGGTATTCGCACCTTGGGGCAGTTCGCCGCACTGCCTCGCGGGGATGTCGCTTCCCGGTTCGGGACGGATGCGGTGATCGCGCATCGCCTTGCCCGCGGCGAGCCCGGCCGCGGTCCCTATGGCCGTGAGATTCCTCCGGAGCTTGACGCGGTGCTGCAGTGCGACCCGCCGATCGACCGGGTCGACGCCGCCGCGTTCGCCGGACGGACGCTGGCCGCCGCCCTGCACCGCAGCCTGGAGGCGGCCGGGGTCGGCTGCACCCGCCTGGCCATCCATGCCGTCACCGCAGGCGGTGGTGAGTTGACCCGGGTCTGGCGGTGCGCGGAGCCGTTGACCTCCGACGCCACCGCTGATCGGGTGCGCTGGCAACTCGACGGCTGGCTGACCTCCCGGAATGGATCCCGCACGGGGCAGTCGGGCCCCACCGGCCCGGTGATCTCGCTGCGGTTGCAGCCCGTGGAAGTGGTGTCCGCAGAGGCACTTCAACTGCCGCTGTGGGGCGGCCTCGGCGAGGAGGACCGGTTACGGGCCCGGCGCGCCCTGGTCCGGGTGCAGGGCCTGCTGGGTCCTGAGGCGGTGCAGGTGCCGGTGCTCAGTGGTGGACGCGGGCCCGCTGAGCGGATCACCCTGACCCCGCTCGGTGACGAACCGACGCCCCGGGACGCCCCCGACCGGCCCTGGCCCGGTCAGCTTCCACAACCCGCCCCGGCGGTGCTGCTGGACTCGGCCACCGATGCCGTGGAAGTGCTTGATGCCCAGGGTGATCCGGTTCGCGTCACCGTCCGCGGAATGTTCACCGCCGAGCCGGTCCGACTGGACGGCGCAACAACGCCTTACCGGGGTGAGCTGAGCTGGTGGGCCGGGCCGTGGCCGGTGGACCAGCGGTGGTGGGAACCCGATCGGTCTGGGCGGGTCGCCCGCGCCCAGGTCCTGGTGGGCGAGACCGCACTGCTGCTGTGTTACCGGCAGCGCCGCTGGTATATCGAAGGCGTCTACGAATGATTCAGACGCCGGCGGCAACCAGCCGAGCGTAGAACCAGTCTGGCCACGGCTGCTTGTCGAAGGTTTCCGCATTCACGCAGACGTGAGTCAGGGCCGCCTCGGCGATCAGATCGGTGCCGCGTTCGATGCGATAGGTGCTCTGCAGCGAGGTCCGCCCCGGCGGCTCGATCACCACCGTGACCGCCAACTCGTCATCGAAATGCGCGGGCCGGCGGAACTGCAACTCCGCGGCAACCACCACCAAGTCGATGCCGCGCTGAGTCAAAGTCCGGTAACCACCGAACAATTCGCGCAGCGCCTCGGTATGCGCCATGTCCACCCAGGTGAGGTAATGGCCGTTGAACGCCCGGCCCTGCATGTCGCATTCGACGTAGCGCACCCGCAGTGGCATCGCGAACTGTGCGCCGGCGCTCACGCAGCTTCGTCGATGGAGAAGGTGGTGATTCCGTCCCAGTCGACCAGCGTCCACCCGGTCACCGGGTTGCCGTTCAGCACCACCCGGCCGACATTGGACAGCGGGTGATCGGTGAGCAGGCTGGGCTTACCGTTCCGGGCGTTCATCAGCGTCCACATCATGATCGCCAGCCCACTGGAGAATGCCAACGGCTTCTCGTCGCCGCTGTCATAGATCGTCTGGACAGCAGCGGTGAACTCCGAATTGAACTGATCGCCGTCCACCGAACCCGGGATGCCGAACCGGCGATCGCCCTTGAGCCAACCCTCCGGGCCCAACAGGAAGGTGCCGGAGGTATCCGACATCGGGATGCCCTCGAACCACCCGGCCGAAATCTCATTGAGGCCGGGCAAGACGGTCACCTGTTCGCCCAGTGACGTGGCGGTGGGTGCCGCGGTCTCCTGGGTACGCAGCATCGCCGAGGCGAAAACACCGTCGTAGTTGTTGCCCGCCAGCTTGTTGGCCAGCGTGGCGGCCTGCTCCTGGCCGGCCGGGGTCAATCCCGGGCCGGGCAGCACGGTGGACGCGATGTCGGCGGCGTTGGCCTCCGACTCCGCGTGCCTGATGAAGGTCAGCGTGATGTTGCGGACGTCGGGGGCGGGTTGGCCGCCGCAGGACGCAACCAGCATCACCGACATCAGCATCGCCAGTGCCGAGGACAGTCTCCGAGCGCGCGAAACGTACATGTAGACAGCGTGCACTGTTCGTGGTCCCGGCGGGGACAGTTTGGGGCGAGTAATGGCAATCGACCCCTCGGCAATCGGCGCGGTCATCGAACGCTCCGCAGCTTCCTCGACTAGATGACGCCGCCCATCGCCAGACCGATGCCGTAGGTGATCGCCATCGCGATGGCGCCGCCGACCACTACTCGCTTGGTGGCGCGGACCGGATCGGCGCCGCCGAGGCGGGCACTGATCCAACCGGTGATCCCCAGCGCGATCAGCACCGCCACAAACGTGATCGGAATCCGGGTCATCGGCGGTGTCAACAGGATCGCCAGCATCGGCAGCAGCGCCCCGATGGTGAACGAGACCGCCGAGGAGATCGCGGCGTGCCACGGATTTGTGAGCTCGTCCGGATCGATCCCGAGTTCGATGTCCACGTGCGCGGCGAAAGCATCGTGGTCGGTCAGTTCGCGGGCGACGGTCTGCGCTGTCTCTTCCGATAATCCCTTAGCCCGGTAGAGCCCGACGAGTTCCCGGAACTCCTCATCGGGCTTCTCTTCGAGTTCCCAACGTTCCTTGGCCAGCAGCGCCTTCTCGGTGTCGCGCTGGGTGCTCACCGACACGTACTCCCCGAGCGCCATCGACAACGCGCCGGCGGCCAGCCCTGCGACGCCGGCGGTGAAGATCGGTGCGCGATCGGTGGTAGCGGCCGCCACGCCGATCACGATGCCGGCCACCGATACGATGCCGTCGTTGGCGCCGAGCACCCCGGCCCGCAGCCAGTTCAGCTTGGTGTTGATAGCGCCGACGTGCGGCTCGGCGGGATGGGTTTCTGCAGTCACTGCTTGAGAGTAACGGGTTCAGAACCCCACTGTTCTATCGAACATTTGTTCTATAAGCTCGGGTAGTGGGCTGGAATGACGGGCCGCCGACCTGGGCCGAGATGGAGCGGGTGCTCAACAGTCGGCCACTCTCCGAGCCTGCCGCCGACGGCAGCGACGGCCCGGCCTGGTCGCGTAAGCGCGCCGGGTACGCCGCACCCGATCTCGCCCCGCCCCGGTCGACGGTGCCCTACGCCGAGTTGCACGCCCATTCGGCGTTCAGCTTTCTCGACGGTGCCAGCACTCCGGAGGAACTCGTCGAGGAGGCGGCCCGGTTGGGGCTGCGGGCGATTGCACTCACCGACCACGACGGCCTGTACGGGGTCGTGCGGTTCGCTGAGGCGGCCCGGGAACTGCAGATGCCCACGGTGTTCGGCGCCGAGTTGTCGCTGGGTGAAATATCGTCGAGAAACGCCGCCCGCACCGAAGACCCTGACCCGCCCGGCCCGCATCTGCTGGTCCTGGCCCGTGGCCCGGAGGGGTATCGGCGGCTGTCTCGTCAGTTGGCTGCCGCTCACCTGGCGGGAGGGGAGAAGGGCAAGCCGCGCTATGACTACGACTCGCTGACCGAGGCCGCCGGCGGGCACTGGCACATTCTGACCGGCTGCCGCAAAGGCCATCTGCGCCAGGCTCTCTCGACCGGCGGACCGGATGCCGCCGCCATGGCGTTAGCCGACCTGGTGGACCGGTTCGGCGCCAGCCGGGTCAGCATCGAGCTCACCCACCACGGCCACCCCCTCGACGACGAGCGCAACGCCGCGCTGGCCGAGTTGGCGCCACGATTCGGGGTGGGCGTGGTGGCCACCACCGGGGCGCACTTCGCCGAACCGGGCCGGGGCAGGCTGGCGGCGGCGATGGCGGCGATCCGGGCCCGGCAGTCCCTGGATGAGGCGGCCGGCTGGCTGGCACCGATGGGCGGGGCGCATCTGCGCTCCGGCGCGGAGATGGCCCGGCTGTTCGCCCAGGACCCGCAGGCCGTCCGCGCGGCCGCCGATCTCGGCGAGCAATGCGCGTTCGAGTTGGCGCTCATCGCGCCGCAGCTTCCGCCGTTCGACGTTCCGCAGGGCCACACCGAGGACAGCTGGCTGCGTGAACTGGTCATGATCGGTGCCGCGCAGCGGTACGGGGCCAGGGCCTCCGCAGCACGCGCCTACGCCCAGATCGAGCGGGAACTCGCCGTCATCGCCGAACTGAAGTTCCCGGGCTACTTCCTGGTGGTGCACGACATCACCCAGTTCTGCCGCCGCAACAACATCCTGTGCCAGGGCCGGGGGTCGGCGGCCAACTCCGCGGTCTGCTACGCCCTGGGGGTCACCGCGGTGGACCCGATCGCCAACGACCTGCTGTTCGAACGCTTTCTGTCACCGGCCCGTGACGGTCCGCCCGACATCGACATCGACATCGAGTCCGATCTGCGCGAGCAGGCCATCCAATACGTCTATCAGCGCTACGGCCGCGACTACGCCGCGCAGGTGGCCAACGTGATCACCTATCGCGGCCGTAGCGCCATCCGCGACATGGCCCGGGCCCTGGGGTTCTCCCAGGGCCAGCAGGACGCCTGGAGCAAGCAAGTGGGCCGCTGGAGTTCGCTGCGAGAGCAGCGATCGGACGGAGCTGCGGATTCCTCTGGCCTCGACGACATCCCCGAACAGGTGGTTGATTTGGCGGTGCAGATCTCCGACCTGCCCCGGCACATGGGCATCCACTCCGGCGGCATGGTGATCTGTGACCGGCCGATCGCCGACGTGTGTCCGGTGGAATGGGCCCGGATGCCGGGCCGCAGTGTGTTGCAGTGGGATAAAGATGACTGTGCGGCAATAGGTTTGGTGAAATTCGACCTGCTTGGTCTGGGCATGCTGTCGGCGTTGCACTACGCCATCGACCTGGTGGCTGAACACAAGGGCATCGAGGTGGATCTGGCCAAGCTGGACCTGTCGGAGGCGGCTGTCTATGAGATGCTGCAGCGCGCCGACTCCGTTGGGGTGTTCCAGGTGGAGTCCCGGGCCCAGATGGCCACCCTGCCCCGATTGAAGCCGAGAGTGTTCTACGACCTGGTGGTTGAGGTCGCACTGATCCGCCCCGGCCCGATCCAGGGCGGTTCGGTGCACCCCTACATCAAGCGTCGTAACGGCCTGGAGCCGGTGGTTTATGACCACCCGTCGATGGAAACAGCGCTGCGAAAAACGTTGGGGATACCGCTTTTCCAGGAGCAACTGATGCAGGTGGCGGTGGACTGCGCGGGGTTCTCAGCGGCTGAGGCCGACGAGTTGCGCCGCGCCATGGGCTCCAAACGCTCCACCGCCAAGATGCGACGGCTGCGGGAGAGGTTCTACGCCGGGATGGCGCAGCGCCACGGTATCACCGGGGAAGTGGCCGACCGGATCTACGAGAAGCTGGAGGCGTTCGCCAATTTCGGCTTCCCGGAAAGTCATTCGCTGTCTTTCGCCTCGCTGGTGTTCTACTCGTCCTGGTTCAAGCTGCATCACCCGGCGGCGTTCTGTGCGGCGTTGCTGCGGGCACAGCCGATGGGTTTCTATTCCCCGCAGTCCCTGGTCGCCGACGCCCGCCGGCACGGGGTGGTTGTGCACGGGCCGTGTGTGAACGCCGGCCTTGCCCACGCGACGCTGGAGGACCACGGCCTGCAGGTCCGACTCGGGCTGGGCGAGGTGCGCCATATCGGCGCGGATTTGGCGCAACGCATCGTTGACGAACGCCGCGCCGGCGGCCCGTTCGCATCCCTGCTGGATCTGACCGGCCGGGTTCAGCTGTCGGTTCCACAGACCGAATCCCTGGCCACCGCCGGCGCGCTGGGCTGCTTCGGCGTCACCCGTCGGGAGGCTCTGTGGGCGGCTGGGGCCGCGGCCGCCGAACGCCCGGACCGACTGCCGGGGGTGGGCTCGTCCTCACACGTGCCCGCGCTGCCCGGCATGAGCGTGATGGAACTGGCCGCCGCCGACGTCTGGGCTACCGGGGTTTCCCCGGACAGTTACCCGACACAGTTCCTGCGCAAGGACCTCGACGCGATCGGCGTCATCCCGGCCGAGCGGTTGGCATCGGTGCCCGATGGCAGCAGGGTGCTGATTGCCGGAGCGGTCACCCATCGGCAGCGCCCCGCCACCGCCCGCGGCGTGACCTTCGTGAACATCGAGGACGAGACCGGCATGGTCAATGTGCTCTGCACACCGGGCGTGTGGGCGCGGTACCGGCGGGTGGCCCAGGGGGCGGCTGCGCTGCTGATCCGCGGCCAGGTGCAGAACACCAGCGGGGCGGTGACCGTGGTGGCCGACCGGATCGGACCGCTGAAGATGACGGTGCAGTCCCGCTCCCGTGACTTCCGCTAGCACGCCGACGTTCAGCCGTACTCTTCTGAGCATGACACTGAACCTCACCGCCGACGAAGTCCTGACCACTACCCGATCGGTGCGCAAGCGGTTGGATTTCGACCGGCCGGTGCCGCGTGAGGTTCTGATGGAATGCCTTGACATCGCTTTACAGGCGCCCACCGGCTCCAACTCCCAGGGCTGGCAGTGGCTATTCATCGAGGATCCCGCCAAGAAGAAGGCGCTGGCTGACATCTACCGCACCAATGCCACCCCCTACCTCGATCTGCCCAAGCCGGTCCGCGGCGATATCCGTGATGGGCAGATGGACGCGGTGATGAACTCCGCGAAGTACCTCAACGAGCACATGGAAAAGGCGCCGGTCATGATGATCCCCCTGCTGGAGGGCCGCCCGGATGACGCCCCGATCGGCATGCAGGCGTCCTACTGGGGGTCGATCCTGCCCGCGGTGTGGAGCTTCATGTTGGCGCTGCGGGAGCGCGGCCTCGGAACGGCGTGGACCACGCTGCACCTCATCGGTGACGGAGAAAAGCAGGCCGCCGATCTGCTGGGCGTACCGTTCGAGGACTACACCCAGGGTGGATTGTTTCCCATCGCCTACACCAAGGGCACCGACTTCAAGTTGGCCAAGCGACTTCCCGCCGAGCAGTTGACGCACTGGGACACTTGGTGATCGGGGCGCTCGCGTGATTCAGACCCCGCCCCGGAAGTCGTGTTGCCGCCACGCCTCGTAAGCGGCAACCGCGGCGGCGTTGGACAGATTCAAGGACCGCCGGCCCGCCAGCATGGGGATACGTACCTGCTCGGTGATCCGAGGATCAGCCAGCGTTGCTTGGTCCAGACCCGTCGGCTCCGGGCCGAAAAGCAGGACATCGCCTGGCAGGTAATGGATTTCGGCGAAGGATCGTGTTGCGTGGGCGGTGAACGCGAACACCCGCGCTCCGGCCAGCGCGGCCCACGCCTGCTGCAGGCTCTTGTGCACCGTGACCGACGCCAGATCGTGGTAATCCAGCCCGGCGCGACGGAGTTTCGGCTCGGAGAGGTCGAATCCCAACGGCTCCACCAGGTGCAGTTCGCAGCCGGTCGCCGCTACCATGCGGATCGCGTTGCCGGTGTTCGGAGCGATCCGGGGCGAGAAGAATAGGATTTTGAACACGCATTCCTCCCGCTTCTCTCGCCGGCGAAGGCAACCATGCACATCTATCTGGATGTCGACGGTGGCCTACTCAACCA
>Ga0164293_10001674_pt1 | contig 18611 bp, 17 predicted proteins | sample GEODES118metaG_FD_111487 | JGI IMG/M metagenome (GOLD analysis project Ga0164293, IMG submission 111487) | Eutrophic lake water microbial communities from Lake Mendota, Wisconsin, USA - GEODES118 metaG | ecosystem: Environmental > Aquatic > Freshwater > Lake | place: USA: Lake Mendota...
CAAGTTTTTTAGCATCTTCAACATTTTGCACACCTTTAACGATAATTGGTCCATCCCAAACTGATTGCAACCAAGTTACATCCTCAAATTTTGTGGATGGATCAAATATTGCTGCCGCTAATTCAACTAATGATTTATCCCAACCACGAAAGGCAGCAAATTCAAGTTTTTTGGTTGTGAAAAGATTGATCCACCAGATTGGTTTTGTGGCGATTGCAAAGACTGTTGATAATCTAATCCGAGGTGGAATTGTTAGGCCATTTTTAAGATCCCTTAACCTCAAACCACTAACTGGTGTGTCAACGGTAAGGATTAATGCTTCAAAACCAGAGTCCTTTGCCTGTTTAATTACTGAAAGACTATCTTGACGATTTTGCATTACATATAGTTGAAACCAGCGCCGAGCACCTGGTACCTGAGATGCTAACTCACTTGGTGAGGTAGTTCCCATGGTTGAGAGTGAGTAAATTAAATTATTTTTTTCAGAAACAGCAGCTACTGCAGGCTCTCCCACATGGTGCATAAAGCGGGTGTAACCAGTGGGTGAAAAAAGAATTGGCAGGTCAACTTTTTTTCCAAATATTTCAATCGATGGATCTACCTTTGAAACATCTCGTAATGTGTGAGCGGTGAACTGCATTCGATCAAATGCATCAACTGATCGGTCATAGCCTTTTTCAGCTAACGCAGATCCTTCCACATAGTCGTAAACAACTTTGGGGACTTTTTTCTTAGCAATCTTCGCTAAATCATAGATTGATTGGGCGCGAGCAATTTTGGTTCTGGTTCGAAAAATAGATGGAATTTTCCATTCAATTAATGAAATAAAATGCGGAAGATCAGGAAATTGGCGCTTTGACTTAATCATTATTACTAATTTGAATGAATAGAATTCATTATGGAACGTGACATGCTCTGATAATCCTTACTATTATCAAGATCGCCAACAAACTCATATCGGCGCATTACTAGAATACGGTCTGCAACCGCCACCATCTCTGCAAGATCACTTGAGATCAAAATAATAGATAGGCCTTCATTAGCAAGTTCTGTTATAAGTTCATGAAATGAAGCCTTAGTTCTAACATCTACACCAACAGTAGGCTCATCAATAATTAAAATTTTAGTCTCGGCGGCCAGCCATTTAGAAACGCTTACCTTCTGCTGATTTCCACCAGATAAAGTTAATGCAAGTTGATCATTATCAACGACTTTAATACCAAGACGATCTACATACTTAGTAGCAATACTCTCTTCCTTTTTTGGATTAATTACACTAAATCTTTGTAATATCCTGGAAAGAATTGTTACTGAAATATTCTTACGAACTGGAAAATCAAGGAACAAACCCTCTTCTTTGCGATTCTCAGTTACATATCCAATTCGGTGCTTATGAAGTGCTTCGGTAAAGTTTTTAATTTTAACCTCTTTGCCATTTACTAAAATCTGGCCACTATTTACTTCATGCAAACCAAGAATGCTTCTAGCCAACTCACTTCGACCGGCTCCTACTAAGCCGTACATACCCAACACCTCACCTGAATAAAGTGAGAGAGAAATATTGCGATGACCAAGGGAGGTATTCACATTCTTTAATTCAACTACAGGTGTCGTAGCGCGATCTACTTTACGAGTTTCTGCCTTGCGCTCAGCTAAGTGGCGCCCAACCATCAAATCTACAATTTCACCTTGCTTGTAGTCAGCAAGTGGCTTTGATTCAAGCACACTAACACCATCTCTAAGCACTGTTACGGTGTCACATATTTCATACACCTCTTCAAGTTTGTGGCTAACAAACAAAATAGCAGTCCCTTGGCTCTTAAGCCTTTTGATTACATCAAATAGTTTGCTGGTTTCACTACCGGTAATTGATGCAGTTGGTTCATCTAATAAAATAATTTTTGCATTAGTCACTAGAGCTTTAGCAATTTCAACTAATTGCATCTGAGCAACAGATAAATTCTTAACCCGCTCATTTAGATTAATCTCAAAGCCTAGAGTTTGTAGAGCTTGCTTTGCTAGTCGAGTGCGCTCTTTTTGATCAATTATGCCAAATTTAAGAGGTGGATTATGCAAAGTAATATTTTCTTCAACTGAAAATTCTGGGATTAAATTTCGCTCCTGGTGAACTACTGCAATACCAGCATTGGTTGACTCGATGGGATTTTGAAAGCTTTTCTCTTCACCTTTAACTTTAAGCGAGCCAGAATCTGAAACATATACGCCGGTAATAATTTTAATCAATGTTGATTTACCAGCACCGTTTTCACCAAGCAGCGCGTGAACTGTGCCGCCGGTTAGAGTTAAATTCACTTCATTAAGTGCCTGCACACCTGGAAAAGCTTTTGAGATTTTACTAATTAAAAGTTCGGTACTCATAGTGATCCCTTTAATCCTTCACTTTGTCGCTCAGTACGGCGCCGGCGCCATTCACTAAGGGCAACAGTTGAAAGTGTTACCACGCCAACACTTAGCGAAACAATGCTTGGATCTAATGAGTACTGCGCCCGGGCGATATCAACCAAGCGCACAACACCTGCTGCAATAACTGTGCCATAAATTGCAATCGTGCCACCTGACATTAATACACCACCGATAATTGGAGCGGCAAAGCTAGCAAGTAGCCAATCGCCACCAATTGATCGATTAATGCCTGGCAAAGATGCAATGGTAATTACAGATGCCACGCCAATTAATAATCCTGAAAGTGTATGAGCGATAAATACAGATCGATTATTTGAGACTCCTGATAAGCGGGCAGCTAATGGATTTCCACCAGTTGCCAGTACTCGCCTGCCCATGATTGTTCTACTAAAAAATAGTGAGAGCAGCACGGCAGTTAATAGTGAGATTACTAAAATGTATGGGAATCCTAAGAAGTTACGTCTTCCAAACTCTGGCAGCGAAGATGGATACTTATCAATCGTAAAGGTTTTAACCAATCGGTATTGGAAACCAAGCAATATTGTGTAAGTACCTAAGGTAATAATAAAACCATTTAATTGAGTCAAAACAACTAGTGCGCCATTTATTGCACCCATAGCAGTTGCCGAAAATAATCCAATAATAATTGCAAGCCAGATCGGTAAATTATGATCTGCCATCAACACAGCCATAATTGCGCAGCTAACTCCACCCATTGTGCCAACTGCTAAATTCATTTGGCCAATACATAGCACCACCATCTGGGCTAATCCGATAGTGATCGGCACAGCCAAGTATGTTAAGAAACCTTGTAGGGATGCTCTAGATAAGAAGACACCATTTGAGGTAAGAACTAAGGCCAAAAAGCCAATTACAAATATGACTGAAAGTGAAGCTTCTGTCATTCGATTCTTGAAAAATATCGGTAGTCTCACTTTTTTCCTCGCAATTTAATTGAGGTGAACATCTTTTGGATTTGTCCAACAGATAGAGCTAGTAGTAAAACTAAGCCAAGTGCAATATTTAATGTCTCAAGCCCAATACCCTGCACAGATAATCCTTGGCGGATAACTAATGTCATCATGGTGCCAATAAATGTGCCAAGCACTGCTACCGCACCACCTGCTAATAATGTGCCACCTAATACTGGTCCTAAGAATGAAGGCAACATAACCTGGCTACCAATTGCAGCGGTAAATGAACCATTTGTATAAGCAAGCATTAAGCCACCGATTCCAGCTAATGTGCCGGAGAAAATATGTGCGGTTAACACTCTATTTTCAACTGGAATTCCAGATAACTTAGCTGCTCTTAGATTTGAACCAGTAGATAACAACTCCCGGCCAAGTCGAGTCTTTGAATACATAAATGAGACCAAGATTAAGCAAACTATTGCAGGGATTAACATCATTGGTAGCGCCTTAGGTCCACAAATTGGTCCTAAACAAAAATCAGCTAGAGATTTGCTACGCCAATAATCCATACCTGCTGGCTTAGTAGTAAATGCTGCGGTTGCGCCAGTAAATGTTACATAAATAAATGTAACTAAACCAAGGAGTGCAAAATCCATAGCCAAGGTAACAATGAATGCATTTACCTGTGACTTAACAATTATCCAACCAGTGATTGCGCCCAGTAGTGCTCCGGTCAAGACACCTAAAATTGCTCCTTGCACCAGAGATAAACCCCAATATTGGTATGAGGCACCAGCAACTAAGGCTGAGACTGCAGCCATTCTGCCAACGGCAAGATTTAAATGACCGATAGATAAAACACATAACTGAGCTAAACCAATAACTGTAAGTGTGGCACCATCTCGCAGAAGTGGATAAATAACAAAGTCAACATTGAAAAATGCTGAGTTACTTAGACCAAAAAAGATGAATAGTGCGATTGTAAGCAGTGTTAAAACTACTCTTTGGTCGTTAAATATCTTTTTGAATTTCAAATTTTCACCTGCAATTTATCAATTGCATCAAAATCCCAGTCAATCCCAAGTCCAGGTTTTGTGGGGGCTAATGCCATTCCATTTTCAATTTTTATTTCACTCTTTGTTACACCTCGTAGTTGCGGAATATGTTCAACATATAATCCATTTGGAATGGCAGCAGCTAAGCTGACATGAATCTCCATTAAAAAGTGTGGGCAAACTTTCACATTAAAACTCTCTGCCATGTGAGCAACCTTAAGCCATGGGGTTATTCCGCCCACCCGCGCGACATCAACCTGCACAATTCCTACCGCATTTTGATGCAAATACTGTTGAAATTGCATGGCTGAGTACATCGTCTCACCGACTGCAATTGGAATGCTAGTTGATCTAGCCAGGGCGGCATGCCCAGTTACATCATCTGCTGGTAGTGGCTCCTCTAGCCAAAACAAATCAATTGGCTCAAATGCTTTAGCCCGTTTTACCGCCTCTGCCACTGTAAAAGATGTATTGGCATCGACCATGATGTGCATATCTTTGCCAACTGTTTCTCTGACCGCCATTAATCTTTCAACATCTTCATGCACCTTTGGTTTACCAACTTTAAGTTTTACACCCGGCCAACCTTTTTTCTTTGATGCCACCGCACCTGCTACTAACTCATCAGTTGTTAGGTGAAGCCAACCACCCTCTGTGTCATAAAGCGGAACTCGATCACGAAATCCACCAGCTGCAACTGCCAAGCTTTGATCATCTCGCTTGCACTTTAAATCCCAAATTGCAGTATCAATCGCTGCCACCGCTAATGAAGTGATCGCGCCAGTTTCAGTTGCCCTAGTTGAGTAATAAATTTCATTCCATACTTTTTCAATTCGCGCACTATCCATACCTTTAAGTTTTGGAATTAAATAATCTCTAAGCATTGCCAGAACGGCAGTTCCGCCAGTTCCAATGGTGTAACTATAACCAACACCGATATTGCCATCTGCAGTAGTAATGCGCACAAAAATAGTTTCTTGCTTTATAAATGCTTGTACAGAGTCAGTTCTTACCGTCTCCACTGGAATATCAATCAGAAAGGTCTCTGCATTTGTAATTATGCTCAATTGAGAATCCTTTCGTTAATTAAGTTTATCTTGATAATTGAGGAAGGGCGACCAGGATAAACCTGATCGCCCATCTCTAACTTACTTTTTACTTACAGGTCATGTACTCGTTCTGGAAAGCCGCAAGGATTTCCTTTGAAGTAGCTTGACGTGTGTCGTTGTAAGTATCAACGTTGTCCTTATTTACCAAGAATGAACCGGAGTCTACGTATAGACCAGGTGTATTCATGGTGCACTTCTTGCTACCAAGTGCTGAAAGTACCCATGAACCAACATATGACTGGCCCCATGGATTCTGAACAACAGTTCCGGAAATTACGCCAGACTTGATTGCATCCAAGATCTTCTGGTCATCATCAATTGCAATAACCTTAATTGGAAGCTTGGTTGATGAAACACCATCAGTTGCAGCAACAGCTGGGTTGTAAGCAGTTGTAACGATTCCGTTAATCTGCTTGCCCTTTGCTGCTAATAGATCAGTTACAGCCTTTGTTGCTGACTGTAGATCTGAATCGATATCAGTAATGGTTGTTAGAAGCTTAACTTTTCCACCAGTCTCAGAGATAGCTTTCTTTACGCCATCCATACGACGGATTGTGTTTGCATCTACAGCGTTACCAGTTAAGTGAACAAGATTTCCCTTGCCACCCATCTCAGCAATTACTGCAGTTGCAGCAAGGTATGCAGCTTTACCAGTATCAGTACTCAAGCAGAAATCTGCTGAGTTCTTCTGTGGCTCTGCAACGATGTCATATCCACCTGGGCATGAAGCAAGGGAACCAACTGCGAAACCCTTTGCCTTTAGACCAGCAAATGTTGTGTTGATATCTGTTGGTGAAACACCGAATACACCAAATGCGTTATAGCCTTGAGCTGCCATCGCATCGATTGCTGCATTGTGCTTGGTTTGATCCCATTCACCAGTCTCGTTAAATTCTGTTCCGCCAATTCCGAATTCAGCTACAGCTGCTGCTCCGCCATCTTTCCATGGTTGGAAATAAGGGTGTGCACCACCTGGAACAAGAGCAACTTTAATTGCTCCAAATCCGTCGGCTGATCCTGCATCGTCTCCTGAACTTGAACATCCAGAAAGAAGCAATGCCACTGCAGCTACTGCAGCAAGTAATGATTTCTTCATTAATTTCCTTTCGGTTATTTGTATTTCCCCCACAAAGTTTTTAAATCTATAGGAGTTGTGGGTAGAGCCTTATCTATCTGGGCGCTGAAATCAATCAACACAGGTAACTTTAAGGTAACAAATTTGGCACTTAATTGCCGTGGTTGGTTGGTAGATCTATAACTCTAAAGAAGGAGTCAATACTTTTCAATATGTGAGATGCCTTAGTTAATTCGCCTCAGCCCATTCTTTGCCACTTGGGTAGGTGAAATCTAGAACACTTTGATCAAACATTTGCGCCCCTGCACCAGCTTTTGCAGGCGGCATGTATCTAGCATTCCTAATATCAGTTGGAACCACGAAGTGTTCATGTAGATGATCAACAAACTCAACTACTCGATCTGGGTGTTCACCAGCTACTGCAACATAATCAAACATCGTTAGATGTTGAACCATTTCGCAAAGACCAACCCCACCTGCGTGTGGGCATACTGGAATTCCATATTTTGCTGCCATCAAGATAATTGCAATATTTTCATTTATACCAGCAACTCTTGAAGCATCAATTTGTAAGAAGGATAAAGATTTAGATTGCAGCATCTGCTTGAAAATAATTCGATTTGCTACATGCTCACCAGTTGCTACTTTTACCGGCGCAATTGCTTTGGCAATCGCGGCATGTCCCACCACATCATCTGGATTAGTAGGTTCTTCAACCCAATGCAGATTCACATCCCCAAGAGAGTTGATCCAATTAATCGCGTTATCAACATCCCAAACTTGATTAGCATCGATCGCTAATTTAATATCTGGACCAATGGCCTGCCGGGCTAGTTTTAATCTACGTTTATCATCTTCTAATGAGACTCCACATTTAAGCTTTATTAGTTTAAATCCATCAGCTACTGCTTGCTTTGCTAGCCGAACCATTTTTTCATCGGTATATCCAAGCCAGCCAGGTGTAGTTGTATAAGCAGGTAAACCATTCTTAATTAGCTCTGCCTCATTTTTAGCACGATTGGCTTTTGCTTTATTTAGAATATCTAATGCTTCGGCCGGTGTTAAAACATCTGAGATATATCTGAAATCAACTAAATCAACGATTTCCTCCGGCGTTAGATCTGATAAATGTTTCCAAAGTGGCTTACCACTTCGCTTTGAAACTAGATCCCAGGCGGCATTAATAACCGCACCAGCTGCCATGTGAGTTAAACCTTTTTCAGGGCCAAGCCAGCGCATCTGAGAGTCGCGCACTAGGGAACGTGCGAAATCTCCCATGGTTTTAGCTAAATCATCAACATCGCGGCCAACTGCATAACTTGCAAGTAAATCAATTGCCGCACATTGCAAATCATTACCGCGACCGATTGTAAAAACTAAGCCATAGCCAGATAATTTTGGATCATCAGTAATTAGTTCAAGATAGGCAGCTGAGTAATCTGGGTCTTGGTTCATCGCATCTGAACCGTCTAAGCCTCGTGAGGTTGGAAAGCGCACATCTGTGGTCTTAAATTGAATAATCTTTGGCACTTTTTACCCCACAAATCTAGATGTAATATGTAACATGCACTCTACTATATTCTTCAAAGATAGGTCGGTCTATTGTGAATGATGAATTAATGGTAAATCGACGAGTTTTACACATTGACACCTTAACTCAGAAATATCATTTAGATACCTATCAGAGCGACTCTTTGCTGCCGGTTAGTCTTTTGCTTCTAGACAGCACTGCTCGTAAAAACGAATCAGTTGGAATTACCAATAAAGATTTTGTAATTATAGGAACCGGAGTTGTTGGTGGTTATCCCGGCTTAGGTTTATCGGTAACCAGTATTACTGGAATATCGCCTCAGTCTCAAAGGTTAGGAGAAGCAAAAATAGAGGGTGAATTGGCTTCTACTCTACGTTCTCTAATGATCGATGCAGTTTGTATTGTAGGTAAGTCACCCAATTTGATTGGTTTGCGCATTGTAAAAAAAGTAAATGATATTACTGTTGAGTTTGTTAAATGTGATGAATTAATTGGAAAATCTGTTTGGGAAACTACTCAGTCAGTTAAAAGTAATGACAATACTATCCTTGCAATTGGTGAATCTGGTGAGAACCAAAGTTTGGCCGCTTCTGTTGTTTGTAATTACGGATTTCCAACTCAAACAGGTGGTTTTGGTGCATTGTTTGGCCGCCTGGGTATCAAATACATTAATTTCCAAAAGAGCAATGCATTAGAAAAAATTGCCTATCTTGATCAAGTCTCTTCCGAATATATGAGTCAAATACACTCTGGAAGTGTTTTAACAAAGTATCAATTTGATCCACCGGGGTTTGGAATTTATGTAAACCCAACTCTTTCCGGATATCTTGCAGGAGATAATTTTGCAGAAAAGTTGCCTGAGGCAGCCTCTAAATTTGATGGAAATTCATATATGAGTTTTTATCAGATCGAACCTGAACTGTCTTGCCCAAATTGCCCTCAGAATTGTCTAAAAATGTTGATTACAGATAAAGATAAGCCAAAACAAGGATTTATGCTTCACCAACTTGGTGTAACCGTATTTGCATCACAGTGGGGAGAAAGTGATACTCGAAGATGTATTGAGTTTAATTCTTACTGTCACGAGCTAGGTGTTGAACACCTGTACATAAGTGCTCTTCTTACACAGGAACGCCCTGCTCGCGATTTACCAGTTAAAGACTTAGTTACAACAGTTATCAATTTGAAATTAAGTGAAAAAGCTTTAACAATTAAAAATATGCCAATTCCACCCTTTGATCCTCGAGGTAATCAAGGGTTGGGGCTTGCGATGGCGCTAAATCCAACCGGACCTCGCTATGACGTAGTTGAACACGACATAGATTTTGATCCAATTTGGTCTTGGGATCGACACAGTATTTTTGGCAGAGAGTATGGAATCCCCGAAGGAGGCCTGCCAATTGCAACACTTGACTCGCGACGAGTTAATTCGGTCCTGCTTATTTGGAAATTATGGAGTGCGCTAGATGCACTTGGTGTTTGCATTTTTGCCTCTCCCCCAACACGAGATTTAAGACTTACTCAAGTTATTGGAATGGTAAATGTCATAACAAAAATCCAGGTAACTAAAGAGCAAATTCTTGAATTGGGCGCACTTCGTTTACAGTTGATGCGAAAGTTCAACTCGCTTCTAGGATTTTCAGGCGATGAGGACAATTTACCGGATTATTTCTTTAACAATTCGATTAAGGATAATACTGCAAACCCAACTCTTGACCCTATTTTTGGAAATGAAAAGGCAAATCTGACTGGCAAGTCTAGGCTACATACAGCTACCTTAAATAAATCAGATTTTGAGAACGGTAAGAAATTTTTATATCAGAGTTTGGGGTGGGACATGGAAACATCAATAATTGAGTCTCACTTTATGTCAGTTAAACTAGATCAAGTTCAAAGTGAATTTAACAAGAGCAAGAGAGAGGTCAAATAATGAGAATTGATTCACATCACCACGTTTGGGATTTATCGGTTAGAGAACAAGGCTGGATGGTTGGCGATGCACTTAATCCAATTAAGAAGAACTTCTCAATTAATGACCTGCGGCAGGCAGTAACTGGCTGCGGAATAGAAAAGACAGTAGTTGTTCAGACTGTTACAAATTATGATGAAACCCCAGAGTTACTCGAATTAGCAGAAACAGATGATCTTGTAGCAGGCGTCGTTGGTTTTCTAAAGATTGATTCAGCCGATGCTATTTCTTATCTAGATAAGTATGAATCGATGCGTGGATTTAAATATTTAGTCGGAATTAGAGATATCGCCCATGATTATGAAGATGTTAAATATCTTTCAAAACCTCAGGTAATTAAAAATGTTCAAGAATTAGGCAAGCGTGGCTTGGTTTATGATTTATTAACCAAAACCCCCCACATGCAAGCTGCAATTGATTTAGTAAAAGCGTGCCCTAATACAAAGTTTGTGCTTGATCACATTTCAAAACCCTATATTGCAAAGGGTGAGATGCAACCATGGGCAGATCAATTGATGCAATTAGCAAGCTTTGAAAATGTTGATGTTAAAGTCTCTGGAATGTTTACTGAAGCTGATTGGAAGAATTGGAAACAAAGAGATTTTTGGCCGTATTTGGAGCAGATTACTAACTCATTTACACCAGCAAGAATGATGTTTGGATCTGATTGGCCAGTTTGTTTACTTGCTGCAACCTACCGACAAAGCGTTGACTTGGTTGAAGAGTTTACGAAATCATTTTCTGATGCTGAGAAAAACAATTTTTGGGCAGGGACTGCAAACCGCGCGTATGGATTAAATCTAATTTAATTAGGCATAGCGGGCATGTAAAGCGCCATCAACCATAAGATCGGCGCCAGTAATAAATGATGCATCTTTGGATAAAGTAAATATAACTACATTTGCAATTTCTTCAGGAGAACCAAATCTTGCATTTGGTGCAACCGATAAAGCGTGTGCTTTCTCATCTGGAAACGTTTCCATATAACTCTTCAAAAGTGGTGTTGCAGTAGTTCCTGGTGAGATTGAGTTGACTCTAATTCCATACTTACCTTCATCAAGGGCTAAGTTTCTAGATAATCCAACTATTCCGCCTTTAGCAGCAGAGTATGGGAAAAAGTTTGGTCTAGACATTCGACCATGAATTGAAGAGATATTTACAATGGATCCGTATTTGTTCTTACGCATTTCTGGCAAACAAAGTTTTGCTAGATACCAACTTGATTTAAGATCTAGCGCAAAAAAATCATTCCATTCTTGCTCTGCATACTCAACTGCATCAGCGTAAGAATTTCTACCGGCGTTTGATACCGCCACAGTCACTGGACCAAAGTTTGAAATTAATTTGTCATAGCCAGCTTTAAAAGTTTCAAACTTTGAGACATCTGCCTTTGCATACTGCACTTGATGTCCCTCTTTGGTTAATTTTTCAACCAATGCATTTGATTTCGCATCATCAATATCAACAAATGAAACTTTGGCACCTTCTTGCACAGCACCTAATACAATCGCTTCGCCAATACCAGCTGCTCCGCCAGTTACAAATAAATGCTCATCTTTTAGAATCATGCTGATCTTGATCCTAATCCGCCATCTACTGCCCAATCAGAACCACTAACGTAAGTAGATTTACTAGAAAGTAAAAATGTAACAACCTTTGCAACCTCACTTGGTTGCCCTATCCGTCCTAATGGTTGGATTGAGTTTGTACGTTCTTCCCTACCTGCTTCATCTTTAAACCAAGTTTTAGTTAAATCAGTAAGAATGTGACCTGGGGATACGGCATTTACTCTAATTTCAAACTTACCTTCATCTAATGCAAGGTTTCTAGTTAAGCCAAGCACAGCTGATTTTGCTGCGCCATATGGAAAAAATCCTGGATAAGTCAGCCGTCCATGAATAGAACAAATATTTACGATTGATCCTTTTTTAGCTTTACGCATAGCTGGTAAGGCTAATTTTGCAGTAAGCCAAACTGGTTTCATGTCTACAGCGAAAAAATCATCCCACTCTTTATCTGTCATTGTCACTGGGTCTGCATGTGAGCTAACTCCAGCATTATTTACCAGACCAGTTACATCACCAAACTTTGCGACAACTGCTTTAAAGGCTGCAGACAACTCATCAAAATTTGCCACACTTGCTTTAACAAAAGTTACTTGAGCACCCTTTGCGCTTAACTCAGATACAAGTTTTTCAGCAGCTGTTACATCAATATCAACAAATGAAACTTTAGCGCCTTCATTTGTGGCATCTCTGACAATGGCCTCACCAATACCTTTGGCCCCACCAGTTACAAATATATGTTCACCTGCTAATTTCACTTACTTAACCCACCTTATTTGCTGCAGCAACTGCATTATTAAAGGCGATCACATTTTCTTTAACCTTATCTAACCCACCTTTAGTTAATGGGCCACCTAATCCAATTAAGTCAGCACCGGCTGCAAACCAATCATCTACTGAAGTCAAAGTTATGCCACCAGTTGGACACCAAAGTTTTCCAGGAAATGGATCTCGCAAAGCTTTTAGGTGAGATGGTCCATAAGTTGAAGCTGGAAATAATTTTAAAATATCTGCACCATTATCCAAAGCAATTGCCACCTCACTTGCGGTTGCAACTCCCGGCATTGAAATAAGTCCTAACTTCTTACTGGCTTTAATTACATCCTCATTTGTATCGGGGGAAACAATAAATTTTGCGCCAGCTTTTTCCGCTTTTTTTACATCCTTAGTACTTAAGACAGTGCCTGCGCCCACAGTTAAATCTTTATTTTTGGCTAACTTTTCGATTATATTTACCGCACCAGGTGTGGTCATCGTTATTTCAATTACTTTAATTCCAGCTTCAACTAAAACATCAGCTAACTCTTGACCTTTTTCTTTGCTATCTGTTCGAACTAATGCCATTAATTTATGTGAGAGTAGAGAATTTAATGTCTTCATCTTTTACTCCCTAACTTCTCAGCGACAGCCTGATCGATTACACCATTGGCGCCAGTTGGTATGCCGTTCCAATCCCCAAACATACTTGCAACTAGTGCGCCACACATACTTCCCTGCTTTAGCGCCTCTATCTCGCTCATGCCACTTAATAAACCTGCGATGCTGCCACCAGTAAAGGCGTCCCCAGAACCAACTGGATCTACCGCAACTACCTTTGGTGGAGTGATCTGACCATATTCACCACCAATTGCATATCGCATTGGTTGATCACCTTTAGTCATTACTGCAATTCTGCAGCCTCGATTATTAGCTTCGATTAAAACTTTTTTTGCATCCGAACTTCCAAATACCACCTGATACTCATCCTCGCCGCCAATTAAAAACTCAATATTTTCAGCTAGCGGTTGCAAGACTTTTTTCGCATCTGCCTCACTCCATAACTTGCGGCGAAGATTTAAATCTAAACTAGATTTAACTCCCAAGGAGGCTGCTTTAGTCAATGCATGCTTGACAGCTGCTGCTCCGCTTTCTGAAATAGCGCAGGTAATACCAGTTGTGTGTAGCCAGCGACTTGAAGAAATATATGAATCTAAAATATCTTCTGGTTCAATAGTAGAAGCAGCAGAGCCTTTTCTTAAATAACTAATCTCAACCGGCGCAGTTCCACCAGGATTTCGTACCATAGCTCCACTAAATAAGTTCACTCGCTTAGCAAGTGAAACATCAACTCCTTGAGCCTGAATATCTGCCAACATAACTGAGCCTAATTGATCATTACCAAACCTTGAAAAGTAAGCCGGTTTAAGGCCAAGCCGCGAGATAGTCACAGCCACATTAACCTCAGCGCCAGCAGTTACTCGTTCAAATTTTTTTGCACTCACCACAGAATCAGTGTCGCTTGAAATAAATACCGATAGTGGTTCACCAAAGGTGAAAAGGTCAATTTTCATTTAAGCGGCGTAAAGAGCCGTCTTTTTACCAACCACGCCAGGGCTGGTAACAAATACAAATCCAGACTCAGGGAATTGCTGCAGATCAAGGCTCTCTCCTGGGTTACCAACAGCAGTAGTAATAATTAATTTATCAAGTTTTTCACCGGCGAAGCAACAGGAGGTAACCTTTTGAGCCGGAACTTTAATCTCACTAATTTGCTTTCCATTTTTTCCATCAAAACCCCGAACACATGAGCCCATCCAAAAGGCTACCCAAATATTATCTTCACTATCTGAGCACATTCCATCTGGATAACCCATACCATCTGAGATTTCAACTAATGTGCGGCGATTACTAATTTGGCCATTGTCATAATCAAAAAGATCAACTTTCATTGATAAGGTATCAATATAAAACATTTTTGTTTTATCAACTGACCAATCCATACCATTTGAAATCCCAACCTCACCAAAGAGGCGTTCTAGCTTTATGCCATCCTTACTCAGTCGGTAAAAAGCACCTTCATTAATTTGGTTTTCATACGCCATCGAACCTAGGAACAATGAACCATCTGGTGAAACCTTGCCATCATTCCAACGCAAAACATTTTTATCTTTAAAGCCATCTGCAGATTCCCTGGTTGGTAATTTATGGAGGGTGCCATCTTTATCTCTTAAAACTGGGCCATTGGCCGTTCCTAAAACTTCACCTCCTGCTGTGCGAGGGATTTGAAAACCAACTGGCTCACTAGTTTTGTACTCACCGCTTTGTCCAGATTCTAAATTCTGCCATCTAACTTCTTGGCCATAAATATCAACCCATTGAATATGGTTATTTTTATCACCAGTTGCCGTTGGACCTTCACCCAATTGATTACGCCGGGAATCAAAAACTTCAACTTTTATACTCATTTATTTCTCAATAATAATATTCTCTAGTGCTTTGCCAGATGCTAATAAATTCAATTGGGATTCAATTAACCTTCTAGCTCTACTTTCAAAAGCGGTGGTATTTCCACCAACATGTGGTGATATTAAAACTCCCTTAGCCCGCCAAAGTGGATGATCCTTTGGTAGTGGCTCTGGATCTGTTACATCAAGGGCTGCAGTAATTCGACCTGAGTTTAGCTCTTTAACTAATGCATCTGTTTCAACTATTGGACCCCGGGCAACATTGACCAATAGGGCACCATCTTTCATTAACGCTAACCGCTTTGCATCAAATAAATGCTTGCTCTCTTTGGTTAGTGGCAAAATTAAAATCACTACATCAAGTAAAGGTAAATGTTTATCTAAATCTGAAATCACCGTTGTGTTATCTCGTCCGCTTTGCGTGAAAGGGATGATTTCAACACTAAAACCTGCCAACATTTTTGCAATTGTGCTACCAATAGATCCAAAGCCAATAATTCCAATCTTGCGATCATTTATTGATTTATTTTTAACATGAACCCACTCTGACTTATCTTGGTTGCGAACAAAATCAGGAAAACCACGAAGGGATGCGATAGTTAAACCAACTGCCAGCTCTGCAGTTGAATCATCATGAATAGTCTTACCATTACATAAAGTAATTCCAGGGCGAATATATTCAATTGCATCGTCATAGCCGGCATTTGGCACTTGTAATACTTTGAGATTTGGCATCTGCTTTGTTAACTCAAGGGCAGGCCGTCCGCCCATATACCAAGGAACATAAAAGGTAATCTCAGATAAATCACCACCTTCTACTGGGGTGGTAGCAGGTGAAAGACGTTTGAACTTACTTGGCACATTTAAATCATCCCACTGGGTCCAAACTACATGTTCACTCATTACTTAATCCGTTCATTAATATCTTCTGGTGTTACCACAACCTTGTTAACTAATGTGCCAATTTGATCAACGGTAATCGTAACAAGATCACCAGCAACGAGTGAAATATCAAGTGGTGGCACGATTCCAGTTCCTGTTGAAAGGATTGCACCAACTGGGAAGTGTTGGCACTTAAATAGATAATCAATCAAATCATCAAAAGATCGGTTTAAAGATTTAAGTGAAGTCTCAGCCTGCCAAATGATTGAGCCACCTCTTTCAATCTTGGCATAAATATCAAGTTTGTCATGATCTACAATCTCCCAGATTGGCCGAATCATTGGGCCCAGTGCATTTGAACCATAATAAATTTTGGCTTGGGATAGATACAGCGGATTTTCACCCTCGATATTTCTTGAGGTCATATCGTTACAAATACTCATGCCAATCAACTCGCTAAATTTATTAATCACTATCGCAACTTCAGGCTCTGGTACAGAGGTTTTTGCATCCTCTCTAATTCCAACTTCACTATCTGTTCCAACTGTTCTGCGCGCAGTTGCTTTGAAGAATAACTCTGGACGATCTGCCTCATAAACTAATTGATAAACATCAGGAATTCCGCTCTCCTCTTTGCGAGCATCTCTAGATCGTTGATATGTAACACCTGCGCCCCAAACTTCACTATCTACTGCAACCGGTGCGACTAATTTTCCTTTTACTTCTTTATTACTTGGTGCTTCATATAACTTACGAAATGCTCCCAGGTGTTGAGATAGGGCATCAGATAATGTCTTTACGCCCTCTATTTCAAAGTACTTACCATTAATCTCTTTGACTAATTTGTATGGCTCAGTTGGAGTTTGAATTACTGCTAAATGACTCATATCTTAAAGTTCGATTCGGTTAACTAGGCCTGACTCCTCTAGTGCATCCCAAACAGCTGCTGGAATCTCTCGGTCAAAATCTGCAATATTTGCAGTCAACTCTTTAACTGTTCTAGAGCCAGTTAATACTGAGGTAACTGCTGGATGGCGAAGTGGGAATTGAATTGCAGCTGCAGTAAGGGGAACATGAAAATCTGCTAATAGTTGTTTAATTTGTTGGGCTTTCTTTATTAATGCTTCACTAGCAGGAGCGTAATCATAAGTGGCACCAGCAACCGGATTAGCTAAAATTCCAGAGTTATAAACACCACCAATTACTACCCCAGTGTTTTTCTTTTTACACTCTTTAAATAATTGCTCTTGGGCGGATTGGTCAAGGAGTGAGAATCGGCCGGCAATTAAAATAATATCTAAATCCATTTCCTTAACCGCTTTGATTGATGGTGCACAGAAATTCATGCCAACACCAATGCCTTTGATTACTCCTTGTGAACGAAGTTCAGCCAACACTGGATATGACTTCTCAATTGCTTCACCAATTCGGTCATCTGCATCATGAATGTATGCAATATCAATTGCAGAAATATTTAACCGTGCCAAACTTTCTTCGATAGACCTGAGAATTCCTTCTCTTGAAAAATCAAAAATAGGTGTGAGAGTGGGGTCAACATCAACATAACTGCCAAGTGAATCATCCTCTGATTTATTTTCTGGGGTTATTTTATTTAAAACTCTGCCAACTTTTGTTGAAACTACAAAATCTTTACCTGATTTATTTAACGCTGAACCTAATCTTCGCTCGGCATTTCCATAACCATAAAGGGGTGCGGTATCAAAGTATTTAATTCCAGCTTCAGTTGCAGTCAAGATTGTGGACTCGGCATCTGCTTCTGCTACTGAGGTGAATAAGCCACCAAGGGGGGCGGTTCCTAACGCAAGCTTTGTGATGTATCGATCTATGCGTGGAATTTTTACTAATTCGCTATGACGGGCCATATTCACAATAGTATAGGAGCGTGTTGGAATAGTGAATACTGTTCGCCTATTGAGATAGAAGATCGGATTGATAATTATGGATAAAGAGTTCGCAGGCCTTACCGCAATAATCACAGGCGCAGGCTCCGGAATTGGACTTGAGGTTGCTAAGGGACTAAAAGCACGGGGTGCAACCGTCTATGGTTTTGATATTAACGAAGGAGAGATGGCATCTGTTGCAACCTTTATTAAGTGCGATATTGGTGATGCTACTTCAGTTGAATCTGCTTTTGCTGAATTTAAAAAAACAAGTAGTAAGTTAGATATTTTGATCAACAACGCTGGAATTGGATCATTAACAAACGTTGAGAAAGAAACAGATGAGATTTGGCAGAAAGTGCTAAATGTAAATGTGGTTGGAACAGCAAGAGTTTCAAGAGCTGCAATTGCACTACTTCGGGAAAGCAAATCTGCGGCAATTGTAAATACTGGATCAGTTGCTGCCATTGATGGCATTCCAAACCGAGCTGCATACAGTGCATCAAAGGGTGCGATTTTGGCATTAACACTTGCAATGGCAACTGATCATCTAGCTGATGGCATTAGAGTCAATGCGGTTAATCCTGCAACAGCTGATACACCTTGGGTTAAAAGATTGCTTGACCAATCTGCAGATGCAAAAGCTGCCAGAGTTGCTTTGGAGGCAAGACAGCCAATGGGAAGATTGGTTTCACCAAGTGAAATTGCAAGTGCAATTATTTTCTTGGCAAGTCCAATCCAGGCCTCTATTACTGGTACGACTTTAAATGTAGATGGTGGCCTTCACTCACTTAGAATTCCAAAATAATGGCCTCTATCAATAACTATAGATTTGGTTCGTATGCGATTCTTGCTATGGGTTTAATTAATCTTCGCTATCAAACCGGCTCTGAGGCAAATTTATCTAAGAGCTCAGTTTTAATTGCAGTTGGTGGCATTACCCTGCTTTTAACCTTTATTCC
>Ga0164293_10001675_pt1 | contig 18609 bp, 18 predicted proteins | sample GEODES118metaG_FD_111487 | JGI IMG/M metagenome (GOLD analysis project Ga0164293, IMG submission 111487) | Eutrophic lake water microbial communities from Lake Mendota, Wisconsin, USA - GEODES118 metaG | ecosystem: Environmental > Aquatic > Freshwater > Lake | place: USA: Lake Mendota...
CGCAGCAATTGACGCTGCGCGCGGATTTGCATGTGCGTGACCTGGACCTGCTGTTCGATCTCGACCGCGATCGTGATGGCCAAGTCACATGGGCCGAGACGCAGGCGCGCAGTGCCGAGCTCACTGCCTGGCTGATACAAGGCATTTCACTGGGCGCATCGGGTCAGCGCTGCACCTTGGGCCCGGTCGACTTGAAGGCGAGCCAGCATGCCGATGGCACCTACTTGAGCGCCTTGTGGACGCCGCTGTGTCCTGGCGCGTCGAGCTCCTTGGACGATGCCCGCTTGACGCTTCGTTACGACCTGATTTTTTCCCAGGACAACCTGCACCGTGGCTTGCTCAAGGTGGATTTCCCCCGCTACCAGAGCAGTGCTTTGCTGAGCCCCGAAAGACCCGAGGTCGAGATCAGTGCCTCCGATAGCCATCCCTGGCGGGTCTTCGGGCGTTATGTCGTCGAGGGGGTTTGGCACATCTGGATCGGCATCGATCACATCGTTTTTTTGCTCAGCTTGCTGTTGCTGGCGCCCTTGCAACCGTCTCGCCAAAGGGTTGTGCACTGGCAAGCGGCGCCGCAAGCCCGCCCCGTCGTGCTGGACGTGCTGGCAGTCGTCACCGCCTTCACCGTCGCCCACTCCATCACCCTGGGCTTGACCATCACCGGCTGGCTCACACCGCCCGCCGATCTGGTGGAGCCGGCAATTGCTTTGTCGGTGGTGCTGGCCGCCTTGAACAACCTTTTGGGCTTCAGTGCCGTCAAGCGCTGGCGTCTGGCCTTCTTATTCGGCCTGGTGCATGGCTTTGGTTTTGCCAGCGTGCTGCTGGACCTGGGACTGCCCGCCAGCGCACTGGTGGCTGCCTTGGGTGGTTTCAATCTGGGAGTTGAGTTGGGGCAGCTGGCGATCGTAGCGGTGTTCTTTCCCCTGGCCTGGATCCTTCGCCAGACACGGTTTTACCGCTGGGTGTTGGTCGCAGGCGGGTCGATGGTCATTGTGGTGCTGGGCCTTTTTTGGACGCTGCAGCGCCTGGGATGGCTGGGGTAATTCAGACCGAACGGTTCATCCGCGAATCGCTGCTGCTGCCTAGCATCGTATGCGCTTGCTCAGGTTTCAGACCTTCGCTCAGGGTGCGGGTCGGGGGCGGAGTCGGAGGCAAGCCGGCGGGTAAATCTCCAGACCCAGACGCTCAGCCCTGCCGACGAAACAGGGCGCAGACTCCAAAAGCAGCCAGTGCCATCACCACCGTGGGCCCGCTCGGTGTGTCGGCCACCCAAGAAAAAAGCAGACCGAGCAGGCAAGAAACTGAGGCTGCCACCATGGCCGCCCAGGGCCTCAGCCCTCGCTCGATCCAAAGCGCGGGTGCTATCAGGCTGGCGAAGACAAGAAACAGGCCCAAGGCTGGTACCGCGACACTCGCAATGACAGCAAAGGCGGCATAGAAAAAAACATCATGGGCAAGCCAGCCCTTTCGCCGGAGCGTAAGGACGGTAAGCGCGGCCAGCAAGAGCGCGCCGATGCTGAACGAGTCCACCCAAAGAACGTCCGCAGCCAACAAGTGAAATAGCTTTTCGCGGCCATGTGGGTGCAGGCTTGCGCCCAACAGGGCCATACACGCCCCTGCGACATAGATCAAACCGATCAGCGCTTCTCTTTGCTGGCTCCACTTTCGCGCGACCCAGGCGACACCCAGGCTCACCACCACTGCGCCCAAGGTGGCGGCAAGCTGGTCGACGAGCGGCGAATCAATGTGGAGGGCGAAATTGAGCCAAATCACGGCTGCAGCGGCAGCTTGTGCAACGGCCAGATCGATGAACACGACACCCCGCCTCAAAACCTGGGTTCCCAAGGGTGTGAGCGCCATGATTCCTGCAATCAGCGCAAGCGCGGGGAAGATGAACCAGGTCTCCATCGTGTTTTACTTCGCCAGGCCAGTCACCTGCGTCACGAGCTGATCGAACCATCGGGTGATCGCTCCCGGCTGATCGTCTGTCACAGTGGCAGGAATGATCAACAGCTTCGATGGCATCCCCATGCTGCCCGCCAGCCAGCGCGCGGGCTTGGGGTCATGGTGCTGGGCAATGATGATGCCGATGGGCGGTTGTGTTTTGCTGATCGCAAGTACTTTTTCGAGGTGGGCGGCCGTGGGCGGCATTCCCGGCTTGGGCTCCAGATCTGCCACGGGCTTGAGACCCAACCACGGCCACAGGTAGCCAAACGAGGCGTGCTGCGTGATGACCGATCGGCCCTTGAGGGCCTGCAACTGCTTTTCCCAAATGGCGATCTTGGCCTGCAATTCAGACTCGAAATTGGCCAGGTTTTGATCAACCAGCGGCTTTTTTTCTGGGTACAAGCTGCCGAGCCTAGTGGCCAATGCCTTGGCCACTTGCAAGACCCTGCGGGGGTCCGTGTGGAAATGCGGATTGCCGTTTACGTGCACATCCCCGGAAAACGGTGTGATGGTTCCCTTGAAGGGATCAATCAGTTCCACATGCTGGGCGGCAAAAAACATCGAGGGCTGACCGTTTTGCACCTTGGGGTTGCCGGCTCTTGCCTGAAGCATGGGCAACCAAGCTGCCTCCAGTTCAGCGCCCGTGCAGATCGCAAAGTCTGCGCCACGAATTTGTGCAATGAGTGAGGGCCGTGCCTCGATGTGGTGGGGGTCCTGAAGGTGCGTGGTCGCTGTTCGTACGCTCACCTCCGGCAGCAGCGTCCGGGTCAATGATGCCCATTCGGGTTCACAGGCAAAAACCGTGATGGCTTGTGCCTGACCGGTCGCGGCCACGCAGAGCGCCAGGAAAGCTTTAGTAAGAATGCGCACCGTGTGCTCCGAATGCGATCACATACTGCAGCTGAATGCTGCGTCCGGCGGGCTTTGCAAAGACGGGTTCACCGTCATCGTTCGCGCCAGAGGCTCTTTGTTGCGTGAGTTGCAGGCGCAAGGTCTGCATATGGCTTGGCTTGTAGGCCAGCATGATGGCGTTTTCGGTGAGTCGTCCGTTGCCGAACTCGATGGTGCCACTGTGGTCTTCTGGCTTGGCCACCCGCAACCAGTCGGTCCGGACACCCACCTCCCATGCCGGAGTGAACTTCCACACGGCGCCCAGCGACGAAGCACGATGGCGCATGGTGCTGTCGGCATAGCGATTGATTCCACTGACTTGCGCGTACTCCCAGTTGAGGCGCACCTGCTGATTTCTGTTGTTGCCCTCGGGCGCCCATTTCCACACCAGGTCGCTGATCCACATTCGCTTGCCACTGAAGCTTGCCGAATGGCTGTGGGCTTCGGCCGCCGGATCGTGAACCTCTACCTCTGCTTCGCGCTTGTTTTGGACATGTGACAGACCCCATTGCCAACTGCTGGATGGGCCGATGTCATTGCCCATCTTCATGTTCAAGGTGCTGACGAGTGATGTGGAATCGGGGGTAGCCTCGCGGACCAATTTTTTGCCGCTGAAAACTTCAGCACCGAATCGCAGATAAAAGGGAGTCGGCGCTGTCCAGTTCAAGCGGACGCCATCGTCATACCAATGCCCGCCGAGCAAGCCCCGATACAGCAGGGGCCGCTCGGTGAAGTCGTCCGCGTGGGGGTGCAGCTCGTTGAGATAGCCGATTTGGGAGGCGAAGCGTCCTGCCCGCACCTGCAGGCCATGCGGGAGCGATCGGGTCTGCACCCAGGCGTTCTCGACATGCTGCTCAAGTTTCTTGTCTTGGGTGTGGAAGCCTAAGACGGCCTCGCCACTGAAATGCTCGTTGAAGGCGCCGCGCACCATCAGGTCACTGTGCCCCAGCCCCAGCCCCTTGTCTCGGGCGCCCAGCTCCAGCCCCTTTGAAGTCACAGCGCCATCGAGCACGACGCCTGCTTGCCAGTTGGCGGTACCGGCCGGGGTCTGTGCATGGCTAGAGGCCATGGTGGACAACAAAGTGACCGCGATGCCAGACAGGAGGGAGAAGTTGCTGTGGGACATGTTGTGCCTGAGTGATAGGGATGGAGGGATGGCCGGATTCTATTGCAAACGAATTCGCATTAGCAAGAGGCTGTATTTGGTGTAGCCTTCGCCCATGGAAAGATCGACCAAGCAGCGCGCCGCCATCGAAGACGCTTTGAAGAAATTGGCGCGACCGCTTTTGCCCCAGGAGTTGCTGGCAGAGGCGCAGAAGTCAGTGCCCAACCTCAGCCTCGCCACGATTTACAGAAATATCAAGGGCCTGATCGCTGACGGTGTGGTTGATGTGGTGTGCCTTCCGGGTGAAACAGATCGTTATGAGATCCATAGGCATCACCACCATCATTTCCATTGCAGAAATTGCGAACAAGTCACGGATGTTGATGCGTGTCCCGGGGACTTGAGCAAGTTGATGCCCAAGGGCTACCTGCTCGAGGAGCATCAGATCACGCTTTACGGAAAGTGTCCGGCTTGTGCAGTGGGAGCGTGACCAGTCAAGTCGGACAGCCCGTGGCTTACCCCTTTGGTGAGATAGCCGCCTGCGTTTGTTCGAAATTGGTGGTTTGCAAGAAAGTCCCGATGGCCCGCTGCGTTGCCCCGGGGTTGTCGCCCCAAATCGAATGACCAGCGCCCGGTATGGTGAGCACCTGACCGTTTTGAAACTCCCGGTTCAGGCGCGCCGACGTTTCGGGGGTCAGTACATTGGAGAGCTCACCCCGCAGCACTGCAGTCGGGCATTTGACGCGCCGCACGTGCTCCCACATGTCGCGCGCGGCAACAGCCAATGTTTCGATGGCGGCGTCTCGGTCGTAGCGCCACTCAAGCCGACCCTGCGCGTTGAGCCGCAGATCCCCTTGCAAGGTCAGCCGGTGAGTGTCTTCGGTGAACCTCAAACGCTGCGGCATCGTCCTTGAAAACGCCATGGCCTCGTCCATATCGGCAAAAGTTCGGGGCCGGGTTCGATGCACATGAATCATTTCGTCCGATGCATGCTTGGGCATCTCGAAACTCAGGTCCAGAAACACCAGGCTGCGCACCCGATCCGGATGTAGCGACGCATATTGCAAAGCCACACGCGTCCCCAGTGACGAGCCCACAAAGCTCACCTGCGGCCAAGCCATGGCGTCCATGAACTCGACCAGATCCGCGCAGTAATAGTCCACGGTGTACTGGCCCAAAGGCGCCACCCCTGAATCACCATGCCCGCGTTGATCCAGGCCAATCAGGTTGAACTGCGGGTGCAGGCTATCTGCCAGCCAGGACCAGACCTTTCCGTTCAAGGACGTCCCATGCAGGCACACCACGGTGGGTCCGTCGGAGCGCCACTGCTCGTAGTGAAGACGCAGCTGGGATGTTTGTACAAATCCGTCGTGGGTAGGTGTCATGGGGTGAGGTCAAAAACGGGTATGCCTGTGAAAGCGGGAAAGTACTCGCAGCGCTCGAGCGTCAGGTCAAAGCGCAAGCGCTGATGCAAATGCGGCAGCCCCTGTCCGTACAGGTGCAAGTGCATTGCATCGCCAGGGGGGATTACCTCAATGTCGTGGATGTCATCGGCCAGGAGAAAGCAGGTTCCGCCTGCGCCGATGTCTTGGGTACCCGAGCGGATCAAGCGCGCAGGCCCCGGGCTCTGGCCAGCCTCCTCGCGTTGGTAAAAGCGGTTGCGTTCTATCCCGCTAACCCCTGCGATACATGCCCAGGTCGTGTGGTTGTGAGGGGGCTGTGCGTGGCCCGGGCGTGCCGCCGAGGCGTACAGCCCCATGCTACCGTCTGCTTCTTCATGCAGTTGGTAGACCCCCCAGCGCTGGCCGTCCAGAATCGGAAAATCTTCCAGCTTCCACAGCGATGAGTAAGCGGCCAGCGCGCTCAGATGCCGGCTGACCGCCTGCTGGAACTCGGGGGCATCGGCCGGGTGTTGCTGGCGCAGGGCGCGCAAGGCGGTGATCAGAGCATTGACTCGATCGCTACGTTCACGGCGTGTACCGGCCTGCTCGGGTGTCATGGATCAACCTTGATGCCGGCTGTCTTTACCACGCGAGTCCAGACCTCGATATCTCTCTGTTGGGTCCTGCGAAAAGCCTCGGGCTCTCCGGGGGTGGGGATGATGCCCATGACCTGCATTCGGTCTTGAACATCTTTGTTGGTCAGCATTTTATTGAGCTCGGTATTGAGCTGCTTGACCACTGTCGCAGGCGTTCCCGCCGGTGCAAACAACGCAAACCAGCTGCCGGGTTCAAAAGGCACCCCCTGCTCTGTGGTGGTGGGCACGTCGGGAAACGCCGGGCTGCGCCGTGGGCCAGCGACGGCGATCACCCGTATCTTTCCGAGTCGGTTGAACGATCCTGTGGTGGTGGTGTCGGTCATCACAGCCTGCAATTGCCCGCCCACGAGGTCGTTGAAAGCTGGAGCACCACCCTTGTAGGGTACATGCGTCATCTGGATATTGGCTAATGCGCTCAGGCCCTCGCCCACCAGATGTCCGCCGGAGGCGTGACCACCTGTACCGTAGCTCACCTTGCCGGGATGGGCCTTGGCATAGTCGATGAAGCTTTTCAGGTTGTTCACTGGCATGGAGGCCGGCACCGAGATTGCGATCACACCCGTGCTGATCTGACCGATGGGGGTGAAGTCTTTCACGACGTCGTAAGGCAGTTTTTGACCGAGGGCGGTCTGAATAGCGTGCGTGGCTGCAATACCCAAGAGCAAGGTGTAGCCGTCGGGTGCCGCCCGGGCCACGATGTCGGAGCCGATCACGCCCCCCGCACCGGTTTTGATATCGACCACCACGGGCTGGCCCAGGCCAGCGCCGAACCGCTCGGAAATCAGTCGCCCCATGGCGTCGGCCGAACCACCTGGGGCAAAGGGAACAACCAGACGGATCGGACGTGAGGGGTAGGCCTCTTGCGCCTGCAAGGGGCGCACACCCCATGCTGCGAGCGAGCCAGCCAAGAAAATACGGCGGTTAGTGGTCATATCGATCTCCTGCTTTTTTAAGGTGTCAGACCGCCTGGGCGGCAATCACTTCAACTTCCACCAGGTACTGCGTGCGAAACATCTCGCTGACAACTAGGCCCAGGGCCGCGGGCCGGTGCGTTCCCAAAAACTGCGCCCGTACCTTGGCGTAGGCGGCCGCATGCTCGCGGTGACGCAGGTAGCTGCTGATCTTGACCACGTCGGCCATGCCCATACGCGCAGACGTCAGGACATGCATGATCCGTGTCCACACGATCAGGCTTTGCTCCTCGATCGTATCGGGGATGGTGCCGTCAGGACGCCCCGCGGTTTGCCCGGAGATGAACAGCAGTCGCGAATTCGGTGGCACCTCCAGCCCGTGCGAGTAGGGGCCTTGGGGCTCCAGGATATCCGCCGGGTTATGCAAGATAAACGAGCTCATGGTCTTTCCTTCGGCTTGTACTGCGGGAGAGTCTCAGGCGCGCCGCCACGCCTCAAACGCCTGGTCCAGATCTCGGAGTAAATCATCGACATGCTCGAGGCCAACGTGTAGACGCACTGCGTACTGGCCTGCCGGCCAGGGCAATGATGCTGCCCTGCGCTGGGGCAGCGCGGTGAGCACCAGGCTCTCAAAGCCGCCCCAGCTCGCCCCAATGCCGAACAGCTGGAGAGCGTCTGCAAAAGCATCCACCTTCGTTTTGGCGCTGGGCTGCGGCACAAAAGTCAGCAGGCCAGTTGCGCCGCTGAAATCGCGCTGCCATAGGGCATGCTGGGGATGTGAAGCCAGTGCGGGGTAGAAGACGCGGGCCACCTCCGCGCGTTGCTCCAGCCACTGGCTCACGCGCAGGGCGTTGGCCTGGTGCCGTTGCAGGCGCACATCCAGGGTCCGCAGGCCCCGCAAGGCCAGGGCCGCGTCATCGGGGCCCATGCAGCTGCCGGTGTCCGACCAGTGACTGCGTACCTGCGACGCCATACCTGCGCGACTGAGCACCACGCCCATCATGGCGTCAGAATGTCCCACCAAGTACTTGGTACCCGCATGCACCACTATGTCTGCACCCAGAGCCAGGGGCTTTTGAAAAAGCGGCGTGGCCCAGGTGTTGTCCACGATCACCCGCGCCCCGCGAGCATGCGCCAGGGCGCACAAGGCGGGCAGGTCCTGGATTTCAAGCGTGTGTGAAGCTGGCGACTCGGCATAGACCACACGCGTGTGCGGTTTGAATCGCGAGGCCAGTGCGCTCATATCGAGTGGATCGTAAAACTCCACCTCGATGCCCCACCTGGCCAGCACGTTGTGACACAACTGCTTGACAGGCGGGTAGACCGCATCGGTCACCAGTACATGGTCTCCGGCCGACAAGGAACTGGCCAGCGCCAGGTGGATGGCGGCTAGGCCAGACGGCACCAATACCGCATCGTCAGCCCCCTCAAGTTCGCACAGCGCGTCTTCGAGAGCCCACAAGGTGGGTGAGCCCACTCGCCCGTAAATGAGCCTCCCGAACCGATCGTGATGAGCCGCCTCATAGGCTGCCACACTCGGATAAATGACGGTTGAAAAATGGTAGGTGGGTGGTGCGACGGTACCCGCCAGCGCGCCCTGGGGAGCGCCCGCATGCAACAGCCGTGTCTGCACGTGTTCGGTCCCGACATGCGGGATGCGTTGTCTTTCGAGCGGCGTGAAGTCCTTGGGACGGGTCATGCGGTGTCGCGTTGATAAATCTGGAATTGGACTCCGGGCTCCTGATCGAGTTGGGCCAGTAAATCGGTTTCCCACTCGATGTACTGCCGCATGGCCTCGGAGACACCCGTGTCCAGCTGGTAAGGACTGTACCAAGCATCATCGGTGGGGCAGAGCAGTCGCAGTTGCGATTCGGTCCCCAGCACTGCGGCCGCTGTCTGGCTGCCCTCCTGCAAGTAGGCGGCCGCAAGGCCTGCCGCCTGAGCGTCGGCCGCCGCCCAGGACGCCAATCGGGCATCCGAGGAGGTGAAAACATGCCAGCGCCTAGCATCGGCTGTTTTAGCCCATTCGGGGATGCGTGAGCGCGTGAGCCAATGGGCTTGATGCAAATGTTCCCGGCGATAGGCGCGGCTATCGTCGCAGTCGATCAGCATCACTGGGTGTTGGGCTGCGAGTGCCCGGTAAGCCGGCAAGTCCAGTGCGCGAGCCGCTGGGGACACGGGCCAGCGCGCAGGTGCGGGCGCTGGCGGCGATGAAACCGATGCACCACTGGGTAAGAAGCAATAAACCTCCCACCCCATTTGCGCCAGCCAATGAGCAGTCATGGGCGCTTGTACCTTCTCGGTGTCGCGCAGCACCACACGTGCACGGCGCACGGGCGCATAGAGATCAGTGCTTTGTACCAACTGCCCGCCCGGGGCGGATACCCAGCCTGGAAAGGGACTTTGTGCGCTGGCGCTGGGCAGTCGAACGTCAAAGCAATAGGTTGTGCGGTCTTGTTGCTCTCTCATGGCCTGAAGTTGGTCGGCGTCGATCCAGCGTATCTGCAGTGCCTCGGCCAAGGCGCAGGCCCGCTGCGAGGCTTTCTCGATCTCGGCCGCTGACGGCATGGGCAATACGGGTAGCCGCCCCGGTTGCAAGGCCCCGCCCTCCAGATGCCAGGCCATGGTGCCGTTTTCGAGCGCATACACCGTGTGGGGGTAGCCCGCATTGATCAGCGACTGGGCACCAATGATGCTGCGCGTACGCCCCGCGCAATTGACCACCACTGTACGCGCCTGGCCCTGTGGGGGCAGGCGCATCACAAGTTCGGCCCCCGGGCAGTTAAGGGCGCCCTCGAAGGTGAAATCCTGGTACTCCGATTCGGGCCGGCAATCGACAAAAATGTGCTGCTCGGAATCAGTCAGGTGCGTTTTCGCCTCACCCACCGGCATATGTGGCGTCTGGGCTTGGTGTTCGACCACCTCTCCAAAAGCCTTGCTCGGAACGTAGATGCCCGAAAACAGGCGATAGCCCGCTTCAAGCCAAGCCTGGTTACCTCCCTGCAGCGCGTGGACCTGCCTGTAGCCGCCCTGATGCAGGACGGCTAGCGCTCGTTCAATGCTCGAGAAGTCGTCGGCCAGCAGCACGATCGCGGTATCTCGCCGCGGCACACACTGTGGCATCCTCAGCTCCAGCCGCGACAAAGGCAGCGAGGCCGCATAAAACAGATGGCCCTGGGCAAAGACACCTTCTTCCCTCACGTCCATCAGGACATGCTCCATGGAACCGCGCAGGCAATGGGCGACCTGGTGAGCATCCCAAAAGATCAGACCCGGCAAGTCTGGCCAGTGGGGGAGGGAGGGGGTCATAAGTTCAGTCGCCCTGGTTCTGTCTGGCGGAGGCGGTGCCTGTTCTTTTTATGTGTCTAGCCGGGTCAAGAAACATCAATCAGGCTAATTTCTATTGTGAGAGACGCTGCGGCCTTGTGTCACGGCATTGCGCGCTACATCATACGATTTCGGTATGGATGGTCTGTCTTCAGGTCAGTGTCTCTGGAACTCGAGCAAGTTGATGTCCGAAGGCTAGCTGCTTGGGGGCGTAGCAGATCGCGCTTTACGGAAAGTGTCCGGCTTGTGCATCAGGCGCGTGACCGGTTCAAGAGCGATCTGACCCGGTCCATTCCGTAGATCAGTGCGCAGCGCAAGACGCATCACCCAATGGTGGTGACGAGCGATCCGATTTCCTCGATGGTCACCTCGATGCAATCACCGCGGCTCAGGTATACCGGCGGCGAGCGGAATGCGCCGATACCCGCCGGCGTGCCGGTTGCCAGCACGTCTCCAGGCTCGAGCGTGATGTACTGACTCAGGTAGCTGATGAGGGAGGCCACCGGAAACAGCATCTCTTGTGTAGAGGCTTCCTGCATGAGAGCTCCGTTCACCCAGGTTCGCAGCCGCAACGATTGCGGGTCAGGAATTTCATCCGCCGTGACGAGTGTGGGCCCGAAAGGGCAGAAGCCGTCCGCGCTTTTCGCGAAGGTTGTCTGCGCGGGGTTGACGTCAAACTGGAACTCGCGAGCACTCAGATCGTTGACCAGCGAGTAGCCACCGACGCAGGCGAGCGCTTCATGCGGCTCTACATTCGAAGCGAAGCGGCCAATGACCACCGCGAGCTCACCTTCAAAGTCCATCTTCTGGACAAGAGGGGGTTTGGCGACTGTGGCTCCGGGCGCTGCGATCGACGACGGCACCTTGAAGATGATGCGCGGCTTTTCGAAGGGATCCACGCCCGTTTCTTTGGCATGGGCTGCGTAGTTGCGGCCCACGCCGATGATCTTGCCCGGGCGGGGTACCGGCGGCAGGAGTTGCAGCGCAGTGAGCTCCAGGCGCGCCGCCTTGCTCGAGGCCAGGCGCTCATGAATTTGTTGCTGGGTCAGCCCGCGTGCCGCGTCGCCTGCCTGCAGCCAACGGAGCAGCCCTCCTGGCGCAGGTTCAATGCCGCGGCTTTCAAGCGCCGCCAGCGTCTGGGGGTCGTGTGCGATTCGCTCCAGCAGGTCGGTGACGTCGACCACCGAGTCGTCTTGCAGCACCCCGGTGCGCCGGCTGCTCCCGGCTTGCGCAAATGCGACGAACTTCATGCGGACCCTCTCTGGGCTTCACGGCCGGTAGGCAAGCCCTCGAACTTGAACTCGCTCACCAGTTGCTGCTCCAGCAGCCGCCATGTATGGCGTTCATCCAGCCGATCGAAAAACCGGTTCAGATGTTGCTTCAGTTGCATGATTTCTTCGGAGGAGGGTTCCCTGGGATCGGTCATGGGCGGTAGGCCTTCAGTACATGAACTCGCCACCATTGACCTGCAGCAACTGGCCTGTCACGAAGCCTGCGCCATCGGAGCACAGGTAGAGACAGGCGCTTGCGATATCCCCTCCGGTACCGATTCGGCGCGCCGGGATGGCAGGCAGTCGCTGGGTCATCATGTAGTCGAAATCCGGGTAGTCGCTCATGTTGCGCACCGTGTCCATGAGGCCGGGCGCCACGGTGTTGGCCGTGATGCCATACGGACCGAACTCAAGGGCGATCGCCTTGGCCAGCGCGTGCATGCCCGCCTTGGCGGAGACGTTGTGGGCGCGGTGCTCCTTCACGAAGAACCCGTCGCGTCCGGAGATGTGGACGATGCGGCCCCAGCCTCGCTTTTGCATGTGCGGGATGGCCGCGCGTGCCAGGTAGAAACAGCTGCCCAGGTTGGTGCGCAGCGTCTGGTCCCACTGCTCTGGGGTGATCTCTAGCAAGGGCCGGTGGTGGCGAACCGACACGTTGGACACCACGATATCTGCCGACCCGAAGGCTGCGATGCTCTGGTCGACCATGTCCTGCATGGCTTGCGGGTCACCCACATCGGCCATCACACCCAGCGCTTGTGCCCCGAGTTCGCGCGCCTCGGCCACCACGCGATCGACCCTTTCGCGGTTGCGCGAACCGTTGACGACCACGTTCGCCCCTCCTGCGGCAAAGGCGAGCACGATGTCGCGGCCAATGTTTTGGCCCGAGCCGGTGACGATGGCCGTGCGCCCCGCGAACGGGCGCGCACTGGTCTCCTGCTTAGCCTGGCTCATGACGCCTCTCCCTTGGGTGCCCTCAGCCAGGGTGTCGGGTTGCCTTCATAGACCGCCGGACCCAGCCGGAAATGCTGCGCTTCGCGGAAGGTGTAGACCGCTGGGACTGATTCAGGATAGAGCCGATTGCCCTGCGGAAAGGGGCCATTGAGTGCGACCTGCGAATGCAGCGGACGACCCAGGATCTCTGCCAACCTGTGTGAAGCGTCGATCAGGCGGTCCAGGTCCACGCCGGTCGGAATGCCCAGCATATGCAACAGGTGGACCAAGTCCTCGGTCGGCAGCATGCCATTGGCCTGACCATTGCCCGAATAGGGGCAGCCGCCAATACCTCCCACTGCGCTGTCCAGAAGCAGCGTGTGGCGCTGGTCAAGCACCTTGACCGCTTCCCAAGCGGACAGCATGGCCATGCCGCGCGCGTTGTGGAGGTGCAGTCTGAATTCGGTGACCTCCGGGAAGCGCGCGAGTATGGCCTGCAGGTCTTGAGCCACGGCATCGGGACGGTTCCAACCCATCGGGTCCGCCAGCTCGATGCGCCGCACCGAAATGCCAGCCGCGTGCCATGCGTCCCACTGTCGCTGCAGCGCGTCCATGCGCTCCTGGTGGCTGAATGGGCCGTGCCAGTTGGATCCCCAAGCGGCTGAAATGCCCATGATGCCCTCGGTGACGCCGGCTGCTGCGGCCAACTCCACCGGCCGTCGCCAATTGCGCTCCTGGTCTTCCAGGCTGCGGTTGGTGTTACGGCGCAGAAAGGTCTCGCACAAGTGCAGGAGCGTCATGGGCAAGGATTCGACCGTCAGAGGCGGGGCCCAGGCGGCCCGGAGCTCGCGTCCTCGGTCGTTCAGTGCCAGCGCAAAGTACTGCACGCCCTCCCGGGGCCGGATGCGCTGCACCAGCTCCGTGGTCTCGGCCATCTGTGGGCTCCACTTCGGATTGACGAAGGCGCCCACGACGATGCGTGCGAGGCCGGCGTCTGCGAGCCTGTCCAGCAACTCCAGTTTCTCATCGACAGTGACGCCGAGTCGCTCGATCTGGAGCCCGTCTCGAAGGGTCTCGTCCGTGATCAGGATGCGGGGGTAGGTCTTGGGGGTCATTGCGTTTCCTGGGGATGCGGCGCAGCGGCCCGCGGGCCGGGCAGCAAGCGGTCGTTCTCTTCGGCGGCGACCGAGGCAATGAATTGCTCGTAATTGGCCTGGGCCTCCGCCAGGTGGCTGCGCAGCGCCGCCAGCGCGGTCTCACGGTCGCCGGCCCGCAGGGAGGCCAGCAGCGCCGAATGCTCGCGCGCTCCGGCGGCGCCTCGCAGGCCACGGTCCGCCCAGAACCAGTAGCCGTCGCTGCGGCGCCGAAAACTCAGACGGTCGTAGATGCCTCGCAACATCTCCACCAGCAACTCGTTGTCGGTCAGGCCGGCCAGCGCGAGGTGAAACTCTTGGTCGATGCGCGAGCGCGACGCCGCGCTCGGGTTCTCGATCAAGGCTTTGTATCGTTCGTGGATGACCTCGAGCGCGTCGACCGCTTCGGGCGCGAACCCACGTTCGAAGGCCAGCTCCAGCGCGCGTACCTCCAGCGCGAAGCGCACGTCATAGAGGTCGCGGATCTCGCTGCGGGGCGGCTCGGCCACGAAGTAGCCGCGCGCCGGGATGTGCTGCACAAAGCCTTCCTGGCAAAGGCGCTCCAGCGCTTGCCGTACCGGCGTGCGAGAGACCTTGAGTGAAGTGGCCAGGTGGTCCGGCACCAGTTTCACCCCAGGGTTGAGGCGGTGGCGCAAGATATCTTGCCGGATCCGCTCGTAGGTCTCCTCGATGAAAAAGCCGCGTTCGGCTTCCAGCGGCCGCTTGGCTGTCACCTTGCGCCTCCGCCCGCGTCGACGGCCAGTGCGAGCGACTCGGTCAGCGCGGTGTGCAAGGGCCGCAGGGAAGCGGCGCCAGCCAGTTGCCGCGCCTGGTCAAAAAGGGCGCGGGTGGGTGCGTGTTCGCGGCCCTGCCCGCAGCACGAGAAGAACTTGTGCGCCAGGTCTGACGCCGTCATCCAGCGTGCCGGCTTTCCGCTGGCGACGTCGACGCGCTCCACATCGGTGCTGCCGCCTTCGAGCGACACATCGAGCACGCTGGCGAATTCGCGGTCATCGGCGACGCGTTCGTCCACCTCCATCACGATGCGGTCCATCAGGGCCACGATCTGCGGGCGTTGGATGGCCTCCGGCGTGAAGCTGTCCAGCGTGACGTTGCCGTCATGCAGTGCGACAGCGATGCAATAGGGCATGCAGAACTTGGCTTCCAGCGGCGTTGTTGGGCGCAGGTAAATCAGCGGCTCGATGGCAAAGCGCGAGACGCCCACGCGCACGTGTCGCAGCGCCTGGTGCGCATGACGCCCCGCCAGCGCGCGCGCCGCGTCGATGGCCGCATGCGTGGCCGCGCAGCAGGGATAGGCCTTGAGCGCCAGCCCGTTTTCGGTCAGCACCTCCAGCGGGCCTCCCCAGGGCTTGGCATGGCCCGCTTCGGCTTCGCCGCCGAAGGTGCGGAAGAACCCGAAGCGCCCGTCGACCGCCTGGGCCGCGCTGGTCAAGCCCTCCGCCGCCAGCCGCGTGGCCAGGATGGCCGAACGCCCGGGAAGACCGGCATGCAGCGGCTTGGTCATGCTGCCGAAGTTCTGCCGCACGCCGCTTGCCAGGGATGCCGCGATACCCAGGGCGGTGACAGTCTGCGCCGGTGTCAGTCCATCCAGTGCTGCGATCGCCGCCGTTGCGGCCAGCGTGCCCAGGGTGGAGGTGGCATGCCAGCCCGCTTCGTAATGCGCCGTGTTCAGCCGACGTCCGAGCTGCCCCATGGTTTCGACCCCGACGAGATAGGCCCGTATCAGCGCGGGGCCGCCCTGGCCGGCTGCGGCCGCGCGCACCAGCAGCGGCGGCAAGAGGAGTGCGGTGGCGTGGCAGTAGGCCGGGTGGCTGATGTCGTCGAAATCTGCGGCGTGGGCCAGGGTGCCCAAGTACAGGGCCGCTGTGCCCAGGGTCTCGGCGCCTGCATCGGCCCAGCCTTCTTGGGCGAGCACCCGTCCCAGCACCTGGCCGCCGGTCTCCGCCCGTGCGCCGCCGAACAAGGATCGGCGCAGTGGCGCCTCGAGCGGCTGCCTGGCGCCCAGCACCATGCAGGCCAGCGTGTCGGTCACCGCGTCGACCGCACGCTCCACGGCCAGGGTCGGCAGTGCGTCCGACCTCAGGGTCTCGATGAAGGCGGCCGCTTCAGCGGCGAAGCCACCGGGGATGAGCTCGGCAGAGGGTTGCAATGACATGTAGGCAGGCGAGTGGGGGGTGGGGTGAGGGGGCAGCGCTCAGTCCGATAGCGGGCTGAGCCGGAGTCTACTACTAGATGCAATACTGAGTCTAAAACTGGATCCAGTTCAAGTACACTCGCGCGGACATACTCAACCGCAATAGGCGCGCGTGAACCGTATCGACAAGCACACACCGGAGAAGTCTTGACTGCCGCAGAAGCAAAAAGCCCAACAGAAAGCCAAACAGCAAGTTCAACGGGCACTCCATCGACATCGAAACAGCCCGATGTGGCCGGGCCGCTCCCTCTGGCCGGCATCCGTGTCTTGGAGATGACGCACACGGTCATGGGACCTTGCTGCGGGCTCGTCTTGGCCGATCTGGGAGCCACCGTCACCCGGGTGGAGCCGATCGAAGGCGACCGTACACGGCGCCTGCGCGGCTTTGCCAGCGGCTTCTTCTCTTACTTCAACCGGAACAAGCGCAGCGCCTCGATGGACATCAAGTCCCCGGGGGGCCTGGCGCTGGTGCGCCGGCTGATCGCCCAGTCAGACGTGCTGATCGAGAACTTCGGTCCGGGAACGATGGACCGTGCGGGCCTGGGCTGGGAAGAGTTGCAGCGCATCAACCCGCGCCTGGTGTACTGCTCGCTCAAGGGCTTTCTCAGCGGACCTTATGAGCGCCGCCCGGCCTTGGACGAAATCGTCCAGTACATGACCGGGCTCGCCTACATGACCGGCCCGCCAGGGCGGCCGCTGCGCGCGGGCTCCTCTGTCGTGGACATCATGGGGGGCGTGATGGGAACGGTCGGCATCCTGGCTGCGCTGCGCCAGCGGGATGCAGACGGACGCGGCCGCAAGGTGGTGAGTTCCTTGTACGAGACCTCGGCCATGCTGGTGGCACAACACATGGCCGGCGAGGCGATCACTGGCAAGCCGGCGCCGCCTATGCCCAATCGCGACAGCGCGTGGGGCATTTATGAAACCTTCGACTCGCGCGAGGGTGTGCCCATTTTTGTCGGCCTCACTTCCGATGCGCACTGGAAGGCTTTCTGTACCGAGTTCGGTCGGCCCGACTTGCGCGACGATCCTCAGTACCGCAGCAACGAGGACCGCGTCCAGCGCCGAGAGACGCTGCGGCCCCTCATCAAGGACCTGATCGCGGGGCGGGGCGCGTCCGACCTGCTCGCGCTTTTCGACCGCATCGGCATTCCGTTTTCTCCTGTGCGCAGACCAGGTGATTTGTTCGATGACCCGCAGCTCAATGCCGGCGGGCGCATGCTGGACACCCGTTTGCAGGATGGCCGCCACACCCGGCTTCCCACACTGCCCATCGAGATCGAAGGGCGTACGCCGGGTTTGCGCTTGCAGCCGCCGCAACTGGGCGAACACACCGCCGAGGTTCTGCGCGAGCTCGGTGTGAGTGAGTCCGAAACGGCACAACTCGTCAACGCAGGCGTCGTGCGTTGATGAAACGATGCTGACCTGCCGCTCCTTGATTTGTCCCGCAGAGGCTTCCCCGACATGAACGCACCTTCACGTTCCACCATCTCACACCCCAGTGCCTGGCTTGCATCCGAGGTTGCCACGCGTACCGACCAATGGATTCAGGTACTGCCAGCCGAGGTGCGCCAAGAGATCGAGGCCGCTGCGCACGCGATTCGCAATGAAAGTCTGACCGCGCTCACGGGGACCGCGCTGGACCTGTCTCGCCTGCCTGCTGCCCGCAATTACCTGGCGGGCATTGAGCGCGAGGTGATGGAGGGCCGTGGCTTCGTGCTCCTGCGCGGCCTCTCGCACGATCTGGATGACGCCATGCTGCGGGCCTGTTACTGGTTGATCGTCAACCTGCTGGGGCGCCCGATCAGCCAGAACTCCTATGGCGATCGCTTGTGCGATGTGATGGATACCGGCCGCCCGGCTGGGGGACGCCGCGTGCGCGGTTACCAGACGAACGCCGAACTGAAATTCCACACGGACCGCTGCGACCTGGTGGGGCTGCTGTGCCTGCGGCCGGCCATGTCGGGTGGGCGCAGCAGCATTGCCAGCGCCGTGTCGGCCTACAACCAGTTGATCGAGCGCCAGCCCGAGCGGGTGGCGCCGCTGCTGGAGGGCATGAACTACCTGAACCTGGAAGAGGGCGGTGATTCGAGCATCAAGCGCGTGCCGGTATTTCACATCCAGGACGGCGTCCTGTCGGTGCGGTACTCCCGTAACAGCTACCAGACGTCCATGCAGCATGGTGCGCCCTACACCGAGGCCGAGATCGCAGCACTGGCCGCGGTGGATGCCCTCGCGGAGGATCCAGCCTTGCGCCTCGACATGGAGCTCGAGCGAGGTGACATGCAGTTGATCAACAACTACACCACGCTGCATTCGCGCACGGCGTACCAGGACTGGCCCGAGGCCGACCGCAAGCGCTGCATGGTCCGCGGCTGGATACGCACCCACCTGCAGCGGCCGGTCGGGCCGCATTTTGGTGACTATGGGGGTGTGCCCGTGACGCTTTCGCGTGATGTGCCATCGACCTAGCCTTGACGATCTCACCCCTGCGGCTTGGCGCCGCCATTCTTCTAATGATCTGGAGACAACCATGAGCCTTTCGCACGATCCATACCGCCGCCAACTGATGAAGACTGCAGCACTTGCGCCAGCGTTTGCCTGGCTGCCGGGCGCAGCACAGCCTGCAGCCGGCTATCCCTCGCGCCAGCTGCGCTGCGTCGTCGGCTTCCCGCCGGGCGGCGCTGTTGATGCGAATGCGCGCGTGATCATCCCCAAGCTCTCCGAACTTTGGAAGCAGACGGTCGTGATCGAAAACCGGGGCGGCGCTGGCTCCACCATCGGCGCCGGGGTTGTTGCGTCGGCGCCGGCAGACGGCTACACCTTCTTGATTGCATCGCC
>Ga0164293_10001676_pt1 | contig 18608 bp, 11 predicted proteins | sample GEODES118metaG_FD_111487 | JGI IMG/M metagenome (GOLD analysis project Ga0164293, IMG submission 111487) | Eutrophic lake water microbial communities from Lake Mendota, Wisconsin, USA - GEODES118 metaG | ecosystem: Environmental > Aquatic > Freshwater > Lake | place: USA: Lake Mendota...
ATCCGTTCCATTGGCTGCAGGAAAGGCAGGAAGCGGGCGCTGGTCACCTGACAAAGAGAAATAAGCCAAACGGTTGTGTCCGTTCAGATCCCAACGTTGGTCAACTGCGAAGATCAGTTCTTTATTGGATGAGTTGTTGTTGCCGAAGATCGCGAAATAATCAGGGGAAAGCGCATAGCTACCGGAGCCGATCACCTTGGTAGAATAGTCGATCACCTTATCCATATCTGCCGGATTAAAGGTGAAAGAAGCAGCATAAGGATCGCGCCATACCGCAGCGTTCAGGTAAAGTTTAGCCAATAAACCCCAGACACCGCCTTTGGTCAATCGTCCAGGTCCGGTAGTGGCTTCAACCCCGGCTTCTGCAGCAATCAATTCCGAAGCGATATAATCAATAGCTTCCTGGCCCCTGAGGATCGTAGAGAAATCATCTGGCTTTTCTTTCTTGAACGCCAGTCCCCAACCGTCCAGCAGATGCATATTATAAAACGCCCTCATTGCGCGGGCTTCAGCCAGATAAACCTTTGCATTCGCATCTTTATTTTCAGGCAACGCGGCGATCGCGATCACGGCACGCGAAAGCGCCTGTGTGATAAAGCCCCAGGTTTCCCTGACGTTTACATCACTGCTGATGGTTTCATGCTTGTGCATCGACAGATAAATACCATTATCACCCCAATCCGTACCACCACGGTAAGGCAGGATGGCTTCATCAGTTGAAATTTCTGAAAGGGCAAAGAGCGTAGTATGCCTGTAGATATCCGGGAGGCGCGCATATACTGGCGCAATCAGACCGTCCGCGATCTGTTTATCGGATTGTCCCGATATAGAGGATTCATCAAGAATGTTTTCATCCAGCTTGGTACATGATGCACCCAGCACAAGAATCAGCATGATGATTTTAAATAGTCCTTTTTTCATTTGAATATATTTTTATAGTGAGATCTGTAAACCGAATATGAATGATCTTGCTTTGGGGTAGGCCAGGTAGTCGATACCGTACGACTGCACACCATTGATCTGTCTGTCAATATTTACCTCAGGATCAAATCCATCGTAATCCGTGATCACGAAAAGATTCTGGCCAGTAAGGGAGATCCTGAATGAAGACACCCATTTGCCAATGCCCATTTTCTGGGTATTGAACGTATAGCCCAAAGCGAGGTTGTTCAGCCTGAGATAAGCACCGTTTTTCAAATACCGGGAACTTACAGGAGCTGAGTTGTTGACCGACTCCTGGGGAAATTCAATAGCCTCGGCCGTGGTATTGATTCCCTTCGACAAACGCAGTTTGTAGAAACTGGCATTTGCTGTGTTGTCGTAGATCTGATTGCCGGAAACGCCATTGAAATTGACGGCCATGTCAAATCCTTTGTAACCAAGGGTTCCCGAGAAATTATAAAGGGTAGTCGGCAGCGCACTTCCCAATGGTAGTCTGTCTTTATCCGTAACAATGCCATCACCGTCGGTATCCCTGAAGGTGCTGATGCCATTGGCATCAAAGCCAGTGAATTCTTTCAGGAAGAATGTGCCGATAGGCTGACCGTTTATGTAGCCGTTAACGGTAGCGGTGCTCAAGCCAGGACCTGATGCACCTCCTGAAGGGATCACTGTATAAGGAGAATTCTCCACTACGTTATCCAACAGGGAAAGGTTAGCTGCTACGCCGTATGTCAGGCCTCTTTTGGTGGTGTGGCGATAAGAGAGATCAAACTCCACACCGCTGTTCTTGATGATCATGTTTTCTACGTTCGTCCAAACAGTTCCTGCAGGCTGCACAGGATCCGCAGGAATAACTTCTAGCAGAATGTTACTTGATTTCTTGCTGAAGACATCAATGCTACCATTCAGGTCGCCATTCAACAAACCGAAATCAAGACCTACGTTCCATTGGTTGGAGGTTTCCCACTGGATGTCGGGATTCGCCAAACGCGAGAAAGTGGTACCACCAGGGTATGGTCCGGTTGGCGAAAGTGGATAGCTGGTTGATGCAGACACGGATGATGTATACAGGGCCTGGGTGATCTTGGAAGGGATCTCCTGGTTTCCGGTGATACCCCAGCCTGCGCGGAGTTTCAGGTTAGAGAAGAAAGAACCTTCCATGAATTTTTCTTCAGAGATCCTCCAACCTGCAGAGAATGACGGGAAGTAGCCGTATTTATTATTATCACCGAATTTCGATGAACCATCCGCCCTGAAGTTTACTGTCAACAGGTATTTATTCTGGTAGCTGTAGTTTAACCTGCCGAAGAATGATTGCAGTTCGTTCTCCACTGCGTAACCACCAGGACGGTTATTGGCCAGGGTAAGATCTTGTCCGATTCCGGGGTTAAAGATCGGTTCCACCGGTGTAATGGGAAACCTGTTGATGCTGTAGTTCCTGCCCTGCAGGAAGATCTTCTGATAAGAGTATCCACCGAGTGCGTTGAAGGTATGATCTTCGCCGAGCTTAAAATTATAGGTCAGGTAATTCTCTAATAGCGTGTTCCTGTTATATGTGTAAAAGGTTTCTAAACGACCCTCCTGCTGGGGAATCAGACTGGGTAGTGATTGCACATCGCGGGTACCATTGGAGATATCCACGCCGAAATTCAGCTTATAAGTCAGGTTCTTAAGGATCTTTAGCGAAGGCGAAATATTTCCGATCACCCTGTTGATCTTAATGATCTCTTTATTAAGGTTAAAGGTTACCAGCGGGTTATTAATATCCGGGTATTTGATCGGGATACCCGCAGAATCAGCGGGATAAGTTGGGTTATTCGATAAAGCATCACCTACAACAGCTTGTGTCGGTGGCCTGAGGTTATAGGTGTTCGCTGCGTTCAGGTTAGCCTCCAGCGTCAGCCTGCCTTCAAGCAGTTTCTGGGTCACGTTGAACCTGCCGCTGTAACGGTTCATGTTGTTATTCTTAATAATACCTTCCTGCTTTTGCATGTTGAAAGCTGCGTAGTATGTGAGGTTATTGGAACCACCGCTGAAAGAAAGGTTATGGTCTTGCGTAAACGCCTGCCTCGTGATCACATCCTGCCAGTTTGTGTTAGCACCTTTGTCTATGAGCACACCATTCAGTTTTGCGATCTGCGTCCTGTATTCTGCAGCACTGAACACGTCGATGGGATTAGCGATCCTGGATAAACCGAGGTTTGCGCTGTAGGTCATGGTGGATACACCAGCCTTTCCACGTTTCGTAGTGATCAGGATCACGCCATTAGCGCCACGGGCACCGTAAATGGCAGTGGCAGAGGCATCTTTCAGGATGTCCACTGCTTCTATGTCTTGCGGGTTAATAAAGTTGAGCGGATTGCCACCGCCGGTACCGGCATTGTCAAGTGGCAGACCGTCTACCACAAAAAGTGGCGTACTTCCTGTTCGAATACCGCCCGGACCGCGAACCGTTATGTTTATTGCGCCGCCAGGTTCACCTGAAGCCGATGTAACATTCACTCCCGCCACTTTACCCTGGATCAACTGCTCAGGAGAGTTGATGATACCACGGTTGAAATTTTCTGCCTTAATGGTTTTTACGGCACCGGTTACATCCCTCCTGGATTGCGTACCATAGCCCATCACCACGATATTGGCGAGATCAGTAGAGCTGGATTGAAGGCCGACATTGATGTTACTCCTTGCACCAACAACGATTTCCTGTGTTGTAAATCCAACATAGCTGATCACCAGTACAGCCTTATCATCCGGTACGGAAATGCTGAAATTACCATTCGCGTCCGTGTTTACCGAAGTGGAAGTTCCTTTTACTGATACGGTAGCGCCTGTTAAGGGAGCGCCGCCCTGCGTGATTTGTCCAGTGACCACCCGATCAAATTTGGGCGGTCGGTTTTCTGTTCCTGTTTCACCCGCCATGGCAGGAGCAACTCGGAACATCAGTGCCAGATATAAGAGAGATCTGGTCACAAGAATGATTGTGCTTTTTTGCATTAGTCTTGGTTTTAAGAGTAGTAAAATTGAAAGAAATTGATCTTCCAGTTGGTTGTGAAACAATTTAGTAACTAATAAATGATATTTAGATAATATTTGACGTGCAGGAACGGTTATTTATTTGACTAATATGAAGGCGATGACAAGATTTTCCATTTTGGCCTTGATACTGTTGGCTCCATTGATGGTCCATGCTCAAAATAAGCCCTCGGCGGGGATGCATTCGCATAACGACTATGAGCAAAAAGAGCCGTTTTATGCAGCATACCGTGAGGGTTACTCTTCAATAGAAGCCGATATTTACCTGGTGAACGGGATATTGCTGGTGGGGCACAACCAGAAAGACCTGAAACCGGAGCGGAATCTGGAAGATCTGTACCTGAAACCCCTCACGCTGGCCATCAAGGCGAATAAGGGCCGGCCCTATCAGGGTAAGGATAAGGCCCTCCAACTACTGATCGATATTAAGTCGGCCGCAGAACCAACACTCGATGCACTGGTCGCCCTGCTCGAAAAGTATCCATCCATACGGAAGAGCCGTAAAGTAACGATTGCCATCAGCGGAAACCGGCCCAAAGAAGATAAATATGCAGCATATCCCAAGCATATACATTTCGATGGTCGGCCAGGGGTGAATTATAGTCGTGCTGCCCTCGCTAAAGTGGCCCTGATCAGTGACTCCTATGGCAATTACCTCTTGCCTGGCAGCTATACAACGGATATGCAGAAAGCCAGCGCAGCTGTCGCTAATGCACACGCCTTAAAGAAACCTTTCCGATTCTGGGGTACACCGGACAATGCAGAAAGCTGGCAGAAATTCGTCGACCTCGGTGTTGACTTTGTAAATACAGATCAGGTAGCCCAGCTTGCTTCTTTCATGCGCGATCCTCAACATTTTTTGCGGGAACAGACACTCGGGAAGATCCAGTTGCACGACTCGATCTCCATGATGCCGTTTAACCGGTTGATCAGGAGCGCGGGAACTGTGATTCGCTTCGGAAATCCCGCCAGTGAGAATCATGCACTTGACATTGCTTCAATTCCTGGCACCAACCTCGTGGTAGTGGAAGACCGCTACGGCATCTTCGTGATGGACTTGCAGGGAAAACGGGTTGACAGCTTTTTACTTCCCTCCGCCCCGGCATTCAAGGGAATGGCCAGCACTTACTCAGGGATCAAATCCTTTACCTCACAGGGTAAAACCTGGATCGCATGGTCCGTTGCCAAAGATACCATTGCCGCACTCGCCTATGCAGAGTGGAATGGAAAAATCGGAAGGGCATCGGCTATAAATATGCCGAAAAAACTGCCCGCTAAAAATGCTATTCCTAACGAAATATATGTAGACGGCAAAGGCGAAAATCTATACCTCGTGTTGAATGGGAATGATGAGGTGATGAAGATGAGATGGGACGACAAAAAAGTCCTCTGGCAAATGCCTTGCGGAGGTGTTGCCCCCTACGGCATCACGATCGCCAATAATAAATTATATGTCACTAACTGGGGCGGGCCGATTGCGAGCGATAGTACCAAGGAAAGAGCTGGTGTGCCCTGGGGCCTCGTATACACCAATCCCGCTACCGGCGCTACTGCGAAAGGTACTGTTTCCGTCATCGATCCTCAAAGTGGCGCAGTGATTAAAGAGATCAATGTAGGCCTTCATCCAAATGTCGCGATCTCTTCAACAGATGAAAGATTTGTCTACATCAGCAATGGCAACAGTGATGAAGTATCGGTGATCAACACTAAAAGCGATTTGGTTACTGAGACGATCCCCGTGGGCATGTTCCAATCGTCTTTTTCAAAAGAAGGAAGCTCACCGAATGGACTGACACTAAGCCGGGATAATGCTGTTTTATATGTTTCAAATGGAATGGACAACGCTGTTGCCGTTGTTGGACTGGGTAAACTATCTCATGCTAACGGTAAAGGGCAGTCGAAGATAGAAGGCTATATTCCAACAGAGGCATATCCCGCAGGCACGGCACTGGTCAACGAAACATTGATCGTTGCCAATCTCGAGGGCGAAGGTGTTAATGTGGTGACCCCGGGGAAAAATGCCCGCGGCATTCATTACCAGCTGGGATCCGTGAGCATCATCCCCCTACCTGACCCTGCACAGTTAAAGCGTTACACCGGCATGGTGTACGACAATGCCCTCCACAACAGGATGGCAGATTCTAAGGCGCCGCCCCGTAAAGATGTGGCCCCGGTGCCCGTTCCTGAGCGGATAGGAGAGCCTTCCGTATTCAAGCACGTGGTGTACATCATCAAAGAAAACAAAACCTACGATCAGGTATTTGGCGATATGAAAGAAGGTCGGGGCGACAGCAGTTTGTGCGTGTTCGGCGAGCGCTATACGCCGAACATTCATGCCTTAGCCCGACAGTATGGATGGATGGATAATTACTATGCCTCGGGAAAGTCGAGCGCCGAAGGTCACCAGTGGTCAAACGCGGCCATTGTTTCAGACTATGTAGAAAAGAATGTGAGAACCTGGCTGAGGAGTTACCCGCATCGTCAAACCGACGCCATGGTGTATAATAAATCGGGTTACATCTGGAACCAGGCACTGGACCATGGCAAAACGGTCAGGATCTATGGCGAGGCCTGCACTACCATCTACGATACTAAATTGAAGTGGATCGATCTGTATAGAAAATGGCAGGCAGGTGAAAAACCGAATTGGAAAAATACCAGTACGATAGGCCGGCTGTTGCCCATCATCGCGCCCGAGTTTCCGGATAACGATAATATGGTTTTCAATGACCAGTATCGGGCCGATGCGTTTATCAGGGAATGGGATAGGTATGAAAAGGGGGATAGCATGCCTAACCTGATGATCCTCTCATTGCCGAACGACCATAGCGCAGGTACTTCTCCATCTTTCCCAACGCCCTATTCGATGGTCGCTGATAATGACCTGGCGCTGGGGAGGATCGTTGAGCATATTAGCAACAGCAAATATTTTGATTCCACCGTGATCATGATTACCCAGGATGATTCACAGGGTGGATGGGATCATATATCCGGATATCGGACCGTAGGTGTGGTTGTGAGCGCGTACAGCACGGGCAAACTGGTGACCACCAATTACAACCAGACCTCGATGGTGAGAACCATCGAGCAGATCCTCGGCATACCACCGATGAATGTAATTGACGCAACGGCTACGCCGATGTTTGATTGTTTCTCACCAACAAAAACTGTTGGTGCATTCAAAAAACTGTCGAATAATATTCCCCTCGATCAAATGAATAAGCCATTATCTGCGCTGAAGGGTCGAGAGAAAAAGTATGCGCTCAAATCCATGAACGAAGTGTACAATGAAGTAGATGGTGGGGAAGACGATGATATGAACGAGATCATTTGGTTTTATACGAAAGGCAGGAAGAACTACCCAAGATAGAATGTAGTGAATGTGATCACATTCGCCGCAAGGCGTTGCCGCTCCGCTCGCCAGTATGTTTACCGTTATCCACTACCACTTTTCCGTTGACGATCACATACGGAATGCCAATGGAGAACTGATGTGGCTGTTCGAAGGTGGCCATGTCTTTCACCGTGTTTTCATCCATGATCAGGATGTCCGCGGCCATTCCTTCTCGTAGCAAACCCCTGTCTTTCAGTCCAAACTTTTGCGCGGGCAGTGATGTCATCCTTCTTACCGCTTCTTCCAGTGTCACCAGATTCATTTCACGAACATATCGGGCCAAGAATCTTGCATTGGTGCCATACCCTCTTGGATGGGGCATACCACGACCACTGATTACGCCGCCGTCAGCCGCAGGCATATTGAAGGGATATTTTACAAAATATTGAACGTCCACTTCGTTCATACTGTGAAAGACCATTTGTGCGTTTCCTTTTTCAAGCATCTGAAGAATGGTTTCCGCCTCATTGCTCAGATTCGCTTTCCTGCCCTTTAGTTTATTGATCTCAGAAATGTTCAGCCCATTGAGCGTGGTATCGCTGGCATAGTTGGCAACCACTGCATAGGCAAAGCTTTTCACTTTACCATTTTGCTTGCTTGCTTTCATTTCCTTCTTGATCGCTTCGCGGGTTCCTTTGTCTTTAATCCTTTCACGCAGGGAATCCAGCCCTCCTTCCAAAGCCCAGTCGGGGATCTGCGTGGCGAGGTTGGTGGATGACGCGGTATATGGATATTGATCTATGGTCACGTCATATCCTTCGAGCCTGGCCTTCTTTACCATGTCTAGCGTAATGGGTGATTTATTCCAGCTGGCATTACCGGCCACTTTGAAATGAGAGATCTGCACTGGAATGTTTGCTTGTTTACCAATAGTCAGGGCTTCATTGATGGCGTCTACCACCTTTAGACCTTCGTTACGCATATGCGTCGCATAGACGCCGCCAAAGGAAGACGCTACTTTAGCAAGGTTCACGATCTCTTCTGTGTTTGCATACATGCCGGGGAGATAGATCAGTCCTGTAGACATCCCTACTGCGCCATCTTGCATAGCCTTTGCCATCAACAATTCCATCTGCTTCATTTCTTCCGGAGTAGCTTGCCGGTTTCCCTGCCCCATCGCCTGACGCCGTATGTTGTTATGGCCAGCTAACGTAGCCACGTTGATCGAGGTTTTTGTGCTGTCTATTTTCCTGAGAAATTCGCTGACATCATCCGCTGCACCTCCACAGTTACCAGTTACCACAGAGGTTACCCCATCGAAAATATAATTGTCGGCCGTAGGTCTTTCGAAAACGCCACCTTCAATATGTCCGTGCACATCGATGAAGCCGGGGCAGACGATCAGGCCTTTCGCATCAATCACCCGCGCTGCCCCTGGGGAGGGTTGCCGGGATGTGGAAATACGCGTGATCTTTCCACCGCCTACTTCTACAGATCCCCAGAACCAACAGTTTCCTGTTCCGTCGAGGATTCGCGCATTAGAGATGATAAGATCAGTTTGTGAGATACCCGACAGGGCAATAAGGGAAAAGATCAGCGAAATAGTGAATGGTTTCATGGTGTTCAAGGTAGGAAAAATCACGCAACCGATGTAGCGAGCGCTACCTGGCTGGATCGGGAGTGGAAATGTTTTGGAGCACCTGCCCGATGCCTTTGTCGTACGACGTAGGCTGAAAACCGAAGAACGATTCAAAAGCTGAACTATCGAGCCAGTAGTCCTGCACCATCTGGTATTTTAACTCCTTCATTTCCATTAAAGGAGGTACGAATAGGCGGACTAGTTTCATCAATAGTTCGCTCATCACCATCGGTTTCATGTCGGTACCGAGATGTCTGTTGGTGATATCGATCAGTTCACTCATCTTCATCGCTTTTGCAGTGGGCAGGTTCCAGATCCTGTTGAATGAATCGGGTCTGGTGCTCATGAGGTAGAGCGCCTCTGCCATGTCGGGGATATAAGTAAAGGAGTGTTTTCTATCGACCGTATAAAACCATTGGGGTGATTTCCCTTTTGCCATTCTGGTAATCACCATGTCGAGCAAAAGACTCTTGAATGGGGGCATGTGGCCATAGAAATCCGCTGATCTGGCGATGATCGCCTGTAGTTTACCGGTGTTGATGCCGTTGAGCAAAATGCGGTCTACATCAGCCCTGATCTTCCCCTTTTTACTGGAGGGTTCCATGGGCGACTCTTCTTTGATATGAGGTATGCTTGCATCACTCACCATGTAGATATTGTCAATGAATATCAGTTTAGTTCCGGACTGCATACATGCATTTACAACCTGTTGCATCAGCGGTCGCCATTGCTGTTCCCAGACTGAAAGTTTATAGGGAAGACCAACGGTGAGATAGGCCACTTCGCATCCCTCTATAGCTTTTAGGGCGCCATCGGCCGTAGAAATGTCTGCAGAAAATGGTGTGCCGAAGGGTGAGGCGGGGGCAGTACGGCTAACGAGGCGCACAGGAATATGGTGATTAGTGAGGCATTCTGCCAATGCCGGACTAATGGCTCCGCCTGCTCCGAGGATTGCTTGCATGGTAGGGTGTTTAGGCCGTAACATAGTTTATTTTTGGCTTAACCTTGCATATGAACAGACGGGCCGCAGCAGAAGATTTTGATTTTTTTTACAGGTTATACATGCACCCTGATATCAATCCCTGGCTATTGTACGAGCAGATGGGGAAGGAAGATTTCAGGCCTGTTTTCGATGAGCTTGCCGGGCGGGGGCAGTTGTTCGTTTTTCAACATGAAGGTGAGGACGCGGGTATGTTTAAGTTGGTGCCGATGAAACATCGGAACAGCCACATCATTTACCTGGGTGGTGTTGCCCTCCACCCAGCATTTCAGGGCCGCGGACTGGGGGAAATGCTGTTGAAGGAGGTGATAGAAATAGTGAAGGCTCAAGGATATAGGAGGATAGAACTTACCGTGGCCACGTTCAATGAGGGTGCGATTAGGCTTTACGAGAAGTCGGGCTTTCAGCAAGAGGGCCGGCTTAAGGGTTACACGTATTTAAGATCTGAGGACCGTTATATAGACGAATTTGTCATGGGCCTCATCCTGTAAACGTTTGGCATGAAAGATATTACGATGAAACACTCGAATGGCGAAGTCACGGTGATCTGGAGACCCTCGCTATGCCAGCATGCAGGCAATTGTGTCCGCGGGCTTCCGGGTGTATTTGATTTCAAACGCAAGCCCTGGATCGATGCAAAACAGGCAACCACTGCTGAGATCGTGGAGCAGGTAAAGAAATGCCCTTCAGGCGCGCTCAGTTTTTTAATGAACCACGAGGGGGCCTAATCCACCCCGGCTTCATACTGGACATTCCTCACATTCATTCTTCCACATTCCTCACATTCCCACATTCCTCACATTCCAGACTGACCAATATCATTAAGCCGAGTGACCAAGCGATACAGTCTGGTACCCCCTTTCTGCCTACCTATGTATTTCAATTACACTAATCATGGCAATATCTTCTAAAGCCCCTAAATACATATACTTTTTCGGGGGTGGCAAGGCCGACGGCAATGAATCGATGAAAAATCTGTTAGGTGGCAAGGGCGCGAACCTGGCAGAAATGGCCGGGCATCCCAATCTCAAGTTGCCCGTCCCGCCTGGTTTTACAGTGACTACTGAAGTATGTACTTATTATTACGACAATAAGCGCCGGTATCCGAAGCAACTGAAAGAGCAGCTTGAAAAGGCTCTTTCCCAGATTGAGAAGATCATGGGTAAGAAGTTCGGGGATAAGAAAGATCCATTGTTGTTGTCCGTTCGCTCAGGCGCGAGAAAATCGATGCCTGGTATGATGGAGACTGTATTGAATATCGGCCTCAACGAAAACACCATTAAAGGACTCATTGCCCAATCAGGCGATGAGCGTTTTGCATATGACGCCTACCGAAGGCTGATCATGATGTATGCCGATGTAGTGATGGAAAAAGCCGCAGGCGTGGAACCCCAAGGCAAGGGGATCCGCAAGGTGCTCGACGAAAAACTCGAAGCCATCAAACATAAATGCGGTTATAAGATTGACACGGAACTGACTGTGGACGAACTGAAAGCCCTGGTTAAAGATTATAAAGCTACGGTGCAGAGAAATCTGGGCAAGGCATTCCCTGATGATCCCATGGAGCAATTATGGGGCGGTATCAGTGCCGTATTCTCCAGCTGGAACGGTAAGCGGGCTGTTGAGTACAGACGCATTGAGAAAATACCCGACGAATGGGGCACTGCCGTGAATGTACAAGCCATGGTGTTTGGCAACATGGGCGAAGGAAGCGCTACAGGCGTGGCTTTTACCAGAAATCCCGGGAATGGCGAGAACAAATTTTATGGCGAGTATCTCATCAATGCCCAGGGGGAAGACGTAGTAGCGGGTATCCGGACTCCCGCCCCCGTCAACGAGTTTTCTAAGAATTCACAGAGTAAGCACCTCCCTAGTCTGGAAAAGGTCATGCCAACGCTTTATAAAGAATTGGATGGCTATCAGAAGAGACTCGAGAGGCATTATAAAGACATGCAGGATATTGAGTTTACCATTGAAAAAGGAACACTCTATATGTTGCAATGCCGCGTCGGTAAGCGGAATGGTGTAGCAGCCGTTCGCATGGCAGTAGATATGTACAAAGAGAAGCTGATCGACATCGATACCGCAGTTTCCCGTGTTGGACCTAATCAATTGGTTGAACTGCTGTTGCCCATGCTCGATCCAAAGGTAGAGCAGGTTACCAAGCCCATCGCCAAAGGATTACCTGCAGGCCCCGGTGGCGCTAAAGGTCGTGTGGTGTTCAGCTCTGCTGAAGCCGTTGAATGGGCTAAGAAAGGTGAGAAAGTGATACTGGTTCGTGAAGAAACCTCTCCGGAAGATGTAGACGGCATGCATAAATCTCAGGCCATCCTCACTACTAAAGGGGGTATGACATCACACGCTGCATTGGTGGCGAGGGGCTGGGGTAAATGCTGCATCGTAGGGTGCACAGATATCGAGATCCATGCAGAATCAAAAACGTTTAAGGCGAAAACCGGCGAGGTCATTCATGAAGGAGAATGGGTAAGCCTTAATGGCACCAAAGGTTTGGTATATGAAGGCAGTATGGCGCTTGTTGATATCGACTTAAACAAAAACCAAAGTTATAAAGAACTCATGAAATTGGTGGATAAGACCAAGACCATGGGCGTTAGAACCAATGCAGATACGGCAAAAGACGCAGCGCAGGCCATGGCCTTCGGTGCTGAAGGCATCGGCCTGTTTAGGACGGAACACATGTTCTACGGCGAAGGATCCGACAAGCCTTTGTTCCTGCTTCGCAAAATGATCATGAGTAAAACCGAACCGGAAAGGAGAAAGGCACTCAACGAACTGTTCACTTTCGTAAAAAAAGATATCAAGGATACCATGAAGGTGATGAAGGGTCATCCTGTAACGATTCGACTGCTGGATCCACCTCTGCATGAATTTGTTCCTCATGATTCAGCAAAGTTGCACGAACTGAGCAGCGAACTGGGTATCAGTATGAGTGTGTTAAGAAGAAGGGTTCTCGCCCTGCATGAAAATAACCCGATGCTTGGACACCGTGGCGTGAGGTTGGGTATCAGCTATCCAGAGATCACCGAAATGCAAATCCGTGCGATCCTGGAAGCTGCAGCAGAGTTGACCAAATCGGGCATTAAGGCATTCCCCGAAGTCATGATCCCCGTAACCTGCACCGTGAATGAGCTCATTCACCAGCGCGCCATCGCCGATAAAGTATATAAAGAAGTGTGCGCTTCCATGAAGGTTAAGAAGATCGCCTATTCATTCGGCACCATGATTGAGATCCCAAGGGCTGCTATTAAGGCAAACCGCATGGCTGAAGTGGCTGATTTCTTCAGCTTCGGAACCAATGACCTTACCCAGATGAGTTTTGGATTCAGTCGTGATGATATCGGAGGCTTCCTGCCTAACTATATGGATCAGGGAATATTGAAAGATGATCCCTTCCAAACCATTGACCAGGACGGGGTAGGCGAGTTGGTTAAAATGGGTACTGAAAGAGGACGTCAGACAAAGCCTGGTCTTAAAGTAGGCATTTGTGGTGAACATGGTGGCGATCCCGAAAGTGTTAAATTCTTCCACAGAATAGGTATGAACTATGTGAGTTGTTCTCCGTTCAGGGTTCCCATTGCCCGTCTTGCTGCAGCACAGGCTGCGATTGAAGAAAAAAGGCAAAAGGTAATTTTGAATGGCAAACCTTCTATCAGCAGCGGCACCAAGGGTGTCAGTTCAAAAAGTAAACGCGATAATGAAAGCCGATAAATTCGCAAAAGTAGATGGGTGCTATAAGCCGATTACCACTGGTTATCATGTTAAAGCAATTCGTTAATCGATCATCTATCACTTAGGTTAGGCGTACTGATCCGCCAATCCGCTAATTCGTCAATCCGTTAATTCGCCAATGTGTATTTTCGCGTATGGCTATTCGAATTCTAATTACCGGCGGCACGTTCGACAAGGAGTATAATGAAATAACGGGTGAATTATTTTTCAAAGACACCCATCTTTCAGAGATGCTCAAACTGGGACGTTGCCGCGTAGATGTGGATATCCGGACCCTGATGATGATCGACAGCCTGGAAATGACCGCGGAAGACAGGCAGCTGATTGCCGACCATTGCAAAAAGGCCGATGAGAAGAAGATCATCATCACGCATGGCACCGATACCATGTCGGATACCGCTCGTTTTCTTGCAGGTAAGGTGGCAGATAAGACGATCGTGATCACGGGTGCGATGATCCCCTATAAATTTGGCAGCTCGGATGGGCTTTTTAATCTCGGCAGTGCCATGGCCTTTGTGCAAACACTCCCACCTGGTGTTTATGTGGCCATGAATGGGAAATGTTTCTCCTGGGATAACGTCAGAAAGAACCGCAATACAGGCGAGTTTGAGGAACTTGACTGATCTTTTCCGGTGGCATATCATACTTTATTGAATACTTTTGCCATCACAAGCAATAACGATGAAAAGATCAGTGATCACTGGTACCGGCTCCTACATCCCTCCGGACATCAAATCCAACAAGGATTTTACCATCCATAATTTCTATAGCGAGCAACACAACCGAATTGAAACTGCTCCCCAGGAGGTTGTTGACAAATTTCAGGCGATCACAGGCATTGCGGAAAGAAGGTACGCTGCTCCGGAGATCAACTGTTCCGGTATGGCGGTTATCGCTTCCCGTCATGCAATTGAAGATAGTGGGGTAGATCCTGAGACGATCGATCAAATCATCTTTGCCCATAATTTTGGAGATGTGGTAAAGCATTCCATCCAGACGGATGCGGTTCCCTCATTGGCAAGCAGGGTGAAACATGATCTGGGAATTAGGAACCCGAATTGCATCGCTTATGATATTCTTTTCGGCTGCCCTGGATGGCTGCAAGGACTGATTCAGGCAGACGCGTTTTTCAAAGCCGGCATTGCGGGGAAAGCGTTGATCATAGGATCTGAGACCTTATCCAGGGTGATCGACAGCTATGATCGCGACAGTATGATCTTTTCCGACGGTGCAGGGGCTACCATAGTGGAGTTTAAAGAAGCCCAGGAGAACGGAAGCGGTCTTCTTGGCTACAGCGTTCAGTCGCACTGCGTAGACGAGGCCTACTACATCAACATGGGTAAATCATTTTTCCCACACAGTGATCCGAGGGTCAGGTATATCAAAATGAAAGGCAGGAAAGTGTATGAATATGCAGTGAAGCATGTGCCAGCCGCTATGAAGGAATGTTTGGAAAAGAGCGGCGTGGATATTAAAGACCTGAAGAAGGTATTCATTCATCAGGCGAATGAAAAGATGGACGAAGCCATCATCCAGGCGATGTACAAACTATACGGGCAAAAAGCACCCGTGGATATCATGCCGATGAGCATCCAGTGGTTGGGCAACAGCTCTGTGGCTACAATTCCAACACTTCTGGATCTGGTGCTGCACGGGAAGCAAAACGGCCATGCTTTAGAAGCTGGCGATGTGATTATGTTCGCTTCCGTTGGCGCCGGCATGAATATAAACGCAGCGGTGTATAGAATGTGATAAATGTGATTAATGTGGGCAATGTGGTGAATGAATGTGATAAATGAGTTAGAACAACAATGTGCTAATGAATTGGAATTTCTTCCGCCTCATTAGCACATTGTTGTTTGTTCTGTTCTCTCCCATTAACCACATTCCCCACATTCATTCCCACATTCATCACATTCTCCACATTGATCACATTAGCTCTTCTTCGGTTCCAGCAACTTGAAGAACTGATCGAGCTGAGGTAAAATGACGATGCGGGTGCGGCGGTTTGCAGCACGTCCTTCTAGCGTATCATTACTTCCAACAGGCAGATATTCTGCGCGGCCGGCTGCAGCGATCTTAGCAGGGTCAAGTCCATATTTGGTTTGGAGGATCCTCACCACTGAAGTAGCCCTCTTCACACTCAGGTCCCAGTTGTCGATAAGCACTCCGCGTTTGAAAGGAACATTATCCGTGTGCCCTTCTACCATGAATTCAATTTCAGGCTGGTTCTTCAGCACCAGTGCAACCTTGCCCAGTACTTCGCTGGCCCGGTCAGTAACGTCATAACTGCCCACCTTGAACAACAGCTTATCAGAAATGTCGATAAATACAACTCCTTTATCCACTTTGATATTGATGTCCTCATCGTTCATATTTCCAACAGCGCCTTTCAGGTTCATCACCAGCGCCATGTTCAACGAATCTTTTCTGGCCATCTGGCTTTGCAGATCCTGGATATACATATCCTTCATACCCAGATTCTCCATCGATTTTTTGATGCTTTCTGCCTGGGAACCAGAGATCACCGAAAGGTCTTCCAGTTGTTTCAATGCCTGGTTGTTGTTTTGCTTCAGGAACTCAATTTGTTTTTTCATGCCATCACCTTCCGCTTCGAGGACCGCCCTCTTTCTGTCGAGTTCTGCTTTCTCATCGCGACAAGTGCGCAAATCATTTTGCACTCCTGTATACGATGTGTTCAGTTCATCATATTTTTTGTTCAGAGAATCAAATTTTTTAGTACTGACACAGGAGAAAAGAAGCAGCGAAGACACTGCTACCAAAGTAAATTTTTGCCATTTCATACGTCGTAGAATTTTGCCGAATATACATAATATTCGTACTCTTTATTATGTATATTCATCACCTTATCTATAGCAGTATGCGTAAAAACTATATTCTTCTTTTTCTTCTCCTGACCTCATCAGTAGCACTGGGTCAGCAGACCCTTTCAGGTGGTCCCCTTAAGCCTGAACAGGCTCTGATGGACATTAGTCATTACACTGTTTCACTTGATGTGTCACCGGAGTCTTCTTCCTTCAATGGCTTCACCGAGATCGACCTGATCTTAAGTGGCTCAAGTGCTGTTTTGATCTTCGATCTGGACCAGGTATTTACCGTGTCGAAGATCATGGTGAATGGTAAGAAAGAAGCTTTTACGCATTCCGATGGTTTGATCAGGATCAATTCCGGATCTTCTTTTGGAGCGGGCAAACATAAGGTGCGGATCGATTATGGAGGTAAGCCACCCATTGCCGCCCGGCCACCCTGGGATGGGGGTATCCAGTGGGCGAAAGACAGCCTTGGCAGAAACTGGATAGCGATGAGTTGTCAGGCTGATGGCGCCGATATCTTCTTTCCATGCAAAGATCATCCCGGCGATGAGCCAGATGAAGGCGCGGATCTGATCATCACCGTGCCGAAGGGCCTGGTGGCGGCAGGCCCGGGGGTGTTGGTAAAGTCGTCCAACAAGGGTAAGAAATCGACCTATCACTGGAAAACCAATTATTCTATCGCGAACTACAGCATCCTTTTCAACGTGGGCTCTTATGTGGTGGAGAAGAGGCCGTACAAGACCGCTTTAGGAAACACGGTGTCCATGGAATTTTATGTGCTCGATTACAATAAGCCGCGTGCGAAGTATCATTTGGATTTACTGGAAAGATCGGCCCGGATGCAGGAGAAATATTTCGGCGAATTTCCCTTTGCAAAAGAGAAACTAGCCATCTGTGAAACGCCTCATTTGGGAATGGAGCACCAGACCCTGAACGCGTACGGGAATAAATTCAAGTATGTGAAGGTGGGCGATGTTGATTTCGATTGGCTCATGCACCATGAATTCGGGCATGAATGGTGGGCCAATAAAGTCAGCAACAAAGACTGGGGCCATATGTGGATCCAGGAGGGCATATGCACGTTCGGCGACGCCCTGTTTTTCGAAGATTTCGGAGGCCGTGCTGCCTATATCGACAGAATGAAGAGTACGGCACTGGCCACACAAAATAAATTTCCCATCGTCCGCGGTGATGAGGTGGATTCCAGGGTGGCCTATATTAGCGATATCTATGGCAAAGGGGCATTTTTCATGCACACCCTTCGTTGGGTGATTGGAGATGATATTTTCTTCCCGGCCATCAAAGCGTTTGCGACAGATCCGCGGTATACCTACGTGAATACGGTGATGACAGATGACCTGCTGAATCATTTCAATGCGGCAGCAGGACAAAATCTGAAACCCTTGTTCAATCTATTTCTTTATACGACCGACAAGCTGGGTATAGAAGTGAAGCAGACTGGTCCAAAAACATATTCGGTCCGACTATCAAACATCGATATGCCCTTGCCGGTGGAAATTCAGACTTCATCGGGCAGAAAAAGAATTACGCTGTCAAAGAAAGAGACTTTGCTGCAATCTGATTCGGCACCTGTGATCGATCCTGATACGTATTATTTGAAGAAAGTGAGTTTCGAGTAGAAACAAAATAATCAATCTTCTCCCTCTTCCTCGGCTCCCACTTTCACAAACGCTGCCCTGCGCGGCGCAGGCATCACCGAATGTTCGCCTTTCACTGCTTTCCAGATCACCTCGCTGAACTCCAGGTCCGGCAAGCGATCTTCTTTGCTGAAATCCCAGCCCGCGCTTTTTATCGCAGACGCCGTGGTGGCGTTCTTATTCAATTCATTAAAGTCGATGTTCGCAGGCCTGGCGATGAACGGCGTGAGGTCAGCATTCGCTGAAAAACTCCTCCACATGGGAGTGGCTGCTGCATCGTACTGCGACATAGGTGGCAGCCCCAGGATCAGCTCCATGGTTCTCAGCATGGACGAAGTGGAATACATGGTATGGTCTATGTACTTTCTTTTTACAAACCCTCCTGCAACATAGGCTGTGGTGCGATGGGCATCCACAT
>Ga0164293_10001678_pt1 | contig 18605 bp, 22 predicted proteins | sample GEODES118metaG_FD_111487 | JGI IMG/M metagenome (GOLD analysis project Ga0164293, IMG submission 111487) | Eutrophic lake water microbial communities from Lake Mendota, Wisconsin, USA - GEODES118 metaG | ecosystem: Environmental > Aquatic > Freshwater > Lake | place: USA: Lake Mendota...
GGTATTGGTGTTCACCTCTTCATACATGGTGAGCGGCGCCAGTTGGCTGTAGCGCAGGTTGCTCGTTTGGTACGTGTTGTAGATCCCGCGCGACATTGCCTCTTCGTCGCCACCACCGGTGAACACGAACTGACCTTTTTTGGCCTTGATGATTGCGGTACCTGTGTCTTGGCACATGGGCAACACACCACCAGCGGCAATACTCGCGTTCTTCAGAAGGTCGAGCGCGACGAAGCGGTCGTTGGAGCTGGCCTCGGGATCCTTCAGGATGTTGGCCAACTGCTGTAAATGTCCTGGGCGCAGCAGGTGGGCAATGTCACGCATCGCATGTTCGGTGAGCAACGTGATTGCAGCGGGATCCACTTTGAGGAAGGTTCCCTCCGGCGTGGTGAACGTGGAGACGCCTTCGGTGGAGAGCAGTCGATACTCGGTGGTGTCGTCACCGAGTGGAAGCAGTTCGGTGTAGGAAAACGGTGCAGGTTGGGGGGTAGCCATGCCCCAAGGCTACGTTTCGGTTGCTTCAGGAGGCGAGCGCGGGTGAACCCGCAAAGACGCCCGGATCGCCGGCCATCGGAATGTGCGGCGCAGACCACTGCACGGTTTCGGCAATGTGTTGGGCCACCGCACGCCATTCGGCAGGGTTCCAGCCTTCTGCCGCGGCGGGCACGGAAGCGTCACCGCGAACAAAGACGAATGCAGGAAGGGACTGCAGTCCCAATTGCTTGACGATTGCACGCTCGGGGTCGACAAAGGTGAGGAACTCGTTGGCGAGCGGTCCGAGAAACTGCTTGGCCTCGGCGGCGGTTGCCGTGACGATGAAGTTGACACGCGTCGCGGCACCGGAGAAGTGACGAAGAATACGCGCAGCGGTGTCGAGAATCCATGCGCTCTCGTTGGTAAACGGGTCAATCACGATCGACGCGAGATGAAACGTGGTGGTCCACTCGTGCAACGGGCGGGCATCACCGACGAGTGGAGTGAAGACCAGGTCGGGGGAAGGAGCAAGTGCCACGGGCAAAGACCGTAGCAACTCCGCAGTAGCGTTTTCATCATGCACCCCATGGAGTACCTGCGGCATGTGGCGGGTGCGCGGGGCGCGGACGCGCGTGACCTGGTTCACGAATCGGCATGGGCGCTTGGCGCCATGGCGACCGATCCGCAGGCCCTCGTACTGATCGTGCGTCGTCTAGTGGACAAGCACCCTACGTGTGCACCCCTGTGGTGGCTGGGGGCGCACACGCTTACCTCGCTCGACCCAGCTGTGCACGTGCGTGCGGTGATGGACGACTACGCCGATGATCCCACCGAGTCGTATGTGATCGATTTTCTCGCACGGGCTGATGACCACGTCGTCGTTGTGGAGGCGCTGGGATGTGGCACAAGTGGTGGTCTCACCGAGGTAATGGTTGCCGAGGACGATGTACGTGAGATCGAGCACGCGGTGGTGGTGGTGCGGCGGGGCACGGTGTTGCCGCGTGATCTGTGGGCAGAGATGAAGCGACGAAGCGCGGGCGAACGCGTGGCGGTCGTTGCGTTGTCGAAATTCGACACCGTGGTCGGACCGTTCGGCGTTGTCGCGGCCAATAGTGCGCAGTTGGTGCCCGAGTGTGAGCCGTGCCCCGAAATGTTGGTGGCAAGCGGCTTGTAGTCTGTCGATCATGTCTGCACGCTCTCGCAACCTGCCCCGTCGTTCCTGTCTGTCGATTCCCGGTTCGTCCGAAAAGATGATGGGCAAGGGGCCGTCGATGCCCGCCGACATGGTGTTCCTCGATCTCGAAGACGCCGTCGCGCCGAAGGAGAAGGAAGCGTCGCGCGCGAAAGTGGCAGCGGCGATCAAGGGCAACGACTGGGGCGACAAGGTGTTGTGCGTGCGCGTCAACGACTGGAGCACCAAGTGGACGGCCTACGACATCATCGAAGTTGTAGGCGGCGCCGGCGAGCGCCTCGACGAGATCATGTTGCCGAAGGTGGAGTCGGCCGCCCAAGTCGTGGCTACCGACATGTTGCTGCGCCAGGTGGAAATCGCCAACGGTTTGCCCGCTGGGCATATTGGTATCGAGGCGCAAATCGAAACTGCCCGCGGCTTGATCAACGTTGAAGAAATCTGTGCGGCGAGTCCACGACTCGAAACCATCATCTTCGGTCCGGCCGACTTTGCCGCGAGCATGGAAATGCCGGTGCTCACTGGTGGAGTGCCGATCGATGAATACCCAGGGGACCATTTCCATTACGTGTTCAACAAGATTCTCATGGCCGGCCGCGCGAACGGACTGCAGGTCATCGACGGTCCATTCCTGCACATTCGTGACACGGAAGGGCTGCGCAACTATTCCATGCGCGCACGCACACTGGGCTTCGACGGAAAGTGGGCACTGCACCCTGATCAGGTGACCGTGCTCAATGAGGTGTTCTCACCGACGCAGGAGCAGTTCGATAAGGCCTGGGAAATCATCGACGCCTACAAAGCAGCCACAGAGGTTGAGGGTAAAGGCGCCGTGATGTTCGGCAATGAGATGATCGACGAAGCGAGTCGCAAGATGGCGCTGAAGTTCATCTCGCGCGGCGAACGCGCCGGACGCACTCGATCGCCTAAGCAGTAGTTCGTGTCGGCACGCTTCGACGCAGTGCTGTTCGATGCGGGCGGCATCTTCGTCGTGCCCGACCCAACGACGGTTGGTGCGGTGGTGGATCGACATGGCGGCGACGGTTCGGTGGCCTCGATAGTGCGGGCTCATTACGCTGGCATGGCGGCGCTCGACGACCACGCATTAGCTACCGCGGCGGGTTCCATCGACACGTTTAGTTGGGACACCTATCGCACGGGAGTGGCCCGGGCTGCGGGCATTAACGACGCGCAGATGCACGAGGCGGTAGTACGCCTGCGCGACGTGTATTCGCCAATGTTGTGGCGCTATCCGCTGATGGAGTCCACCGCCGCATTGTGGAGACTGCATCTGCACGGCGTGCCGATTGGCGTGGTGTCGAACGCGAGTGGGCAGATCGAGGCAACGCTTGCCAATCAGTGCATCTTGCAGGTGGGGGCGGGCGCTGGTGTGCCGGTGCTCATCGTCACCGACTCACATCTCATCGGTGTGTCGAAGCCCGATCCTGGCATCTTTGCTGACGCATTTACGGTGCTGGATGCGAAGGGTATCGATCGTTCACGTGTGGCCTATGTGGGCGACTCGTTCGTCAATGATGTTGGCGCGGCACTCAATGCCGGTATTCACGGCGTGCTACTAGACCCGTATGACGATCGTGCGCACCTCGACTGCGAGCGTGTGCACTCACTGCACGAACTCATGCAGTGGGTGTGAGTTAGGCAGCACTCGCTTCTTCGACAAGCCGGCGGGCGATGACCTTCAGGCACAGCGTTTCGTCAGCGCCCTCGAAGATTGACAGCACGCGAGCGTCCACGAACAGTCGGCTGACGGCGTACTCCTCGGCGTAGCCGTAGCCGCCGTGGATCTGCATTGCTTCACGCGTGACCCATTCGGCTGCCTTACACACGTAGGCCTTGACCATGCTGGCCTCCATCGCGCCTTCGCCCTTGCCCATCATCTTGGCCACGGCGTAACTGAACTGTCGTGAGGCCTGCACGATGGTGGCCATGCGGCCGAGCTTGGCGCGGGTGAGTTGATACTCGGCGATGTTGTTGCCAAAGACCTTGCGGTTGTTGGCGTAGTCGAGTGCAGCTTCGTATGCGGCCTGCATCACACCCACGGCCCGCGCCGCGGTCTGCAGTCGGCCGTTTTCGAACCCTTCCATTTGGAAGTAGAAGCCCTTGCCGAGACCAGACTCTTCGCCAATGAGATGGTCGGCGGGCACCCACCAGCCGTCGAGGGCAATTTCGTACGAGTGCATGCCGCGATAGCCGATCGTGTCAATTGGCCGCCCTTCCATCTTGCCGCCGCCCGGTTGGCTGAACTCGAAGCCGTGTGCGTCGCCAATGGGCTTGGGCACGATGAACACACTCAGGCCACGGTGTGCCTTGGCGCGGTCGGGATCGGTGCGAGCGAGCAACATCAGTGCGTTGGCACGCGCGCCGAATGTGCACCAGGTCTTGACGCCATTAATGATCCAACCATCGACTCCGGCCTCATTTGTGCCGCGCACTGCGGTGGTCTTGATTGACGCCACATCGCTGCCGTAGTCGGGCTCGGTGACGGCAACGGCGGCGAGCACTTCGGTGGTGGCCAACTTGGGCAACCATGTTTGCTTTTGCTCCTCGGTGCCGCCGCGGACCAATGCGCGCGTGAGAATTTCCGGCCGGGTGATGAGCGATCCGCCGATGCCAAGCGAGGCGCGGGACAGTTCCTCGGTGGCGATGCAGTTCGCCATGTATTCGCCGTCGCCGCCTTCACTGAAGCCGCCGTATTCGGATGGGACCGATAACCCAAAGGCGCCAAGTTCAGCCAGCCCTGCAATGATCTCCTCGGGCACGTCGGCGTTGTGTCGGTGCACATGTTCGGCGCGCGGGGCGATTTCCTTCGTTGCATAACTGCGGAACGTGTCTTGCACCATTTCGAATTCCGCATCGAGATGGCGAGGGCCGGGGGTCTCGGCGAGTGAGGCGAGAAACTCGGGGTCGCGGTAAGTGGCCATGAAATCAGCAGCATCGAGAAGTGGGTTGGAGGAGAGTCCCCATTGCGATTCGCGGCCGATGAGCCGAGTGATGACTTCGTGGAGCATGTCGGCAACGAAGGCACATGTGAGCCGCGCCTCGGTGTCGCCCTTTGCGCCGTAGTCGAGGAGCGAACGCGCAGTCTCTACCGCTGCCGATGCATGGGCGAGGTCGTAGGCGAGTACTTGATGCACGTCTGGCCCTCCCGAGGCGGCGAGGTGGCGTACGCCCTTACCCACCACATTGCGTGCGAGTTCGATGACGTCGGCGGCGCGGGCGAGGTCGGGCGTGGTGCTCATTGTCCCAACGCTAGTAATCGCCGCTTCGAGGGGCCCAACCGAAGGACGGTTTGGTGTCTAGCATCGAGTGGTGGCGACAAACGGCGGCTTCCGGTCGCTTTTCGTAACCCTGAAGTGGGTGGTGTTCGGTCTTGTTGTCTACTTCTTCGTCATCCCGCTGATCCCGGGCTTCCGCAAGGCAGTGACCGAACTGTCCCAAGTAGAGCCCGCGTTGTTGGTTGTTGGCCTGGCGCTGCAGTTGCTTGCGCTGTTCAGTTATTCGTTGTTGACCCGCGCGGCAATGGGCCCGGGTGATCACGGCGTATCCATCTGGCGGCTGTTCCGCATTCAGCTGAGTACGAAAAGTGTGGGCAACATCCTCCCTGGGGGCAGTGCCGCCTCCAGCGCGCTTGGGTATCGCCTGTTGCGTTTGTCGGGGGTGGAAGGGCCAGACGCCGGATTTGCGCTCGCTACGGCGGGGCTTGGGTCGGCCGTGGTACTTAACCTCATCCTGTGGGTGGGGCTCATTGCCTCTATTCCCGGTCAAGGCGTCAATGCGGCGTATGGCACGGCGGCGATTGTCGGCATCATCGTGATGGTGGTGGCGGCCGCACTGATCGTCGGCATTATCGACGGCCAGGGCCGGGCCGAACGGGCGCTGCGCTGGTTGGCCGGCAGGTTTCGTTTCGACGAAGATCGCGCAGCCGACGTGCTGAAGCACCTTGGCTCCCGATTGCAGGGGTTGGCCGCCGATCGCAAGTTGCTTGTCCGCGTACTCGTGTGGGCCAGCATCAACTGGTTGTTGGATGCGGCCTCACTGTGGGTATTTCTCAGCGCATTCGGCGAGACAATGCCGCCGGACGCGCTCATCATTGCATTTGGTTTGGCCAACATCATGGCGGTGGTGCCAATTACGCCGGGCGGACTCGGCATTGTCGAGAGTATTTTTATTCCGACTTTGGTGGGTTTTGGCGCCACGCGCAGCGGTGCGACGCTTGGCGTGTTGTCGTATCGAATTGCGCAGTATTGGCTCCCCATTCTTCTTGGTGCGATTTCATATCTGTCTTTGCGCGTCGGGCCCTTTGCCATCGAGCGCAGGGCGAAACTGCAAACGTGGCGACGTGTGGCAATCGATGCGACCGAGCATCCGTCGAGCAAGTTTGAATTCCTTGAGCACTATGCACCGCGCGATCGCACGGGTCAGTTTCCGTTACCCGACTTCAAGGGCGTCTATTCAGCCGGAGATGACGACAACGAGTAGCGTCCTAGGCCATGACCGTTCACGAGCGACCGTTCGGGCGATGCCTCGAGGATTTTGTTGTCGGCGATGTTTACCGCCATTGGCCGGGTAAGACCATTACCGAAGCCGACGATCATCTGTTTTGCATGATCACCATGAACCATCATCTGTTGCATACCAACGACTGGTTCGCCGCCAATAGCGTGCAGGGTCGCAATGTCGTCGTCGGCAATCTCGTGTATTCGTTGGTGCTCGGCATGAGTGTTCCTGATGTGAGTGGCGCCGCCATTGCCAATCTCGAAGTGGAGACCTTGCAACACAAGTTCCCCACATTCCATGGCGACACGATCCATGCCGAGACGCGCGTGCTTGCTGTGCAGGAGTCGCAGTCGAAGCCCGACCGTGGCATTGTCACGGTTGAGACCAAGGGATTCAACCAGGACGGCAAGGAAGTGTGTTACTTCAAGCGTCGCGTGATGGTGTGGAAGCGCGCAGCGCTTCCCGCACGGATGCGGCCATACGACGGTCAGGACGTCTGGAAGGACTAGTCGCCCTCGTCGACCCCGTCCTGCGATGGGGTGGCGAGCATGTCCGCGACCTGCCATGGCGCGCCACCACCGACCGCTGGCAGGTGCTGGTGAGCGAGGTGATGCTGCAACAAACGCAGGTGGATCGTGTGATACCCAAATACCGGGAATTCATTGATCGGTATCCCGATCCGCGCGCGTGTGCATCCGCATCGCTCGGCGACTTACTGACGTTGTGGCAGGGGCTGGGGTTTCCGCGACGCTGCCGAAACCTGCACGCAGCGGCGCTCGCCATTGTCGAGCGACATGACGGCCTAGTGCCTGGCGATCGCGCGGCGTTGCTCGCGTTGCCCGGAATAGGCGAGTACACAGCACGTGCTGTGCTCGCATTTGCCGATGCACAACCGATTGGCGTGGTGGATACCAATGTGTCGCGGGTGTTTTCGCGACAGCTCAACCGGCCGTTGCCTCGCCGCGAGGCTCAGGAAATTGCCGACGCGGTTGTGCCAGCGACGCGATCGTGGGAATGGAATCAATTGCTCATGGATCTCGGAGCCACAGTGTGTACCGCGCGATCCCCGCGCTGCGACGCCTGCCCTGTGGCCGAGACGTGTGCATGGTTGTATGCGGGCGGTGCGGATCCTGCGCCACAGTCATTTCATACGAGCAAACCACAGGGTCGCTTCGACGGTTCGGATCGTCAAGCGCGCGGGCGTTTGATGAAGGCTGTGGTAGCCCAGACGGTGGATCGAGCGTCCGCTGCCCGGCTCATGGGCCTGGAGGCCGACGCCACTCGGGCGACACGTTTGATCGACGACTTGGTGCGAGAGGGACTGCTCGCCGAGTGCGATGATCGGCTGACGTTGCCCTAGCGAACGAAGTCGACGATGAGTGTGTTAACGATCTCGGGCTGCTCGAGCTGCAGGAAGTGCGCCGCGTGTTGTACTTCGCGCACCGCGGCATTGCTTGGCGCATGCGCTGCGGCATCGCGCGCAACGTCGATGCCGATGCACCCGTCGTCGACGCCGTGTAGATAGAGGAGTGGCTGCGATGGCTGCTCGCCATCGACGCGTGCTTGATCGTCGGCGAGAGCCGGGTCGCGGTGTCCAGAGCCAAACACCGCGCGGTAGTAGCCAAGCGCGGCCTGCAGATGTGCGGGATCGCTCAGACATTGCTTGGCGTTGCGCATGTCAGTGTCCGACTGCAGTGTTGGTGACCAGTGTTTCCATAGCCAGTCGACGAAGGCGAGATCGTTGGCGCCAACGACGAGGTCGGACAGTGGATGCTGGAAGAAGAACATGTACCAACTGCGATGCAGCTGATCGAGGTTGCCCACAAAGGCGCGTCCCATTGCTCCCCATGGCGGTACCGACATGCCAACCACCTTGCGCCAGCGATGGGGGGCGAGTACCGCCGCTGCGTATGTCGCCGGCGCGCCCCAGTCGTGGCCGATGATCACCGCGCGATCATCGCCGCCGAGTGCGTCGTGCAACGCGTTGGCGTCGCCGCCGAGCGCGGCGGTCTGATATGCACCGTTGTGCGGGATCGAGGTTGGCGCATAGCCGCGCATGAACGGCGCCACTGCATGAAAACCTGCATCGGCGAGCGTGGGCAGCAGGTGTCGCCAGGTATGAGCCGAGTCGGGGAACCCGTGCAAGCACAGTGCGAGTGGTGCATCGCGATCACCGCATTCGAGGAATGTGAAGTCGATTGCATTGGCATTGACCGCTCGCGACACAATCGATTCGGGCATCGCCAAACAGTACCCGAGTAGGATCGAGACGATGTCTGACGAACACGCCGCAACTGATCCCGCCCATTTCCGCCGCGTACTCGGACATTTGCCTACCGGTGTGGTCGTCGTGTCTGGGGTGTCTGCGGAGGGCGTACCGGTGGGAATCACCATTGGTTCATTCGTCTCGGTGTCGCTTAACCCGCCACTCGTGGGATTCTTTCCGGGCACCTCATCGCGTTCGTGGCCGATGATCGCTCAGAGCGGCAAGTTTTGTGCGTCGGTGCTCGGCATCGACCAAGAGGAATTGTGTTGGCGTTTTGCCAAGGAGCCCGCAAGTGGTACTGATTCCAAGTTCGACGGGATCGAGTACACGTTGTCGCCCGGTGGCATGCCCATTCTCGGTGGATCGGTGGCATGGATCGACTGCTCGATTGAATCGGTCACCCCTGCAGGCGACCACGTCTTTGTGCTTGGCCGGGTGGCCGCTCTTGAGGCCGCTAGCGACCCGAGCGATGCGATGACCTTCTTCACGGGCAAGGTCGGCGGCGTCACCCGTTGATCGCACTCACTGCCTCTGATCCCAGTTTCTCTGCCGGGTGGTGGAGCGCGGCGATCGTGGGTGCGGTGTTTGTCTATGCCGGCATGCAGAAGGTGCAGGACAAGCCGAGGTGGGAAGTCGAGGCCGCTGCACTCGGCGTGCCGCCCTCGTTTGCGCGACCGTTGCCATGGTTGGAAACGTTGCTTGGCGCCTCGCTCATTCTTGGTGGCGTGGCAGGAATGATGCGCATCGCCGCCCTTGCGTTGCTGGTGGCCTTTACGACGGTGATCATCGGCAACCTGCGTCGAGGTAACCGTCCACCGTGTGCGTGTTTTGGCTCGCGGCGGCCCACACCCATTTCGTGGTGGACGGTGGTGCGCAATATGGCGCTTATGGCGCTCATTGTGTTCGCTCTACTCGTCACCTGAGCCGATTGATCGGTAGCGTGCCGAGTCGTGCGCGTGTGGATTGACCAAGACCTCTGCACAGGCGACGGCCTGTGTGTCGATCATTGCCACGACGTATTCACCCAGCTTGAAGATGGCATCGCCTACGTGGTGCAGAATGGCGACGTACTGAATGATCCGGGTAGCGCGGGCAGCCTGGCCCGCGTTGACCCCAAACACTTTGCCGCGGTCATTCAGGCTGCCGAGGTATGTCCGGGTGAGTGCATCTTCATCGAGTTGGATGAAGGCGAGACCTGGTCGTCAGTTACCGACGATGCAGTCACTGCCTAGCGTCATCGTCAATCGTTAGGGTGACGCCGTGGGTTGGCGCATTGCGGTGCAGGGAGCCCTGCAGACAGCACTTGTGATGACTATTGCGATTGCACCTGTGCCACATGTGGCCGTCGCTGCGCAATCCGTGCGAGCACTCGACGTGTTGGCAACTATTCCGATTGCGTCTGAACGTAGTGCGGGGTATGACCGCGAGTTGTTTCCGCATTGGTTGGACATCGATGGCGACGGCTGCTCGGCTCGTGAACAGGTGTTGAAGCGTGACAGCGTGACGTTGCCGCAGGTGGATCCCATTGACTGCTTCGTCTACGCGGGCGACTGGGTGTCGAGATATGACGGGATGCGCCTCAGCGATCGCAGCGCGGTCGACATCGATCACGTGGTGGCCTTGAAAGAGGCATGGGACTCGGGTGCGTGGGCATGGTCTGCGGCCATGCGCACGGCATTTGCCAACGACACGTCTGATACTCGTTCGCTCGTGGCGGTGAGCGCTTCATCGAATCGCAGCAAGAGCGACAAGGATCCATCCAACTGGTTGCCGCCCCGCAAGGCCGTCGTGTGCGGGTACCTCGCTGATTGGGTGGCGATCAAGGCGCGTTGGCGCCTGTCGATGGATGCAAGCGAACACGGTCGCATTCGCAATGTGTTGACTCGATCGTGCCAAGGCCAGCGCGTGGCCGCGTGGCCGGCGCTGCCTGTGTCGACGCCAGACACTCCGTCGAGCTCCACGACGACGCCCGAGGCGACGCGGCTGCAGGCGGTGTATCCGGGTGCGTGGTGCACACCTGTTGGGGCGCGGGGCACCTCGGCCGCCGGCGTGTCGTATGTATGTGCAACGACCAATGCGAGCGGGGTGCCGTATGCCGATAGCCGAGCCCGATGGAGACGCGGCTAGCAACGGATAGCGTGTCGTACCTATGTCGAAGAAGACCAAGAAGAAGAAGGCCAAGCTGCGCCGTTCGAAGGCCAATCACGGCAAGCGTCCCAACATGGGGCGCGGCTGACCAATCACTCTGACGCGGGCACGCTCGTGCGCCTCGTCGAATTAGATCTTGGTGGAGCAGACGAGCCGTGGGCTCGCAGTGGACTGCCCTTCGCCGGTGACGGCACCTGTGACGTGGTGTCGTTGGTGTTGCGCATGAATCACTCGCGTGCACCGGGTGTGCATGGTTGGGCGTTTGATGCAATTGGTGTCACAGATATCGACGGCATCCCGACACGGTGCGCTGAGCCGTTGACAACACGGCACCATTTAGATGGCGATTTCACGCTCGATGTCGTGGGCGTCGATCACGTAGTGGTGATGACCCCTGACCTGATGCGCACGTCTGACGCGTTTGCGCATTTCACAGGAGCACCACGGAAGCGCGTGCGTGACGCCGGAGCGTCGGTGCAACAGGCGTTTCATCGCGTGGGCGACGTGGTGATCGAGATCGTGACTTCGCCACAGGTACCCCCTGGTCCTGCAACGTTGTGGGGGTTCGTACTCACGGTGCGCTCGCTTGATGCAGTGGCGCACTACCTCGGCCCCGACGTGTTGTCGCCGCCGAAGCCCGCGGTGCAGGAGGGTCGACAGATCGCAACGTTTCGCCAGGCGGCCGGACTCGGCGTGCCCGTTGCGTTGATGAACTAAGGCTCGAACGCGTCGGGATCGTCGCGTTGCGCAAGAAACTTCTCGCCCGTTGCACACGAGTCGAGTAGTGGACACCACGTGCACACATGCGACGGCGTCAGTACCGGATCGCGCTTGAGGCGTTGGAGCTCGAACATCTTGCGAATGCCATCGACTGTCTTACGTAGCGCAGCCTCGAGCACGCCCTCGGTGACGTCTTCCACGTCGATACGCGCGGTGAGTAGGGAATAGGTAGCCAGCTTGCGTGGCGCGTAGCCCGAGCGCATTGCTTCGACGAGCGCATAGAAGCGCAGCTCCTCGCGGTGAGAGGGTTGAATGCCACCCGACTTGATGTCAATGACGACCTTGTTGCCCACTGCGCCGAGCGTGAGGTCGGTCTTGGTGCTCAGGTTGATGCGGCGTTCGAACATTTCGTAGCGCGCGCCGCTTTCGATGACGGGACGCCAGGCCGCCTTGAGCGGCGGAAAGCATTCGTCAAACTTGGTGTAGAGATCGATTGCGTTGCTGCGTAGTTGCGCACGGTCGCTGGCCGGTAGTCCATAGATGAATGGGCCTGCGCTCTCGCGCTCGTCTTCTGCCAAGTGGTCGAGTGCGGCATCCACTACGTCGGCGGGCACGATAACGCCACGCCAGTTGGCGCCGAGTTCGACGGCCTTGTGCAACACAGTGCCGCGCACGTTGGCCAGCGTCCATGAAAAGCCATCAAGGCCTGCGAGGTGGTTGGCCTCGCAACCGTGCACGGTAGTGAGCTTGTGCTTGCTCACCCACAGTGCATTGTCGGGGGTGAGGTGCTCAGCAATTTCGGCCACGCCGTCGTGCAGCCGTTGGCGGAGCGACTCCACGATGTCGCGGGGCAGCGGCTCCCAGGTGGCCTCCTTGGCGAGTGCGTCCACCACGGCCTGCTGCATGGGGTTGAGTACGTCGGCCGTCGTCATCGCCCGTCACTCTGTCACACCGGTGTGGGATCCTTTCGCCATGGAGTCGGGGTCAACCATGTTGTTTGCTGCGGCCGCGCGGCTCATTGCTGCCGAGGCGCAGCGATATGGACTCATCGCCCCCTCCTTCCGTAGCCCACCCCGCATTGTCGGGGTCGATCGCACCGTGCGGCGCCACGAGCATGGCGGTGTCGTGGCCGTCGTCGTGCGTCACCGTCCGTTCGTCGCCGTGATCGCCGACATGATCGAGGGCGTCGTCGTCGTCAATCGGCTCGTTGCCCCCGAAGCCGATCAGGTGCGTACTGGGCTGTGGGCGATGGCCGAGATGGCCGACCTGCTCACCGGTGACGTACCGCTCGACCACGCACCACGCGTAGCCTGACACCCACCGCGCCCGGGTGGCGGAATGGTAGACGCGGGGGGCTTAAACCCCCCTGATCAGCAATGGTCGTATGAGTTCGAGTCTCATCCCGGGCACACTGAAGGGGTGACGTCGGGACCAGAGTTGCGTGCGCGCCTAGAGGCACGCGTGTCGGCAATGGTTGTCGACATCGGTCAGTTCGTCGACGTGGAATCGCCCTCGCTGTCACTCGATGATCTGGATCGCAGTGCAGCATTTCTTGCTGCGTTGATGACGAAACATCTTGGGTCGGCGCCGGAGGTGTTGCAGACCGAGCGTGGACCGAACGTGCATTGGCGAGGAGGCTCTTCGCCGAAGGTGTTAGTCGTGGGTCATCACGACACGGTGTTTCCGAAAGGCACCGTAGCAAGCCGTTCGTTTTCGGTGGATGGCGACGTCTTGCGAGGGCCCGGTGTGTTCGACATGAAGGCGGGCATCGTGCAGGCAATTTACGGGTTAAGCGAACTCGATGATCTGTCGCATGTGGAGATCCTGATTACCTGCGACGAAGAGGTGGGTTCGTATTCGTCGCGCGAACTGATTGAGGAACGCGCACGTGCAGCGGGCGCCGTGTTGGTATTGGAGCCAGCAGCCGACGGCGGTGCGGTGAAAACAGCGCGCAAGGGCGTGGGCACCTTTCGCGTCGATATCGCGGGGCGCGCGTCGCACGCGGGTCTGGAGCCGGAAAAGGGTGTGAACGCACTCGTCGAACTCGCCGCACAAGTGCAAAGGATTGCCACGTTCGGTCGGCCGGAGTTGGGCACCACGGTGACCCCAACGGTGGCGACTGCCGGCACGACGGAAAACGTGGTGCCCGCGCAGGCGCAGATCATTGTCGACACACGGGTGAATGTGCCAGAGGAAAAGGTGCGCGTCGAAGCGGCAATGGCATCGCTTGTGCCGACCGTTGTGGGCTCGACCATCTCGGTGTCGGGTTCTATCAATCGTCCGCCAATGCACGAGAGCGCGTCGGCATCGTTGTTTGCCCTCGCCCAGCGCGTGGCGCCGAGTGTGGGAATTGCGTCACTCGCCGGCGTTGCGGTGGGCGGCGGATCGGACGGCAATTTCACTGCCGCGATCGGTGTGCCGACGCTGGATGGTCTCGGTGCATGCGGCGGTGGCGCGCATGCCGAAAGCGAGCACGTGATGGTGTCGTCGATGGCTGAGCGGGCCGCGCTCGTGGCCGCGCTCGTAGCCGAACTCGCGAAGTAGCGCTACTCGAGTTCGAGCAGTCCGCCGCTGCCAAGTGTGCCAGCAGAGCGGTATTCATCGATCTTTGCGCGGGTGTCCTGAATGTCGAGATTGCGCATGGTGAGCTGCCCGATGCGATCGGCCGGACCGAAGGCCGCATCTTCGACGCGCTCCATGCTCAGCCGCTCGGGCGCGTACGTGAGGTGTGGGCCCGCGGTGTGGAGAATGGTGTAGTCGTCGCCGCGGCGCAACTGCAGCGTGACGTCACCGGTGACGAGCGAACCGACCCAGCGCATGAGCGGTTCGCGAAGCATCAACGATTGCGGATCGAACCAGCGGCCCTCGTAGAGGAGTCGTCCAAGGCGGCGACCCATCTGCCGATAGTTCTCCAGCGTGTTCTCGTTATGGATCGCCGTGAGCAGACGTTCGTAGGCGATGTGCAGCAGCGCGAGTCCGGGCGATTCATAGATGCCGCGCGACTTGGCCTCGATGATGCGATTTTCAATTTGGTCACTCATGCCGAGGCCATGGCGACCGCCGATGGTGTTGGCCTCAAGTACGAGGTCGACCTGCGAGGCAAACTCGCGACCGTTGATCGCCACAGGCCAGCCCTCACGGAAGGAGACGGTGACGTCTTCGGGCGCAACGGTCACCGACTGATCCCAATGGGCGACGCCCATGATCGGCTTCACAAGATGCATGCTCGCGGAGAGTTCTTCGAGCGCTTTCGCTTCGTGCGTCGCACCCCAGATGTTGGCGTCAGTGGAGTACGCCTTTTCTGCAGAGTCGCGGTAGGGGAGGTTTTGAGACGTGAGAAACGCACTCATCTCGGCGCGACCACCCATCTCGCGCACGAATGCGGCGTCAAGCCACGGCTTGTAGATACGCAGGCTTGGGTTGGCGAGGAGTCCGTAGCGGTAGAAGCGTTCGATGTCGTTGCCTTTGTAGGTGCTGCCATCACCCCATACGTCGACGCCGTCTTCCTTCATTGCGCGCACGAGAAGCGTGCCGGTGACAGCACGGCCGAGTGGGGTGGTGTTGAAGTACGTCTTGCCAGCGGTGGAAATATGGAACGCACCGCACTGCAATGCGACGAGTCCCTCGTGCACGAGTTCGGTGCGGCAGTCGATGAGTCGAGCCAACTCTGCGCCGTATTGTTTGGCGCGATCGGGGATCGAGGCAAGGTCGGTTTCGTCGGGCTGGCCGAGATCGGCGGTGTAGGCGTACGGCACTGCACCTTTCTTGCGCATCCACGCAACGGCTGCCGACGTGTCGAGCCCACCCGAAAACGCGATGCCAACGCGCTCGCCCACGGGAAGGGCGGACAACACTTTGGCGGCAGAGGCTGCAGAGTCGGTTTCGGGCATGTCTGTACGGTACCGAGGTACTGCGCGGGTTCGCGACGAACTAGGGGCGCGGCCGCCCGGCGAGCGACACGATGGCCGTAGCCATGGCACATCCCGCGATGATGATTTCCATCAACGCGACACCAGGGGTCGCTTCAATATCGACGACCGCGATGGCGGCGATCGCGAGTGATGCACCGATCCCGACGAAGGTGGCCCATCGCGCGTAGCGAACGGCGGCGATGATGGCGGCGATCGGGGCGCAGAAAGGCAGGAACCACAGCGCGACAAAGGTGGGGTCACTCGCGGTGCCTAGCCACCAGGTCGGCTTGCCCACGTTGCGGCTGGCGATGGCAACAGCCGCAAGTGCGGCGGTGATGCCGAGCCACGTCACGACAGTGATTGCGGCCCACGGCTGGCGCAGGGACGTGTGTTTCGATGTCGTCACTGTCACGCCCTGCAGGGTACAAGAGGTGGCTCCGCAGTTAGCCTGACGGCGTCATGTCGACACCACGATTCGAACGATTCTCGGTGTTCTTCCCGATGTGGAACGAGGAGGAATACCTCCACCGAGCCTTGAACGCGGCGCGCGAATTGGGCGATGAGCTGGTGGCCGGCGGCGTGGTAGGGGACTACGAGATGATCGTCGTCGACGACGCGAGTACCGATGCCACACCGCAGCTTGCCGACGCGGCTGCTGCATCAGACCGCCGCGTGCGCGTGGTGCACCACCCGGTGAATCGCAAACTTGGCGGGTCGATTAAGTCAGGATTTGCCGCCGCAACGGGCGACGTGGTGTTGTACACCGACGCCGACCTGCCGTTCGATATGCGCGAGGTGCATAAGGCCTTGCGGTTGATGCACCAATACGAGGCCGACATTGTCGCTGCGTATCGACTCGATCGCACGGGCGAAGGATACGTTCGCGTTGTCTATTCATTTTTTTACAACTTATTGGTCCGCGCGTTGTTTGGGTGCCGCTTCCGCGACGTCAACTTTGCGTTCAAATTGGTACGACGCAGTGCACTCGACGCAGTGACGTTGCACAGCGAAGGCTCCTTCATCGACGCCGAGCTCATGGTGGGCGCTCGTAAGCGCGGCCTGAACGTGGTGCAGTTCGGTGTGGACTATTTCCCGCGCACGCGTGGCGTCTCGACACTCAGTTCGCCGGCCGTCATCGTCAAAATTCTGAAAGAAGCATGGTCGTTGAGGAAGGAACTCAACGCGTTGCGCCCGGTGTCAACATGAGCATGTATGACCGGTGGCGACCGGCATTGTTGTCGATTGCGGTGTTGCTGACTGTTGTTGCTGTTGCAGTTGTGCGCGGCGATTCGACGGACGAGTCAGTCAATGGCGTCGTCGAGACCACCGCGCTTGTTGAGACGACTGTGGCCCCCGTCGTGCTCGTTCCAATCGACCGCACGCTTAAAGAAGGAATGAAGGGCGACGACGTGCGCCGCGTGCAGGAGCAACTTGCCGCACTGAAATTCGATCCGGGTCCAGTAGACGGCATCTTTGGTCAGGCCACCAAGCAAGCCGTGTGGGCGTTCGAGAAGTTGGTGATGCAAACGCCCCGCAAGCGTGCGACGGGTGAGGTGACGCCATCGACCTGGGTGATCATGCAGTCGAGCGTGCAGATCACGCCACGGCGGCAGGCCGACTCGCCGTCACATGTCGAGATCTACCTGCCCGAACAGGTGATGATCGTGTTCAAGGGTCCCGAAGTGATGTTGGTGACCCATATCTCGAGCGGGTCCAATGAGCAGTGGTGCGAAGAGGTAACCATCGACCCGGGCGAGGAAGGTAATACCACGGGCAAGCAGATCAAGATGGGTATTTGCGGCGACGCCGTGACGCCGCCCGGCATCTTCTACTTCTATAACCGCAAACAAGGGATGCGCGAGTCGAAATTGGGCACGATGTACAACCCCGTGTACTTCAACTACGGCATTGCCGTGCATGGGGCAATCCTCGTGCCGCTTGAGCCGGCCTCGCATGGGTGCGTGCGTATTCCGATGTCGGTAGCGCGGTATTTTCCTGCCCTCGTGGCTTATGGCGACCGCGTGTATGTCTTCGATGGCATCAAGGAGCCCGAGGACTATGGCGCGCCGCCGCCCCCGTTCGACCGTCCGGACCCCAACTACACAACGACCACGAGCGTGCCGCCGACCACGATTGCGCCTTCGACAACGGTGACGCCCACGACCGTACCGAAACAGACGACTACCTCGACGGTGAGTGGTTGATGACGCGCGTGCATTACGACGAGTTTGGGCTCTTCCACGAAAACGTTGCCGAGTTCGACCTGTCGGTTGAACCGCAGCCAACGGTGTTGCGCGAGTCGGTGACGTTGGCAGACGGACGCACGATGAGCGCATTGCGGTGGGGGGTGGGTGAACCTAGCGCCGTGTTGTTGCATGGCGGTGGACAAAATGCGCACACCTGGGACACCGTCGCCCTTGCGCTCGGCGTGCCGTTACTTGCCATAGATCTTCCGGGTCACGGCCATTCCTCATGGCGTGACGACGGGCAGTACGACGTTGAGTCGATGGCCGACGATGTGGCGACGGTCATTGGCGCACTTGCTCCTTCGACGCGACTCGTGGTGGGTATGTCGCTCGGCGGACTCACGAGCCTTGCGCTGGCGCTCCGACACCCTGCGCTCGTCGAGACACTTGTTCTTGTTGACATCACGCCTGGGGTAACACCGACAAAGGTAAAGGCGGTCACTGACTTCATCAACGGACCACAAGCCTTTGCGAGTTTCGATGATCTGTTGCAGCGCACGATTGAGCACAATCCCACGCGCAGTGTGTCTAGTTTGCGACGCGGCATTCTGCACAACGCGCGGCAACTTGAGGACGGCAGCTGGGAGTGGCGATACGACCGACGCAAGGCGCGTGAGGGCAATCACGAGGTGTCGTCGAGTGCGCGGGATTGGTGGTCGGTAATCGATGCGCTTGCATGTCGACTCGTGTTGGTGCGCGGTGGTGTGTCGCCTGTGGTGGATGACGACGACGTTGCCGAGTTGCGTCGCCGTCGCCCCGATGCGATCGTGCACGTGGTAGACGGCGCTGGGCACAGCGTGCAAGGTGACCAACCATTGGCAATGGCGGCACTCCTTCGTGGCCTTCTCTAGTAATCACTTGGTCAATTAGGCTGGGACGATGGTGTCAGGCGACGAACCGAAACGTCTCGGACGGCCGCTGGCCTCCAGTGCGGTCGAGACGCGCGAGCGCTTGATGGAAGAGGCACGCAAGTCGTTTGCCACCCTCGGCTACGAAGGCACGACTAATCGAGCGATTGCTGATGCGGTGGGCATCACCACGGGGGCGATCTACCACTACTTCCCCTCAAAAGTTGAGATGTATTCGGCGGTGTACGCCGAGGTGCAGGACGTCCTGTTTTCGGCAATGGAAAA
>Ga0164293_10001682_pt1 | contig 18577 bp, 10 predicted proteins | sample GEODES118metaG_FD_111487 | JGI IMG/M metagenome (GOLD analysis project Ga0164293, IMG submission 111487) | Eutrophic lake water microbial communities from Lake Mendota, Wisconsin, USA - GEODES118 metaG | ecosystem: Environmental > Aquatic > Freshwater > Lake | place: USA: Lake Mendota...
AGGTGACGCTCGTCGGACGCGACGGCCCTCAAGCGTTGGCCGAGATCATCGAGGATCCCGCTCAACTGCGCGGCGGCGTCACTGGCCTCGGTGCCTGCGGGCAGCAGATGCGGTGAGAAGTAGAGCGTCGTGTCCGGTGCGCGGACGAACTCCGCCTGACCGGGAGTCGTTGCGGACAGCCCGCGCTGCAAACGAGCGATCTCGGCGGGAGCTCCGGTCGATCCGGGCAGCGTCGCACCTGGCATCAGCGGAGCCACGAGCGCGGTGACGGTGATGAGCGCGGCGAGGCGAAGCATCGTCGACGGGCGGACGCTACGGGTGTCGACGGGGAGACTCATCGCGTGACGGTCGGTGGCGGAGAACTGCGAGGACGTGGGGGAACGAAGGGAGAAGCGATCACGCATCGGGAACGCGCCCGTGACGTGCGGGAGAGCAGCGCCGCAGGCTGCCGGAAGCGTCGCCGGAGCGATTGCGGACGCAAGTGCAAGTGCAGCCTTGTGCGGCACCTGCCTGAAACCGGCGTGCGACCTCGGGGCCTGCCTATGCTGGGTGGGTCTCGGCCGCTGGTGAGGCAGTCGGGGGTGCATCGACCTGAGACGCACCGGTCGGCGCTGCGCCGGGTGGAAAGACGCGCGAGGAGCGGACCTCGCGCACGCAGACATCGACGCGGAGCGAGCGGGTTGGGGCGCCTCGGTACGTGCCGCTGACCGGGCGGATATCGGTGTAGTCGCGGCCGACTGCGACTCGCACGTAGCGATCATCCGCCGGCCGCGCGTGCGTGGGATCGTAGGCCAGCCAGCCGACGCCGGGCAGCCACGCTTCGATCCACGCGTGCGACGCCTCGTTTTCACGAGGGCGACGGGTGGGGTTGAAGAAATAGCCGCTGACGTAGCGCGCGGGAATGCCGAGACTCCGGCAGAGGCCGAGGTGGACGTGGGCAAAGTCCTGGCAGACCCCCGAGCGTTGGCGCAGGGCATCGGTCGCGAGGGTGTGCACGCCGGTGGAGTTGGGGCGGTAGGCGAGCGTCCGGTGGACATGTTCGCCGAGGCGTTGCACGTCGCTCCAGACATCGGAGCGTCCCACGTCGACCACATCCTGTGCCTCCCGCCAGATCTCGACCTCGAGAGGGACGTAGGGGGAGCTCGTGTGGAACTCCGCAAGCATTTCGTGCTCGGGCGACGCGGAGAGTTCGGTGGCGCTGACCTCCGGAACGAGTGCGCGCTCGGTGAGGGGCACGGTCTCGATGCGGGAGATCGTCGTCACGCACAATTGCGTGTGTGGATCCGGCACCTCGAAGTAGTGGACGGTGTTGCCGTGGAAGTCGCGGTAGTCGCGTGCCTCGCTCGCCGGGCTGATTCGCAGATCGAACGCGAGGCAGCGCTGGCTTTCGGTGTCGGCGGGTCGGAGTCGAAGCTCGTTGAAGCTCTCCTTGGCTTCACCGGCGTAGGTGAACGTAGTCCGGTGGACGACGCGCAGGTGCATCGGGGGCCTTCGCGGTCGGAGCGGACTTGATTACGAGCGGGGGAGCTGGGCGCCGCAGTCCGCCGGAGAGGGGCCTTGAAGCCCAGGAGGCGATGTGACGTGCATCAGGGTCGCGGCGCAAGGAGTGGGGTGGGAGTGGGCGCGGCTAGGTAGCAGATGGATGGCCTGTGGTGGAGCGAGTGGAGCATCCGAACGGAACGGATCGGCGAGAGGCGTGGCGTCCTCGCGTTGCTGCTGCTGCTGTTGTTGTTGTTGCTGGTCCTCGAGCGAGGACTCGGCGGGGTAGAACATGGTGGTTTCGGCGACCTCATCGCTGATTGCGGCGAGAGTGGCCTGACAGTCGACTAGAAATTCATGCAAACCCCGCTTGAGGACGTCGTTGATTGAGAGGGACTCGAGTTCTCCGAGCAGCCGCCGCGAGGCGCGCGCGGCGTTCGAGCGCGGACGGGCACCGGTCTCCGCGAGGATCCGGCGGAGGAGGTCGTCGACCTGTGCGGTGCAGAAGTGCAGCGAACGCGGGAAGGTGTCGGAGAAGATGAGGAACTCCGCGACCTTCCACGGCAGCACCTCGCGCACATGGTGGTGTCGGTAGGCATCAAGCGCGGAGGCGGAGCGGAGGACGGCTTGCCACTGCGCGGTGTCGATGGCTCCGCCCACGTCGGTGGCACTCGGGAGGAGCACGTGATATTTCACGTCGAGGATCCGGGTCGTCTTGTCCGCGCGCTCGAGCATCTTGCCGAAGCGGATGAATTCCCACCCCTCGTTGCGAGGAAAGGTGGCGTCGGTCAGCCCTTGGAAAAGATGCGACGCACGGATGATTCGGTTGAAGAACTCCTGCGGGCCGCTGCGCCAGACATCGGCCGTGGACGTCGACTTCAGGATGAGGTGGAGCTCGTTGATCACTTCCCACATCTCCAGCGAGATTTGATCGCGGATCATGCGGGCGTTCTCGCGGGCGGCGTAGACGCAGGACAGGATCGAGCCAGGGTTGCGCAGCTCGAACGCGAGGAAGTCGGTGACGCTGTGGCTGTCGGCCGCCGCGTGCAGGGCCTTGAACTCCTCTTGCGCGCCGGAACTGAGGATCAGGGATTCCCAGGAGTTCAGCGGGGCGGGCGAGAGGTCTTGGAAGTCGGCGAGGAACTGGAGATTGACGTCGAGGAGTCGAGCGGTGTTTTCCGCGCGTTCAATGTAGCGACTCATCCAGTACAACGAGTGAGCCACCCGCGAGAGCATGAGGGTGGACTGGGTGCGACTGGAGGGAGAAGAAGGCGAGGGCATGGGCTGGCGGGGAATCATTCGTCACCCTTCAGGACCCACGTATCCTTGGATCCACCGCCTTGGGAGGAGTTCACCACGAGGGAGCCGCGGCGCAGCGCGACACGAGTGAGGCCGCCGGGGGTGACGGTGATCTTGTCGCCGTAGAGGATGTAGGGTCGCAGGTCGATGTGACGCCCCTCGAGTCGCCCGCCGCACCACGTCGGAGAGCGCGAAAGCATGATCGGATCCTGAGCAATGTAGTTGCGAGGATTGGCGGCCACCTGAGCGCGGAACCGGGCGCACTCCTCCTTGGAGGCGGCGGGCCCGATGAGCATCCCGTAGCCTCCCGCCTCGTTGGCGGCCTTGACCACAAGGCGATCGATGTTGTCGAGGATGAAGCGCCGGTCGGAAACCTCAGAGGCGAGGTACGTGTTGACGTTCGGGAGGATGGGCTCTTCGCCGAGATAGTAGCGGATGAGCTTGGGAACGTAGGCGTAGATGACCTTGTCGTCGGCGACGCCGGTGCCGATCGAATTGGCGAGCGCGACCGTGCCGGCGCGGTACGCGTTCACCAGACCTGGCACGCCAAGCATCGAATCCGGGCGGAAGACGGTCGGATCGAGAAAATCATCATCAATCCGCCGGTAGATCACATCGACCGGCTGCAGCCCGCTCGTGGTGCGCATGTAGACGCGCCGCTCGCGGACGACGAGATCACGGCCCTCGACGATCGGGATGCCCATCTGGCGGGCCAGGAAGCAGTGCTCGAAGTAGGCGCTGTTGTGGACTCCGGGGGTGAGCAGGACCACGCAGGGGTTTTCCTTGTGCTCCGGGGCGAGGTGGAGAAGCGCGCGGAGCAACTGCTCGGCGTAGCCTTCGACCGGTCGGACCCCGTAGCTTTCGAACAACTGGGGAAACGCGCGGCGCATCGCGGCGCGGTTCTCGATCATGTAGCTCGCGCCGGACGGGCACCGCAGATTGTCCTCGAGCACGAGGTAGTTGCCCTGCGCATCGCGGATCAGATCGGTGCCGCAGACGTGGACATAGATGCCGCGCGGCACCTTGAAGTTCATGAACTCACGACGGAAATGCTTCGCGCCGAGGATCAGTGCTGCCGGGATGACCCCATCCTTCAGCACCTTCTGGCCGTGGTAGATGTCGTCGAGAAAGCAATTCAGGGCATGGAGGCGCTGCGTGAGGCCGGCCTCGATGCGTCGCCACTCGGAGCTCGGGATGATGCGCGGGATGAGATCGAACGGGAAGATGCGCTCGGTGCCTTGGGAGTCGTTGTAGACCGTGAACGTGACGCCTCGACGCAGAAAGGCGGAGTCGACCGCGGCCCGTCGCTGGTCGAAGTCGGGCACCGGCAGGCCTCCGAGCCGATCCGCCAGACGGCGGTAATGAGGTCTCACCCCGTTGGCAGTGCCCTCCGCGAACATCTCGTCGAAGAAGGTGGAGTCGGTCTCGTAGGAGGAACTGATGACGGTCACGGGAGAGAGGGGAGGCGGGAGGAGGAGGCTGCGGGCGTAGGCGAGTGGTCCGTCAGGACCGGGCTGGCGGAACAGTCGTCCGATTTATAGCAGGACGCTTGCCACCCGAGGCTCCGCAGTGAAAACAAGGCGAGTCTGACGGAGGCTTCACCCGCGGCGTACCTGGCTGCCTCGTGGTGGCAGGTGGATCGTTCGCGAGCTGAGGGCAGGGTGGACAGGAGTCGGCGGCGCCGCAGGGCCCTGAGCCGGTCGATCTCGTGCTGACCGCGGACCCTGCTTCGGAGCGCGGAGTCTTGGCCGCTGGAATTGCTCCGGGCCCTCGGCCGATTGGCGGGCTCGGCGAGGATCGCCGCGGCCGTTGATCGCAACTGGTAAACCGATGTTACAAGCGGATTGGTTTTGTCTCTGGTTTGGCGCGCCGTCCTCGTCCTGTTGAGTGTGCCCCCTTCCCCGCGGACACCCGCGTTTTCCTAGCCCTGATCGAATCGCGGGTTCCCGCGTGTCGCTCCGGTGAATGCGGACCTGACTTCCGACCAAGAAAACCATCGTTACCATGAAAATCGATCCCATCAGGACTTCACTTGTTCTGGCTCTACTCGCAGCTGGTCCGACCTTCGCGCAAGTGGCGCCGCAACAATCTACTGCGCCCTCCGCCGAGAAAGCCGAGGATGTCGTCAAGCTTTCACCGTTCGTTGTCTCGAAGGGCGGGGATGAAGGCTACCGTTCGCAGCAGACGATGATCGGCAGCCGCACCGCCAAGAACGTCTTGGAGCTGCCCGTAGCCGTGAGCATCATCGGCCTGCAGCAGCTTGAGGATGCGGCCGCGGTCGACGTCCACGAAGTCCTGAAATACGGCGTGAGTGGCGTGACGCAGAGCCAGTCGTTCAACAACGACACGAACATCCGCGGGTTCCGTGTCGGTGGCACGCTCCGGAACGGAAACATCACTCGTGCCGGCAACAAGCACTATCCGTTTTACGACATCGAGCGCGTCGAGGTGCTGAAGGGTCCGGCCGCGATGCTCAATGGCACCAATGGTGGCATCGGTGGCACGATCAATTACTTCACCCGCCGGCCGACGGAGACGCCGCAGGGCGAGGTCAAGTCCTCGATCAACAGTGCCGGCCGCCTGCGGAGCCAGGTGAACGTTTCTGGGCCGCTGAAGAAGGGCGATGATTTCCGCGTGAACTATCGCACGACGGTTGGCGTGGCGAACTCGGATGCCCCGCATGGCAAGGACATCGAGTGGGAAGACCAGCGATACTACTCGGCGGCTCTCGCGATGTACTTCGGCAACGACACCAGTCTGACGGTCGAAGGATCGTTCGACGATAGCCGCACGTACCTCTATCTCCTCGACTTTCTCGATACTTCGGTTGTCGCGAATTCGCGCACCGGACTGATCGACGCCAAGCTCAATCGTTACTCCACGAAGAACTACTCGATGGCACGCCAAGAGGACGCCTTCTGGCCGATGCAGTACACGGACATCTCCGCGACCTATCTGCAGGCCCTGACGGATAACGGGAACCTGCGCTTTGTCTACAACTTCAACCGTCTGACGGATAGTCGCCGGAACAATCGCGGCATCGATGTTCGCGCGGATAACTACACCTTGGCGCGCCAAGACGTGCGCAATGATAACGGCCTGACCGCGCACAGCTTCCAGATGGATTACCAGCACCGGATCCCGCTCAAGTGGGGCAACATTGATACGATGGTGGGCGCCGACGGTTCGACGGTGAACAGCTTCGACAACCAGTCGATCCTCTTCATGCCCGATGTCGATTCGCGGACCGGGCTGTTTCCAAACGATGCGGCATTCTTCGCTCAGTACCCGACGAATTTCGACATCTTCGAGAAGCCGCGTCCGGCGTCCGCTGGCTCACCCGCCACCCGCTCGCGTAGCAACTCCCGCAACCTGTCTTACTACCTGCAGGAGAATGTGTCCTTCCTGAACGACCGGGTCATCGTGGTTGGCGGTTTGCGCTGGTTCAAGCCGTACCGCTCGACCCGCAATTTGGTCACGAATACCCTGACCGAGGAGATCACCCCGAAGTTCCAGGTGCACAAGTTTGGTTTGGTCGTGAAGCTGCTGCCAACGGTTTCGGCCTACTACACCGATGCGCAGAACGTCTTCCCCTCGGCGCCGGGTCGCACAGACCTCGTGATCCAGGGAGACCAACTGGGCGAGCCGTTCCGTGACTCCGAAGGCAAGCTGAAGGAGTTGGGCCTCAAGTTTGACTACAAGGTGTCGGAGCGCGTTTCAGTCTACGGCGCGGTGGCCTATTTCCAGATGGAGCAGACGAACCTTCGTACGTTCGGCACGCTGCCGTCCGGAAATCAGGGTATCATCCAGTCGGCCAAGGACACGAGCGAGGGCTGGGAGGCGGACTTGGGCCTGCGAATCAAGACGCAAACGGGCGCGGCGGATCTGATCGTCACCATCTTCAATGGCGATTCCGCGATCGCGGCCGACCAAGGCAAGGCCTACGTCCGACAGGCCAACGCCTTCGTGCCTTGGAAATACAGCTTCTTCGGGCGGTACACGTGGAGCAGCGGTGCGCTGCGCGGAGTCCGCATCGGAGCCGGTTTCGAGGACGAAGACAGCAAGCGCAATGGTGCTCACCTCGTCGCACGCCCGTTGACGGCTGATGCCTTCGTCGGCTACCCGATCAATAGCCGCTGGGACGCTCAGCTTAACCTGAGCAACCTCACCAACGAGCGTTATATCGTGCAGGTGGCGGCGCGCGGCCTCGTGCAATCGAGTGATGAGTTTCGGGCCAAGCTGACGCTGACCTACAAGTGGTGAGCGGGTGGGGTGCCTTCTTCCCGCCTGACTTCTCGGGGCTGGTCCGACCAGGGCTAGCCCCGCAGGCCGAGCGGGTGGACCGGCCTCCTCTTGGTTGGCTGCAGGGCGTGATACCGTGTCCCTTCCCGGAGTGTCCATGAGAGCGCCCCTGCTTCCCGTGCTCCGAGTGACGCTGCCGCGGGTGGGTGCTCAGGGCTTCCGGGTTCGAGCGGTCTCGCTGGTCCGCGAGCACTCACGATGAGGGCGAAGCAGGTATTCTCTCGGGTGGGACGTGCCGTGAGCGGCAACCTGGCGCGACGCCTTCGCTGGGGGTGGAGTGCGCTGGTCATCGGAGGGGCGGTGGCGGTGGCGGGCGCCCCGGCGACGCCGCCCAGACCGAACATCCTTCTCATCGTGGCCGATGATCTCGGCTTCTCGGACCTCGGTGCTTACGGGGGCGAAATCAGAACTCCCCACCTGGACCGATTGGCGAGGGAAGGGCTGCGCTACACTCAATTCTACAACAACGCCGTGTGCGTCACCACGCGGGTCTCTTTGCTGACGGGCCTGTATCCGCGCCAAGGCCCGAATTGGGGTGGAGAGTCGGGATTGCTCAAGCGGAACATGGCGACGTTGGGTGACATGTTGCGGACGGCCGGGTATGAAACGGTCCTGACCGGCAAGTGGCATCTTGGCGCCGAGTGGCCCCAGCGCCCGATCGACCGGGGATTCGGTGAGTTCTACGGGGTGTTGAGCGGTGGCTGCAATTACTTCAACCCCGCCCAGCCGGATCCGCCGTTCTACGGAGGCCAATCGCGGCCATTCGCGCACAATGATCAAGCCATCACGACTTTTCCGGAGGGGTATTACGCAACCGATGCGTTTTCCGAGCATGTCGTTCAGATGATTCGCCGATCCGCCGCCTCGGCGGAGCCCTTCTTCATCAATCTCAACTACACGGCCCCGCACTTTCCGCTGCATGCGCTTCCCGAGGACATTGCCCGCTACCGCGGCAAGTACGCGGAGGGCTACGAGGAACTGCGTCGTCGTCGGTACGCACGGTTGACGTCGCTGGGTTTGCTTGACCCGGCGGTGACGCCGCTGTCGGAGCGTGATCCCAAGTCCGGGAGCTATCGGTACGACTACCCGATCGCGGCCTGGCGCGAGCTCGAGCCGGCCGTACGGCAGCGGGAGGAGGCGCGCATGGAGGTGTACGCGGCGATGGTGGATCGGATGGACCAAGGTATTGGACGTGTGCTGGCGGCCTTGGAGGAAACGGGGCAGGCGGACCGAACGCTGGTGATCTTCCTTTCCGATAATGGCGGGTGTGCGAGCTTGCCGCTGCCGGAACAGGTGGAGCAGTACGAGGCGGACAACCGGGGGATCCCGGTGGGAGACGGGCGCGGCTACGAACTCCTCGGGGCGGGGTGGGGCTGGGCCGTGAACGCGCCTTTTCGGCGATTCAAGACGTGGACTTACGAGGGTGGAGTCGCGACTCCGATGATCGTACGCTGGCCGGGCGTGATCGCGCCCGGTACCGTCACGGATGCCGTGGGTCATGTGATCGATTTCATGCCCACCTTTGCCGAGCTGGCCGGCGTTGGCACTTCGGAACGAAGCCGCGGGCCCTTGGCCCCGTGGCTGGAGGGGGAGAGCCTGGTTCCCTCCATGAAGGGTCCGGCGAAACCCCGTGAACGTCCGTTGTTTTGGGAAATGTACGGTAACCGCGCCGTCCGCGATGGCCGTTGGAAGCTGGTGTGGGGAGCGAGCGAAAGACGCTGGCAACTCTACGATCTGGCCACTGATCGTTCCGAGACCCGCGATCTGGCGGCGGTCCATCCGGAACGCGTCGAAGCGCTCGCGACCGCCTGGAGCGAGTGGGCGGAGCGCACGGGAAACGTGCAGAGTCGTGAACCCGGTAGCTGACTCATTTAAAGTTCTTTCCGCGTCCGGTCGCCTGGGTGCCGGAGCATTCTTTCCCATGAAACATCCGTCCTTCCCCCTCAGTATCCTCGCCGCCGCCTCCGTCGCCACCTCATGGGCGGCGCCGATTGAAATCGGCAACCGTCGCGAACTCTTCGTTGATGATGCCCTCGTCGAACGCGTCTCGGGCCGAGCTGAGCTCCGGTTGAACGAGCCGGTGCCGCGCGAAGTGGTGCTGCGCCACGACGAGCCTTGGGAAGGTGCGGGCAGCGGGTATCACAGCGTGTTCCAGGACGGCGCCCTCTACCGCATGTACTACAAGGCGTGGCAACGCACCGTCGGCCCGGGCACTCCCAATACCGATGATAATCCGTTGCTGTGCTGCTACGCGGAGAGCGACGATGGCATTCACTGGCGGAAACCGGCGCTTGGGTTGTTCGAATTCCAAGGCTCCAAGGCTAACAACATCGTCATGGCGAGTGGTCAGGTGGGGCCGTTGCACGTCGACGCGGGACATCCGGCCGTCTTCAAGGACCTCAATCCAGACGCCCCGGCGGACGCGCGCTACAAGGCGATCTTCCGGTCCGACGCCGCCTGGGGCAAGGAGACGGCGGATCGCCCTCGGGGTTTGCTCGCATTCAAATCGGCCGACGGCATCCACTTCACTCCGCTCGTGACGGATCGTCCGGTGATCACCAACGGTGCCTTCGACTCTCAGAACCTCGCTTTCTGGGATACGGTTCGCGGTGAGTATCGGGCCTATTGGCGCTATTTTCAGCGGAATGACGACGGCAGCAAGGGGGGAGCGACGCCGACGGGCACGCGGGCGATCCGCACTGCAACCTCGAAGGATTTCGTCCACTGGCAAAACGAGGCGAACCTGAGCTACGTCGACTCCCCGGACGAGCAGCTTTACGTCAATCAGATCAAGCCCTATCCACGGGCGCCGCACATCTTCATGGGCTTCCCCATGCGCTACCTCGACCGGGGCTGGTCCGAGGAAATGCGTGCGCTGCCCGAGTTGGCGCATCGCGAATGGCGCGCCGCGATCGTGCCACGGCTCGGAACGGCCCTGACCGATTCGCTCTTCATGGCCAGCCGGGATGGCCTAAATTTCAAGCGCTGGAACGAGGTCTTCTTGCGGCCCGGCCCGGAGCGGGCCGGAGCGTGGACCTACGGTCAGACCCTCATCGCCTGGGAGCCCGTGGTCACGAGATCCGCGATCGAGGGAGCTCCGGATGAACTCTCCTTCTACGTGAGTGAGAGTTACTGGAGTGGTCGGTCCGGCAGCACGGTGCGACGCTACACGCTGCGGCTCGATGGCTTCGTCTCGTTGCACGCGCCGATGGCTGGAGGGGAGTTGCTGACCAAGCCCGTGCGCTTCGCCGGTTCCGCCCTCTCGCTGAACTTCGCGACATCTGCGATCGGTAGCGTCCGCGTTGAATTGCAGGACGAGCAGGGGCGTCCGCTTCCGGGGTTCTCCCTTGAGGAGTGTGCCCCGCTCTTTGGCGACACAATCGACCGGACGGTTCGGTGGCAGGGTGGTTCTCTCGCGGCCCTCGCTGGTCAGCCGGTGCGCCTGCGTTTTGCGGTCAGTGATGCGCAGGTCTACTCTTTCCAGTTCCGCCCCTGAACGCCGCGGAGCTCCGCATGGCAGGCCCCCCCCTCCACGCATGAATCGCCTTCCGCCGCCCGTGGGACGGGCATGCCGGCAAGAGGATCGAGGACATCTCCCGGGAGAGAAGTATCTCGGATGTGACGTGCCGCCTTCTGTGAACTCCGACCTCGTAGCTTAGATCATGCGCCTTCGCTTCTTTCTCCTTTCCCTTCTGTTGCCCTGGTGGGCAGGCAGCGTCCTCGTCTGTGCTGACGCGGTTCGCCAAGGAGCGACGGTAGCGCTCATCACCAACGCTGAGGGGGCCCATGTCTCGGCTTATCTTGCGGCGCTGGCTGGATCAGGCGACGTGGCCGGAGTCGTCGTGGCCGATCCGTCGGGCCGGTTTGCGGCCGCGGCGAAGAAGACGCTGGGGGCAAAGTTCGTCGCTGCTTACGACTCCTTCGATGCACTCCTCGCGGAGCACGCGCCCGACCTCGCGCTCGTGTCGCTCGAGCCGGGTCTCGCGCCGGCGGCGATCGATCGCGCCCTTGAGGCGGGGTGTCATATTCTTGCTGAGAAACCGGCGGTCCTGAGCGCGGAGCGTTTCCACGCGCTGGCGCGCAAGGCGGAGGCCAAGGGGCGGCACCTCATGCTGGCACTCGCCAATCGATCACGTCCGGAGATTCGCTTTGCGCGCGAGTGGATCGCGCAGGGAGGGCTGGGAAGAATCTACGGGGTGGAGGTCCACATGGTCGCTGATCAGACCCGTCTTGGGCGCCCCGGTTACGGTGACAACTGGTATGCCCAGAAAGCGCGGGCTGGGGGCGGGCACCTCATCTGGCTCGGGATTCACTGGGTCGACCTCGCGATGCTCGTGACCGGATCCGACATCACTCACGTCGCCGGCTTCATCGCCAACGTGGGAGGGAAACCTTTTGACGTGGAGGATTCAGCGACCCTGAGCCTCCGCTTCGCCAATGGGTCGCTGGGCACACTCACGTCGGGTTACTACCTCGACAAAGGGTATCACTCGCATCTCAAAGTGTGGGGATCGCAGGGTTGGTTGGAGATCAATCTGCACGGCGGTGAGACCCCGGTACGCTACTACACGACGACTGAGCCGAATCCCACCGTGCGGAGCTTCGTCAACGACCAGCCCGACGGCGGGTATGCACCCTTCGTCGCCGCGGGCGTCCGCGCCGCTCTCGGTCTGGAGCCACCCCCGATCACCACGGCGGAGTCCGAGCGCGTGCTCAAGACCCTGTTCACCGCCTATCGCGCGGCTGAGTCTGGCCGCACGCAAGCGGTCCCCTGAACGCCCGCCACCCTTTCCTCGCGTCCTCCTCATTAGCCAGTTCCCCGCGTCCCCATGACTTCTCTTCCCCCGTCCGCCGCTTCGCTTCTCACCCGCCGCCAAATCCTCCACCGCGCTGCGCTCGTCGGCCTCGGCACGGGGATTTCCGGTGCGCTCAGTCCGGTCAGCCTCCGTGCCGCCAACGCGGCCGGCCGCAAGCTGCGCGTCGCGGTGATGGCCCTCGGCCGTGGCATGGCGCATGTCCGGGCGCTGCTGGCGCTGCCCGACGTCGAGATTGCGTACCTCGCGGAGGTTGATCCCTTGCGGCTCGCCGCCGGGCTGAAATTGGTGAGCGAGACGCAGAAGACCCCATGCCGGGGGGTTGTTGACTTCCGGTCTTGCTTGGAAGATTCGACGCTCGACGCGCTGTTCATTGCGGCGACGAACTTCTGGCACACGCCGGCGGCGCTGCTTGCGATGCAGGCGGGGAAGCACGTCTACGTCGAGAAGCCCGGCAGCCACAATCCGTACGAGGCCGAACTGATCGTCGCGGCGACCCGCAAGTACGGCAAGGTGGTGCAGATGGGCAATCAGCGGCGCACGTGGATGCGCGAGGCGATTGCGGCATTGCACGCCGGTGCCGTGGGTGAGGTTCGATTCGCGCGTTCGTTCTACTATGCCTCCCGCGCGTCGATTGCGACGCCGTCCCGACCCGCCCCGCCGGATCTGGACCTGAGCCTGTGGCAGGGCCCGGTTGCGGATGAGCCCGGGCGTGAGATCGGGAAATTCGTTCACTACAACTGGCACTGGCTCTGGCACTGGGGCAACGGCGAGTTGGGCAACAACGGCGTCCACACCCTCGACATCCTGCGGTGGGGTTTGCGGGTGGGCTACCCACGGAAGATCACGTACACCGGGGGGCGGTACTGGCACCGCGATCCCCAAGAGACGCCCGACACGGGCACTGCGGTCTTCGACTACGGGCACTGCGGCATGGAGTGGGTTCAGAGCAGCTGCGTCCCGCGCTCAGCGGAGAAGCCGACGGCGGAGTGCATCTTCTATGGGGACAACGGCACGTTCGCGATCACGGGGGGCACCACGACGGGTTGGACAGTCTACGACCCGAAGGGCGTGAAGGTGAGCGAAGGCAAGGGTCCGAACGCCGGCGATGCTTCCCACATCGGTAACTTCCTTGAGGCGATCCGCGGCAACGCGACGCTGAACAGCCCGATCCAGGAGGGCCAGATCAGCGCGATGCTGTGCCACTTGGGCAACATCGCGTACCGCACAAATGCCACCGTCCAATGCGATCCCGACACCGGTCGGATGATCAACCATCCGGCCGGGGAGAAACTCTGGAAGCGGCCGTACCGCAAGGGATGGGAGCCGAGCCTTTGAGCGTTCTCGTGAGCGTGTGAATCGGTCTCAGCCGCGTACCGTACCTTCCGCGGATGAGGGTTGGCTTCGACCGGACCGTTCTCCAATGCGGATCACGGCCGTTTGATCTTATGCGTGCGCTGACGGACGATTCTCTGGCGGCGGGGAGGTTGGACCTGGTTTGCCGCGTTCCTGCTGCTCCGTGCGGTGCCTTCGGTGGCGGCCCAAGGCGAGTCCTCGGGTGCAGCCGATGCGCTCGCGCCGATCCTGGGCGCGCTAGCCTAGGCAGCGGAACGCCCCAGCAGGAGGCGGACGTCGCCGTCGAGACTCCGGAGCCGAGGCCGGGCGATGGGGCGCGTCGCCTCGGAGTCCGGGAACGGGCCGAACGCACTGCAGCGGTGCATGGGGCGGCCCGGGGTGTTTGAGCGCCGCGTTCGAGCATGCTTCGGGCGCCGTGCGGCCAGCAGTCGTCCCGTCCGCATGTGCATGGTTTAATGTGATTTATGGGTCGAATCCAACCGACTTACGCCGGCGCGAAGCGGATCGCCGTCGGAAGCATTGCCACGAGGTCGGTTCAGGAGGCGTGGTCCGAGGTGGGCCCGGACTCCTCGTGCGGCCGCTCGATGGAGCCTGGATCGGACTGTCTGAATTCCGGTCAGTTTGTTTTGGAGGGCGGGGCGTGGTGTCTTCACGCGCCTAGGAGAAGGGTGGGCGTTGTTCCCGCTCTGCTCTTCGTCACCCCCGGCCGCTTCGCTGCGGCAGTCCAGTCCGACCCAGAACCCCTCCAAGACAAGACCATGAGCAGAGTTCGTGCTTCCGTCACGTTCGTGTCGTCCCCCGCTGCCGCGCTCTTCGCGCTCTTGGCCGCCCTTCCGGCTGGCCTGGGTGCCCAAGCGGTGACGCCCGCTTCGGCGCCCTCCGCGCCGGCCAAAGAGGAACGAATCCCCGTCGAAACGGCCCAGCGCCCGGCGGCCGACCAAGCGGTGGAGCTTTCGCCGTTCACGGTGACGGCTGACAACAATGGCTACCAGGCCTCGAATACGATGTCGGGCACCCGCCTGAATACGAAGATCGAGGACTTGGCCGCCTCGATCTCCGTGGTGACGAAGCAGCAGATCCTCGATACGGCGGCGGTCGATCTCAACGACATCTTCACCCTCGAGGGCAACACGGAGGGCATTTACCAGTACACGGACTTCGTGATCGATCGCGGTTTCACGGTCGACACGGTGGCGCAGACTCCGGAGGTCGCGAACCGCGTCCGTGGCTTGGGTCAGGCGAACCTAGCGAACAACGGCTTCGCCAGCTCCCGGGCCATTCCGGTGGACACGTACAATGTGGACTCGATCGAGATTGCGCGCGGACCGAATTCGAACCTGTTCGGCGTCGGTGAGGTCTCGGGAACGATCAACCTTATCCGCGGAACCGCGAACCTCTCCCGTGACATCACGCAGACCGCATTCCGGGTGGATGACCGGGGCAGTGTGAGGGCGTCGATCGACCTCAATCGCCACTTCTTCGATCGGCGGGTCGCGTTGCGCGTCGCGGCGGTGAATGACGAGACGGAGTTCGTGAGAAAGCCCTCGTTCGACGACACGCGCCGCATGACCGCGGCGTTGGCCGTGCGCCCCTTCCGCAACACGACCCTCCGCGCGTCCTACGAAGTCTACCGCAATTCGGCGTCGCGTGCCAACTCCACCACGCCTCGCGATACCATCACCGAGTGGCGGGCCAACGGAAGCCCGGTCTGGGATCCGACTTTCAACAACAACACCGGTGGCTGGCGTCCCCTGGCGGGAACGACCTACACGTCGATGACGGCGGCCCAGGAAGCAACGGCTTTGCCCCGCGGCATTCTCAACGGCGGGACGGGCTTCTGGAATCGCCCGAGCCTCTACGTCAATCCGGACGGCTCGATCACGCGTTACGAAGTGGCTCGCACCTCGACGACGGCGTTCCCGAGCGGCGCGAACACGAATCTGCGCTATCAGCAGATCGGCACGGCGATCCAGCGCGGAGGCGGTTTTTACGGTGTTCCGCTGGTCCCTCTCTTTCAGCAGGCAGGTGTGACGGATCAGTCCATCTACGATTGGGAGGAGATCAACTTTGCGGCCCCGAACTATCTGGAGAAGAAGGCCGGCATCCTGCAGGTCCAACTCGAACAGTGGATCCTGCGGGGCCAGAAGCATCAGCTCGCGTTGCAGGCTGGAATCATGCGGGAAGACATCGAAAACCGCTCGCGTTCCTTCATCGGCGCGTCCGATGGCGCTCCCCCGGTCATCCAGGTGGACATCAACGAGAAGTTCCTCGATGGGACGCCGAATCCCAACTTCCTGCGTCCCTACGTTGGCGGAACGGAGATGCAGACCTTCAGTCGTCCGGAGAAGAACGACAACGCCCGCGCCACGCTGGCCTACCAGCTCGATTTCACGCAGGATCAGGGCCTGTCGAAGTGGCTGGGCCGCCACAATTTCGCGGCCTATGGCGAGTTTCGCGAGAACACCTTCGCCCAGAACGCGAACGGCCTCCGCTATCGGGATCAGGTCATTTCCAACGAGACGTGGCACACGGCGGCGAATTTGACCAACCTTCCGGCGCGTGGTCCGGAGAATCGTTTCTACACCCGTTATTACATGGGTGATGCGCTCAACGCGGCAGGATCCGTGATCGACTACGCAGGCGCCCGGCCGTCGTCGCTGTACGGTGCCCAGACGTTTCGTTGGTACAATGGTGTGGCGCAGCAGTGGGTGAACGACTCCGTGGACATCGGTGAATTGTACTTCGCGCTCGGGAAGCAGAAGTCGCAGCTGCGCTCGCGCGGACTCGTCTGGCAGGGCTTCCTCCTCGATAACCGGATCGTTCCGGCCCTCGGCTGGCGGCGTGACAAGAGCCGCTCCGTCCAGAACCTCACCGTCCCGGTTTTGGCGAACGGTTACTTTGACGAGTCTTTCCTCGATCGCTTCCCGGAGAACTGGATCGAGAGCTCCGGCCCCACCTCCACCAAGGGCGTCGTGGTGCGCCCCCTCAAGGGTATTGCGGGTCTTGAGAATCGAGCCGCGCGCGGCAATCGCTTCGCCGAGGCGCTGAGTAACCTCCGGCTGCACTACAACGAATCCAATAGCTTCCAGCCGGCTCCGGCCGCCTACAATGCGTTCGGTCAGCTCCTGCCGGACCCGACGGGCGAAGGTCAGGACTACGGGTTCTCCTTCGATCTCCTCGATGGCAAGATCACCGTTCGCTTCAACAAGTACGAGATGTTCTCGAACGCCTCGCGCAGCGGTTCGACCGCGGTGCTGGCGACCCGGCCCCTGCGTCTCGACTTCGATACCTCGGGTGACGCCGCCGGATTCGGTGTCGCGGGCGGCGACTCGTTCGACCTCGAGGACAACGCCTTTACGTGGGTGACGTCGTTAAATCCCTCTTGGACGCAGGCGCAGGTACTCACCGAAGTCTATCGGCTCATCAACTACCCGCAGGCCGAGGTCGACGCGATCAAGAATCGTTCCCTGGCCGACATCAACAACGTGAAGTCGAAGGGCACGGAGATCGAGGTCTACTACAACCCCACGCGCTATTGGACGGTGCGCGCCAATGTCACCCAGCAGCAGGCGATGGACACGAGTCTTTCCCCGAATATCCAGCGCTACATCGACAAGCGCTGGACCACGTGGACGACGCTGCGCGTGCCGACGGGCATCGTCCCCGCCACGGGCCAGCCGCTGCCGAACGCCGGCCAGCTCTGGTGGGACGTGGGCGCTCCCGGTGCCACGGGCAACAACATCCCCAAGAACTTCTACGCCAGTGCCGTGGATGCTCCGTACAAGCTCGCCGTCACCAATAGCGGCAAGCCGCGCCCGCAGACCCGCGAATGGCGGATGAACCTGACCACCAACTACCGCTTTGCTGGCCTGAAGACGGACAAGCGCTGGCTGAACAATTTCTCCGCCGGTGGCTCGCTCCGCTGGGAGGACGAGGCGGTCGTCGGTTTCATCGGCAAGTCCCCGGAGGCCGACGGGGCCATCCGCGAACTCGACGGCAATCGGCCGATCATGGACTCCTCTCGCACCTACGTCGACCTGATGGCGAGCTATAATCTCAAGTTCCTCGACAACCGCGTGAGCGCACGGCTCCAGCTCAACGTCCGCAACGTCACCGAGAGCGGCCGCCTGCAGGTCGTGGGCTACAATCCGGACGGGACGCCCTGGAACTTCCGGATCATCGATCCCCGCCAGTTCCTGCTCAGCGCCACCTTCGATTTCTAAGGCAGCAAGCGTGGCTTCGGCGCGCCGTGCGGCACGGCGCGCCTTTTCCTTCATCGGCCTGCGCCCCATCGCCGGTCGCTGGAGCCGATCGGTTGCTGGCGTCGCGCAAGCGGCCGATCAACGAGGCATGGATGCGTTCTTCTTGGTCGATTTTCGGCTATTCGCCTGACCAGCGGACACGCCAGGCGGAGCTGCGCCCACGGTCTTCCGGGTGGGCGCAGCGCTCCGGTTGAAGGCGCAGGGGCCAGGGCTCTTGGGGGGATGGTTAGTGCTCGGCGTAGCGACGTCGGAATCGCGGCAGCTCCAGCCGAGCGCCGTCGTCGCAGGCTCGGGTGACACCGCGGCCGTTTGCTGCCCCTTGGGCGGGCCCAGAGCAGGCGGGCAGGGGTAGGGCGAACCACGGGGCCGAGCACCCTCGCCATGCCGTCGGGAGGGTTGGACGCACTGCAGCCCTTAGTACGTGCGCCGGGACCTTTTTTCGTCATCGGGGTAACAAAAAACCCGTTGTCCCAGAGGGACTAACGGGTTTCGAAACTGGCGGGATGGACGGGACTCGAACCCGCGACCTTCTGCGTGACAGGCAGACGCTCTAACCAGCTGAGCTACCACCCCGGAGTGGGAAAAGACTGCGGACGCTAGGTTCGCGGCAAAGTGAGTCAAGCGTCGTTTTGATGGTCTCAAAAAAACTGCCTCCGGCCCTCCTGAACCCACTGGCGGCCAGGCGCTAAGCCGGAGGACCGGGAGGCCTCGGCGACCTCCCTCACGCGGCCCGGATCCGCTCTTGCTGCGGGGGACTCGTCCCTTCATCGAGGCCGTGAGACGGGTGGGTCTCGTCCCTCCTGGCCCGGCGTCCACCGTCCGGCCGCGTGCGTCCCGCGTCCGACGCAGTCTCCGGACGTGGCGACGGGGTCAGGCCCCGGCGGCGCCCCAGGTGTCCTTCAGCGTGATGGTGCGGTTAAACACCAGCCGATCCGGACGGCTTTCCACCGCGTCAGGGGTGAAGTAGCCGAGGCGTTCGAACTGCACGCATTCGCCGGGCTGAGCCGAGGCGAGCGTGGACTCGAGCTTCGCGGACACCTTTTCCAGGGACCGGGCATTCAGAAC